>Ga0208979_100369_pt1 | contig 35794 bp, 28 predicted proteins | sample HotLakConsUCCSLE_FD_184738 | JGI IMG/M metagenome (GOLD analysis project Ga0208979, IMG submission 184738) | Hypersaline microbial mat communities from Hot Lake, Washington, USA - Hot Lake Consortium UCC-SLE (SPAdes) | ecosystem: Environmental > Aquatic > Non-marine Saline and Alkaline >... | reverse complement strand
TAGTCTCGATAACAGTATTCGAAAAAATACCGTTGAAACAGGCGGTTACGATCGATCGAATTGATTTGGATCAGATCGACGATGGTAACCAATTGAATTTATTTAACTTTTAAACCGGACACTAGTGGTGTGATCTCTCAATACGTTGTCCACACCAAAAACGTCAAATGCTGCGGAATTTCAGATGTAGAGGGCATCGAGCATCGGGTGCTGCCGGGCGGTTCGGGCTGGCCGAGACGATCGGCTCTGTTGAGTCGGCCAGCCCGCCCCTCCCGACAGCACCCAATGCAGCAGGCGGCACTACTCGCTGTTGGCCACCAAGTGTCCAGTTGCTTGTGTGGACAAGCTACTGAGGTTCCCTAGCCGGTTTCGCTCGCTCCGGCAACAGCAAAGACGCGTTGCTGTCCGTCGTCGACCAGGCGGACACGACACTGGTAGAGGCGACTGAGATTGTCGGCATTGAGCAGTTCTTCGGTCGGTCCGGCCTGCCATTGGCCATCACCGTAAAGCAACAGGATATGGCTGCAGTAGCAAGTCGCCAGGTTGACTTCATGCAGGGCCATGATGGCGGCGCGACGATCGCTTTTGACTTTCTGGCCGATCACGTTGAGAATCGTGACCTGGTTGGCCGGATCAAGATGGTTGGTCGGTTCGTCAAGCAGCATGATGGCCGGATTCTGGACCAGCAGTGTGGCCAGCGCCAGGCGGCGTGATTCGCCGCCGGACAGGTCCATGCAACTGCGTTCGGCCAGATCGGCCAGACCGACATCGTCGAGCGCCTGGCGCGCCAGCGCACGATCTGCGCGAGTCTCGCGGCCCCAGGCGCTCAGATGTGGATGGCGTCCGACCAGCGCCGTTTCTTCGCACGAGGCTTCGAACGCATAGCGGGTATGCTGAATTAACATGCCGAGCTGACGGGCAATCGTCCGGCGGCGCAACTGCTGAATCGGCTGGTTGTCCAGCAGTATCTGACCGGACTCGGCCGGGTGAACGCCAGCCAGGCTTGTGAGCAAGGTGGTCTTGCCGACCCCGTTGCGGCCAAGCAGGCCCCAGAACTCGCCGGGTCGGATGGCCAGGTCCAGTTGATCGACGACCCGGACCTGGCCAATGGTGACACCGAGCTTGTCGGCTTGAAGAATTGGCCGGGTCATCAGCGGATCCTGACCGCTCGATTGAGCAGCAACAGAAACAGCGGAACGCCGATCAGGGCGGTCAGTACACCGACCGGAAGCTGGCGCGGGCTCAGGATGGTACGGGCCAGGGTGTCGGCCAGCACCAGAAACGCGCCACCAAAGACGGCGGCGGCGGGCAGCAGGCGACGATGATCGGCCCCGACGACCAGGCGCATCAGGTGCGGCACGATCAAGCCGACAAAGCCGATTGCCCCGGCGATCGCGACGGCCAGACCGGTCAGCAGCGAAGCGATCAGGTAGATTTCCCAGAATCGGCTGCGGCTGGACTCGCCCAGCAAGGTAGCCTGCAGCTGCCCGGCGCTCATCACGTTGAGACTGCGCGAACGCAGCCACAGCAGCGCCAGACCGACCACCAGCGGTAGCAGCCACCAGGCCGACAAACCGGCATAGCTCAAGTCACCCATCAGCCAGTACAGCATGCTGCGCAGGCTGGCATCCGGGCCGGTGGCCAGCATCAGGCTGATCAAGGCACCCCAGCCGGATGCCACCACGACACCGGTCAACAGGACCCGGGTGGTACTCCAGGGACCGCGACCACGGGCAAGCACAAAGACCACCAGGGTGGTCAGCAGGGCGCCGGCAAAGGCGAGCAACGGTACCGGTAACCAGCTCAGCCCCAGCATCATGCCGGCCAGCGCAAACGCGGCGGCCCCGCCGGACAGGCCGAGAATGTAGGGGTCGGCCAGTGGATTGCGCAGCAATACCTGCATCAGGCATCCGGCGACAGCCAGCAGGCTGCCGGTGACCAGGGCGGCGATCGCGCGTGGCAATCTCAGTTCAAGCATCACCCGGGTCATGGTGTCATCGGCACCCCACGGCCAGTGCCAGCCGCTGCTGCCCAGGGTGATGGCCAGCAGCAAGCTCAGCGGTACCAGTGCAATCAACACCGGCCAGATCATTGCGCGCATGAAAGATGTAATCATTGTTGGCAAGAAGCGCTTGAATTGATTACCATTCGAGGTAGTTGATAATTTGACGGCACGGTATCACAGCCGGTGTCGGGACCAAACACATGATAGACCCGGACGGTTTTCGACCCAACGTCGGAATCGTGCTGGCCAGGGATGACGGGCGCGTTTTCTGGGCGCGTCGCGCCGGGCAGGACGGCTGGCAGTTTCCCCAGGGCGGCATGAATACCGATGAAACGCCGATTGAGGCGATGTACCGCGAACTGTCCGAGGAAACCGGGCTGGAGGCGGAGCATGTGCGTGTGCTGGGCTCGACACCGGGCTGGCTGCGTTATCGCCTCCCGCGACGCTATCGACGTCGGCACCAGAAGCCGATGTGCATCGGCCAGAAACAGGTCTGGTTTCTGCTCCATTTTCTGGCCGATGACGATGCGGTTCGGCTGGACAAGGTCGAACACCCGGAGTTCGATCAGTTTCGCTGGGTGGATTTCTGGTACCCCGCTCGCAATGTCATTCCGTTCAAGCGGCGGGTGTATTCACGCGCGCTTCAGCATCTGGAACCGATGTTGCCGGAGCGATCCATTACCCGGGTCCGCTGACCGGGCCGATCGAACTTCAACGATATATCTTCCAAGGAGCGCGTGAGTGGAACTGATCAACGCGGCCCTGCTCTTGTTCGTGGTCATGGACCCGCTGGGCAATGTGCCGATTTTCCTGTCCGTACTCGACAAGGTCGCACCCGAACGGCGCTATCGCATCCTGATACGCGAGTTGCTGGTTGCCCTGCTGATCCTGTTCGCGTTCTTGCTGGCAGGGCAGTATGTGCTGGCGTTTCTGGGTCTGGAGCAGGCTTCGATCAGCGTGGCCGGCGGTATCATCCTGTTTCTGATTGCCCTGAAGATGATCTTCCCGGTGCCGCGCGCGCTGCGCGATGAAGAAGACGAGGAGTACGACGAGCCCTTTCTCGTTCCGCTGGCGGTGCCGCTGATTGCCGGGCCCAGCAGCATGGCGGTACTGCTGCTGCTGGTTACCGGTGAACCTGATCGGCTCGGCGTCTGGTCCATCGCGCTGTTGCTGGCCTGGGCCGCAAGCGCTGTTATCTTGCTCACCGCACCGCAGTTGAAACACATTTTGGGTCAGCGTGGACTGATTGCCACTGAACGCTTGATGGGCATGCTGCTGGTTGCCATCGCGGTGCAGATGTTTCTCGAGGGCATCGCTCAATTTCTTGGAGATCATTTATGAAGGTTGTTTGCTTGAGTCTGCTCTGCCTGGCGCTGCCGGTGGCCGCTGACGTTTTTACCGACGCCGAACTGGCAACCGCGCGCGAGCTGCGTGAACGGGCCCTGGACGGCAGCGGCGGCTTCGATATCACCGAGGATCTGACCACCCGGATCGGGCCACGCCTGGCAGGATCGCCGGCTGATGCGAAGGCCGTAGCCTGGGCTGAGGCCATGCTCAAGGCGTCGGGTTTCGACCGGGTCTGGCTGGAGCCGGCAATGTTCCCGACCTGGTCAAGAGAGTTTGAGCGGGTGGCGGTGAAATCTCCGGTCGAGCAAGCGTTTGAGGCTCTGGCATTGGGCTACTCCCCGGCCACACCTGAAGGTGGAATTGAAGCCGAGGTGGTGATGCTGGACGATATGGAGGCGCTGGAAACGGTGGCCGACGACCAGGTTGACGGCAAGATCGTATTCATTCGTAACCGCATGGAGCGTGCCCGCGACGGTTCCGGTTATGGACCGGCGGTCCAGGCGCGTGCGCGGGGAGCCATTGTCGCCGCCGAAAAAGGGGCGCTGGCGGTTCTGATCCGTTCGATCGGCACCTCGACCAATCGATTTGCCCATACCGGGGGCATGCGCTTCGATACCGGGGTCAGGCGTCTGCCGGCAGCGGCGATTTCCAATCCGGATGCCGATCAGCTCGAGCGACTGATGGAGCTGGGAGAGCCGGTCGTCGTGGCCATGGAGATCGACGCCCAGATCAACGAGACTTACACCAGCCACAATGTGATTGGCGAAATCACCGGTGCCGTCAACCCGGAGAAGATCGTCGCCCTGGGAGCCCACCTGGATTCCTGGGATGTGGGCACCGGCGCGCTGGATGACGGGGCCGGTGTGGGCATCATCGTTGAGGCCGCGCGCCGGATAATGGCCCTGGACCAACGTCCGGACCGGTCCATCCAGGTGATCCTGTTTGCCGCCGAAGAAACCGGTCTGTGGGGCGGGCGTGCGTGGGCCCAGGCACGCAGAGACGAGATCGGCAACTACCAGCTGGCGGCCGAATCGGATTTCGGCGCCGGGCGAATCTATGCGCTCAGTGCCAAGGTCAGCGATCCGGCCTGGCCGGTGATCGAAGCCATTCATGCTGAGCTCGAGCCGCTGGGGATCGAGATGGCCGGGCGACGGGATGCCTCCGGTGGCCCCGATTTCATTCCAGCCCGGCCGTTGGGATTGGCAGCGGTCGATCTGCACCAGGACGGGACGACATACTTTGATTATCACCATACCGAGAACGACACCCTGGACAAGATCGATCCCGATGACATGGCCCAGAATGCGGCTGCCTACGCGGTCCTGGCCTGGCTGGCAGCGCAATCACCGGTCGATTTCGGTTCGGGTCCGGAGTTGCTGGAAGCCAGTCAGGGCAGCGAGTGATGAGTCAATTCTCGTTTCATTCAGGCTGGGGCCAGCTCGGGTCGGAGGACAGTTCTGACCTGGTGGATTTCTGGGTGGGTGAAAAAGCGCTCCCCAACGAGCAGGCAGCGCGGCAACGCCTGTCCCAGGTGGTGATGTTCGCGCGCGATGCCGATGGAAAGGTGGCAGCCGTGTGCACAGCGCTGCCACAAAGCCCGCCACAGCTCGGTCAGCCGGTGTACTTTTACCGCAGCTTTGTCGCGCCTCAGTGGCGAAAATCGCTGGTGGTTTATCGTCTGCTCAAACAGGCTGTCGCCCTGCTCGAAGAGGATTCCCGGGCCCATGACTGGCCCTGCATCGGAGTATTGCTGGAGCTGGAGAATGAGCGCTTCGGCAAGAAAGGCCGGATGCCGGTCTGGCCGGGCATCGATTTTGTCTACGTCGGCAAGAGCCCGCGCGGACTGGAATGCCGCATCCACTGGTTTCGGGAAGCGCAGCTGAAATAGTGCTGCGCAGATCGGGCACGTGCTGGCGGGTCAGCAAACGGCCTGGTGGTCGGCTTTGTCGGCTACGCCTGGCTCAGTTTTCGGGTCGGCGGCAACCACGCGGTTTCTTCCCTGGTTCTTGGCTTCGTACAGGGCGGCATCAGCGCGCGATCGCAAGGTTTCGACCGACTGCTCCGGACCCAGTTGTGCGACCCCAAAACTCAGGGTGACCGGGGGATCGGTGCGCCGCCTGGCTTCGCCGGCCAGACGATGGCGCAACGCGTTGATCTGCCCGATTGCCTGGTCCTGTGACGTGGCGAGCAGTCCGATGCCGAACTCTTCACCCCCGACCCGACCGATCAGGCAGTCGGCTGAAAACTCTTCGCGCAGGACGCGTGCGGTATGCCGCAAGACCTCGTCGCCCACCAGGTGACCGAAGCGATCATTGACCAGCTTGAAATGGTCGATATCGGCCAGGACCAGGGTCAGCGGCGTGGATTGACGGTGGGCTTGCTCGACGGAACTGGCCAGGCGCTCGAAAAAATGGGTGTGATTGTAGAGACTGGTCAGTCCGTCACTCTGCGAGAGCTGATGGAAATGGCGCCGCTCGCGCAAGGCCCGGATCAGCCAGACCACCAGAATCCCCAGCAGCACAAAACCGAACAGGATGCTGACCCAGCGAAGCCGGGCACGCTGCTGCTGGGCGTCGGCCTGGAGTAGCGACACCCTGGCCTGTTCACGCAACAGTTCGATCTCCTGTTCCTTGTAGCGGGTATCGAATTCAACCTCGAGGTAGGCCAATCGTCGACTGCGATCCATGTCCATGTGGCGCTCACGCGCCTGCATCCTGGCTTCGAAATGGGTCAGCGCTTGAGCAAACTCACCGCGCTGCTGGGCCACTTCACCGAGCAGTCGATGTGCATCGGCCAGATAGTCCCAAGCCTCATCACGTTCGAACTGGTCGATGGCCTCATTCAATAGCCGAGTGACCGATTCGTTGTCGCCAAGCTGGTAATCCAGGCGTGCCCGATAAAGTCGTGATTCGGCGATTCCGCTCTGGAATCCGACTTTCTCAAGACGAGGTAGAGCCCGGTCAAATACCGTTGCCGCCGCATCGTAATCACCGTCCCGACGCAACAGGTCCGCCAGAGAGTACTCGGTAACACCGGTCAGGGTTTCGTCGCCGCTGGCCTGGCAGTACTGCAGGGCAGTGCGGTACTGTTCGCGGGCCTGGTCGAAGCTTTCGGCGATCTTGTAGACAAAGGCCAGTCGTTGACGGGCAACGCATTGCATCCGGTCACCGCTGTTCCGTGATGCCAGGGTAATGCTTCGGTGGCCATAGTCGAGTCCACGCTCAGGTTGGCCGACCTGAGCATACATGTAGGACGCCAGGCTCAGCAGAACAATCGAGCTTTCATTGGGCTGATCCAGCGAATCCATCGCCAGGGCGGTGCCGAGATAGTCGAAAGCCAGTTCGTAGTCGCGTGCCAGGATGGCGGTATTCGCGCCCAGGGTTTTGGCCCTGAGTTCATGATCCCGCGAAGGGGATCGATCAAGCAGGGACTGGATGCTGGTCAGTGCGTTCTCCAGATCACCGGCCAGAACCTTGTTGCGGGCCTCCAACAGCGCGAACTCGGCCTGTTGATCGGAGTTGGCCTGATCCAGCTGGTGGCGCAATTCGTCCAGAATGACCTGTGACTCACGCCACGGAGCCGTGACGTTCAGGCGAGTAGCCTCATCGAGTAGGGTCTGGAAGTCTTCGGCCTGCGCTGGCCCGACCCACAGCACCAGCAGCAGTGCGATGACAGCTGCTGGTGTCTTCGGTGTCGGGAAACAGACTGGGATCATTCGTCTGGCTGCATTCAGTCGTGTGCTGAGACCGAACCGTTGGTTTTCAGCTTCTCCAGTCCACTCATTAGCTTGAGCGCTTCGACATCCTTGGCCAGCATGGCGTCAATCTCATCTTTTGTGAGTCCGTAGTCTTTCATCACGGTTTCAGGGTTTTCGGCATAGGCCTTCTGGATATCTGCTTTCTGGCCCAGATCTTTGAGTAATTCGGCAAGTCTTGACATGATTTTTCCCTTTTTGTGGTTGCATCGAATTTGTCTGCCCCCCAAGCAACTGGTTCGACAGGACCGGTCGATTATAGCCTGAGGATTTAGCGGATGGCTCCTGGCCGCCGGCGCAGCAATCAGCGCAGTTGGCGCAGCCGATCAATCATGGCCTGATCGGGCAAAAGCTCCGAACTGGGCGGAATGACCAGGGTGGTGTGCTCCTTGAACGAAGCTGCCGGCAGATCAGTCAATGCCATGCGCTCGGCACGAAAGGGCTCGATCGGCAACTGCGCGGCCTCATAAAGAATGATTTCGGTGTCCGGCCGGTACCAGTCCAGCAGCTTGCCGACCAACAGCTCGAGACTGGGCGGGTGCGCCTCGAAGCCGACACAGTCCAGGTTTCCGGTCAGCGCAACTTGCCAGAGAATCACCAGGGCTGCGGGATCGAGTGATCTTCGATTGATCAGAAACTGGGTGGCTTCGCAGGAAAACAGGCCGCGGTGTCCCGGATCCAGCCCAAGATCGGCAATCAGGCAGTCCTCGGCTGAAATGCCGGGCTCCATACGGGCCGAAAGCCCGGCCTCCCTGACCTCGGCAATGGCCCGGTGCGGAACCCGGGCGAATACGCCGGGATGGCCGTAGAACACGGCACAGACCGCCTTGCCGGCCTGCACCTGGTCAACGATGGCTTTTTCCATCTGGCCATAGCTGATCCGCCGGTCCTTGTCGTCGGCGTAGTAGTCGGTCAGGTGGATCAGGTCCGGGCGGAGTTGATTCAGCCATTGGGTTGCGAAAGGATCGGCCAGGCTGAACACGACATCGGCTGCTTCAATTTCCGACTGGGCACGCTGACTGATATGGCGTCCAAGCTGTATGCCACTGCCCACCACCACCAGTTGTCCGTTCGAATTCAAGGAATCGTCTCCACTCAGGGTTCAGGAATCGGCCAGAGTAACCCGGTTGCGTCCCTGGTTCTTGGCCTGGTACAGGGCCTGGTCCGTTCGACTGCGAAGCTCCTCCGGACTTTCACTTTCCCGCGCCTGTCCAAGGCCGAAACTGATCGTGATCGGCGGATCGGTCTTGCGCCGGGCCTGACCGGCCAGGCGCTGGCGCAGTTGTTCGACCACTTCCCTGGCAGCCGACAAGTCGTGATTGATCAGGCAGATGGCAAACTCCTCGCCACCCACCCGTCCGATCAGGTTGGACGTTCCGAAAACATCCTTCAGAAGCCGCGCGGTCTGGCGCAGCACCTCATCACCGATCTGGTGACCAAAGCGATCATTGACTTCCTTGAAGTGGTCGATATCGCCCAGTGCCAGGACCAGGGGTTGATCGGTCGCCCTTGCATGCCTGATCTGTTCGTCCATCAGCTCGAAGAATCGGGTGTGGTTGTACAGGTCGGTCAATCCGTCCAGCTGGGACAGTCGCCGGAAATGGCGACGGTCACGCCAGGCATAGAGCAGCCACAGGATGAGCAGGATCAATATGATCCCGCCAAAAATCATCGCAATCATCTTGAGGCGATCCTGATCCCGGAGACTTTGTTCGGTCAGGCGAGTGACGCGAGACTGCTCTCTCAACAAGTTGATGCCCTGTTCCTGGTGGCGCTTGTCGAACTGGATTTCCAGAAAAGCCAGGCGCATCGATCGCGTGCGCTCCAGGTAATCCTCACGAGCCTCGATATGGCGCTGGCTGAAATCCAGCGCCGCCTGGTAGTCGCCCAGGCTTGCGGCGGCGTCAGCGCTGACCGAGAGCGCCTGAGCGAGGCGGTCGGACCGGTCGGTCTGATTGATCAGCGGTTCAGCCATGGCGAGAGCGGCCCTTGCCTCGCCCTTGGCGAGCAGAACTCTGGCCTTGATCAGACGAGCGTCGAGATCGCCGTCATGGAAGGCATTGGATTGACGACTGGCGGCCTGGTCGATCAGTGCTTCGGCCTGTTCGATATTGTCATTCAGCAAAGCCACCTCGGCCAGCAGGGTTTCCACCCAGCCTTCGGAGATGGTATCGCCGGCCCGGCGGCACCAGGGCATGGCGTCGTTGCCGGCAGCCCACGCCTCATCGATCATGGCTCTGGCCTTGTAGGCATGGGCGAGCCATCCCAGGGCAACGCAGGTCAGGCGATCACTGTCCGATCGGCGGGCGCTGTCCAGCGCCAGCAAGGCATACTCCACGGCCAGAGAGCTGTCTCCTCCCATGCTGTGAAAATAGCTGGCCAGTCCGTACACGCTGACGTTCTCGTCATCCGAATCGACCTCGTCGAGCAGCATGATGGCATCGCCAAGGTAACTGAACGCGGCTTCGAACTGACCGACGATCATCGCGATATTGGCGGTCAGCCGCAGCGCGCTCAATCGCTGATCGGTATCCAGCTCGGATTGCAGCAGTCGGCCTGCCATGTCCAGTGCCTCCTGACTATTGCCCTGCAGTCCAAGGGTGCGAATCGCCAAAAGCCGGATCGCCGCTTGTTGCCGGGGAGTGGCCTGATCAATCTCGGCGAGCAGTTCCTCGACCAGCGGGCGGGATTCGGTGATCGGTGCAGTGATGTTGAGCGTTTGTGCGCGCTCGAGTCTTTCCTGGATGGAGCCCGGGCTCGTGGCATGGACAGGTTTGGCAACAAGCATTGCCACAACCAGGCCGATGATGGCCGTCAATGCGCAGTATCGGGTCAATACCTTCGGCACTGGCAGTTAGATGTCAGCCGAAACGAGACGGTTTCGCCCCGCTTTCTTGGCTCGATAGAGGGCATGATCGGCACGTCGCCGCAACTGCTCGATGGTCTCCGTGCCATTGAACTCGGCCAGGCCGAAACTCACGGTCACGGCGATGCCGTTGTCATCACTGCGGACGCGATTGATCCGCTGGCGCAGCAATTCGATTCGCGACTGGGTGACCTCGATGGTGCTGCCGGGTAACGCGATTGCGAATTCTTCCCCTCCTATTCGTCCCAGTATCGTGGGATTTTCGAACAGCTCACGCATGCGTCCGGCGACCCGGCACAGCACCGTATCACCCGACAAATGACCGTGGGTGTCGTTGACCTTCTTGAAATGATCAATGTCGGCAACTACCAGGGTAAACGGTTTTCCGTCGGCAATGCAGGCGTTGAGCGACTGGTCGGCAACCTCGAAAAAGCTGGTGTGGTTGAGCAGTCCGGTCAGGCTGTCGCAACGCGAAAGCGCTCTGAAGTGGCGGCGCTCGCGGGTTGTTCTGAACAACAGCACGGCCAGAAGCACAATCATCAATCCGGCACCGGACTGAATGATGGTGCGCATGGACTCATGCTGATGTGAACTGGTTTCTTCCAGTTCGGTGGCCCTGGCCTGCTCCCGCAACAATGCCAGTTCCTGACGGCGACTTTCAATATCGAAACTGACTTCCAGATAGGCCATTCGTCGGGCCCGGTCCCATTCGTGGTAGCGCTCGATGGCAACTGCCTCGAGCTTGAGCTGATGGACGGCTTCGGCAAAGTCCTGGCGTTCCTCGGCCAGCCTGGCCTGCAGGCGGTGCACTTTGGCCTGCCGGTCCCAGGCGCTGCGGTCGCGAAATTCGTCGGCCAGACCCTCGAGAAGTTCGCTGGCCGCGGTGAAATCCTGCTCGGAAACGGCGAGATCAGCAAGGCGCAGCCGCGAGACCATGGCACCGTAGCGATGGCCGATTTCAGACTGGCGCTGAAGTGCAGTTTCAATCCATTGTCGTGCTGTCTCCCGGTTGCCCCGGTCCAGGTGGAGTTGGCCAATCTGGCTTTCCAGGGCAGCGATAAAATGTCCGTTGCGCTCGGCCCGACATTGCTCCAGGGCGCGGAGTGCGGCATCCATGGTTTGTTCAGGGTCCTCGTCCAGGGTCAGTGCGGCGGTCAGGCGTTGTTCGGAAATGCAACGGATGCTGTCGGGATAGTCGCTATCGACCTGATGGGCAACCTGGCGCGCCCGCTCGGCCAGCTCAACGCCGCTGGCGACTTCGCCGGCCTGGGCATAAAGCAGTCCGGCAACGCCGAGGACCCCGGCGCGCGCGGCCGGATCGGAGACTTCCGGCATCAGAATCAGGCCATCGCGAAGATAGGAAAAGGCCAGGTGGTATCGACGCTCTGCCTGGGCCAGATTGGCGGCCAGCCAAAGTGCGTTCAGCCTGATGTCCGGCTCTGGATCACGATCCAGAATCTGCTCGATCAATTCGAGTCCGGCGCCGGAGGAGCCGCCCAGAGCCAGGTTGTGGGCCATGGCAAGGTCATACTGGTTGCGTTGGCGGGCGCTGGCACTCTCCAGCGAAGGTTCGATGAACTCGAGGATGGATCGGCCCGAGCGCCAGTGAGCGGTTGCATTGAGCTGGCGGGCCAGCATCAGCTGCTCGTCGAGATCGTTCGTGCTGTCGTTGGCCTTGACAACAGTCGGGATGCTGTACATCAGTACAGTAACCAGAAACCAGGCTGTATGAATTACCAAAGGCCGCGTAGCATGCATGCCAAACCATTCCCCGCCACATCTGCTCTGCAGGCAAGCCCGACTGCAGAATCGAATGTTGCCAAAGGACTACCTTAACCTTTTCTTCCCGCTCTGCGCAATGGAGCGGGGATAGGATCAGCGCTCGCGTGAGGCATCCAGAAGCTGCTGAAAACCGGGTGTGGCGTGGGCTTGTCCCTGGCCGTCAATCACCACAGCCAGGTGCGTACCCAGTTGCCTGGAGGTCGATGTCCAGATCACGGGTCCGGCGACCACCAGAGCGGTTGCTGCTGCGTCAGCGGTTAGCGGGTCAGAGTCGATCACCGTCGCCTGAACCAGATGGTCGACCGGGTAGCCCGTGAATGGATCAAGAATATGAGCGTAACGCTCACCGTTCCATTCGCCGTAGCGGTGGTAGTTGCCGGAGGTAAAAACCGCTGCCGGACCCGTCAGCGAAAGGGTTGCGAGCACGCCGTCGGCACTATCGCTGACGGCGACTCGCCAGTCGCGCTCGCCCGGGCCGCAAATCATCACATCGCCCCCCAGGTTGATCAGGGCCTCGGTGATTCTGAACTCGGCAAGCCTGTCGCAGGCCTGCCGGGCCGCCATGCCCTTGGCCAGACCGCTGAAATCCAGTCGAACTGCGGGGTTGTCGGAACGCACGCGCTGCCCGTCAACGGCAATATCCAGGGTGCTTGGTCGTCGCAGCATCAGTCGCTCGATGTCGTTTTCGGCAGGGGGCGGTGCCAGAATCGGATACTGGGAAGTGTGAAAGCCCCACAAATGGACCAGGCCGCCGATGGCCGGGTTGAACAGGCCGTCCGAGTCGCGCTCCAGGCGCTGACTGATTTCGATCAGTTCGATCAATTCAGGCGTGGTCCGAACCCAGCCGCCATCGGGCAGCTCATGGTTGAGCTCACCGAGTGCACCTTCCTGCCAGGGATGCCAGTCACGATGCATCGTCTGAAAGTCGCGCCCCAATCGCGCCAGCGCCACCGCCGCCTGCTCCTCATCCACCCCCCGAAGCGTCACCTCGACCTGCGTACCAAAAACAAAAAACCGCCCCCCATGCTCGCCCGGCTCGCCCAATCCACACCCGGCAAGCAGCGCCAGTACCAGACAGCAAATCCATGCATTCATACCCAGATCATCCCAGACCTCCAGCCACCATCTCCTTCGGAGCTTTGTCCTCTCTCCCTCTCTCCCTCTCCCCTCCCAGTATCACCCATCCCACCTTAACGCCAGAAACAACGACCGCCCCTGCGCATTGAACCCAACCAAGGGTTCGTAGTTCCGGTCGCCGAGGTTTTCCAGGCGGGTTTCCAGGCTCAACCCCCGGCCCACCGTATGGCTGGCGCGCAGATTGATCAGAGTATAGGCGGGCAGACGCTCCTGACCGACATCGAATCGTCGTCCGTTGTAAATGATTTCAGCCCCTAGTGAGGTCAGGTCGCTGAGCTGGTAGTCGATCCGGGTTGAGGCCTTGTAGCGAGCTCGCCTGAGTAGAGGCTGCCCGGTTGCCCGGTCCACCGGATCCTGCCAGGTAACCCGGGTCTGGCTGAGCCAGCGTGAACGGACCAGCTCATGGGCCAGTTCAATACCTCGAATGCGGGCCTTGCGAATATTGATCGCCTGAAAATCCGGTCCGGCAAAGTCGATCAGGTCGCCAATCCGGGTCTCGTAACTGGTCAGGCTGAGCTGCTGGTCCGGCGTGATCTGCCATTGGGCTCCCAGCTCGGCACTGAGCGAGGTTTCCGGATCCAGATCGGGGTTGCCGGCAAACTGTCCGCCGAATCCCGGGGAGAACAGTTGACTGAAGTTGGGAGCGCGAAAACCGCGGCCGATGCTGGCCTGAATGCGCCAGTTGGTGCCCGGCCGCCAGCCACCGGCCAGATTGCCGGTCACCGCACTGCCGAACCGTTGATCACGGTCGACGCGCAGGCTGGCCTCGTAGTCGAACGAGGCCCGGTTGCCGTCAATTCCCGTCCACAATCCCAGGTTGTGGCGTGATTGTGACCAGCTGCCGCGACTCAAGCCCGACTCGTCCCAGCCATCGGCTCCGACCAGAATCGTGGCGCCTCCACCCAGGCGCCGCTCGGCCTGGAATCCGGCCTGGATCCGACGGGTGATCACTTCGTCCAAACCGAATGCGGTCTCGGTTTCCAGTCGATCCCTGAGGGTGTGCAGTGCAGCCTGCCATTGCCAGTCACCGTTCGAACTCGACAGGTAAGTCAGGCCGCCGCTGTAGTTGAGGAATTCTGATTGGCCCTGGTCGAATTCATTTTCACCGGTAGCCAGCCGAGCATTCAGGTCCAGTCTGCCGCCGGCCAGGTCGATGCGTCCGGACAGGGCGGTACTGAAATTCTCGAAACCGTCGTCATCCGGATCGAATGAAAACCCGCGTGGATTCTGGGATGAGAATCCTCCGACCTTTCGATGCGCGGCACTGATGGAAAAGGACTGGTTGCCGTAGGCACCGGCCAGACTGCGATCGCGATAGCGTCCGTAAGCGGCGCGCAGAGTAGTGCCCTGACTCTGGCGGGTGAATATCTGAATGACGCCGCCGATGGCATCCGAACCCCAGCGCGCGGCCCGCGGTCCGCGAACGATTTCAATACGCTCGATAATGGCCGGATCCAGCAATTCCCAGGAAAATCCTCCAGTGCCGGCAGCCGCCACCCGCACGCCGTCGATCAGTACCAGTACATGGTTGGAATTGCTGCCGCGCAAGAACAGGCTGGTCTGACTGCCGGGTCCACCGCCGCGGGCAATATCGATTCCCGCTTCCAGGCGCAGGATTTCCAGAATATCCGATGCCTGGCTGCGCTCGATATCGGATCGGTCGATGACCGACACCGATGCCAGGCTGGTGTTGACCGGTTGCTCGGAACGATTGGCGGTGACGATCATTCGCTCGCCCTGGAAGTCCGTTTCGCCTAATGCTGGCGCAGACAGCACCAGCAAACCGGCCAGGGCCGGTCCGTTGTATCGAATCATGTTCATGGTTTGGCTCCGTGCGCTCACCCGCGCAGTCAGGTCGGGTGACGGAGGATCGGAGCCAGAGAGAACGTAAGCGAAATGCTCATGCCATCAAGCCCGAAGTTGCCCGCCGCAACCCGAAGTTTCAAGTCTGGCAGGCCGGTCTCCTGGCTTCCAGTCGGTGTCATTGCTGACGCCGGAACCGACACCTTCCCCGATTCTTGAGAGCACGGGTGGGTCTTGCCGGTTGCATCAAACGGCTTCAAGCCGGTTGACACTGGATACAGTTGCGGGGGCAGCACCGGTATTTCACCGGTTTCCCGTTTCACCCCGGGACGTCCCGGGGCACCTGCCGATCAATGCAAATATTGGACATTTGCAAGGCAGGGAGTATAACCCGGCCGGAAATGATTTCGGGCCAAGTCAGAGAGGTTCTTTAAGTGTGGACTGTCAGCAGATTGTCCTCAAGAACTCAGCCGATCATTTGGTGGCGGGCGGCGAGTAGTGCCGCCTGCTGGCGAACCGAGGGTCAGAACGCCAGAGTTGATTGATTCGGCTTCTCCGGAGCTTGGGTGCCCGCGACTCGTGTCCGCATGCTGGGGCGACGAAGGTCTCTTCCTGGAAACGTGGCTGAGGAAAGATGCTGAAGGCTTCTTGTTTGCCGCCGTGACCCTCGGCTCGCCATCAGGCAACACCACTCCCCGTTGTCAGTTGGTTGCAAGGGGCCGGGTTTTTGCTTTTTTCCAAACCCTCAATCTGCTGCATTGGGTGCTGTCGGGAGGGGCGGGCTGGCCGGGGCGCGGAAGCGACTTGCATGCCAGCAGCATATTTCAAATTCCACGAAATTCTCAGGAAGCCATGAAGCGGAGCTATCTTCACCGCTGCCAATTCGTTGGCACCTGGCTCCACAAAACTGGCCGACTCAACAGAGCCGATCGTTCCGGCCAGCCCGAACCGCCCGGCAGTACCCGATGCTCGATGCCCTCTACATCTCAAATGCCACAGCCTTAAACGTTTTTATCGTTGGTGTGGACAACGTACTGAGATTGCACAGATAAGGGATTCGTCAGGCTGCTTTTTTCTTGCGTTGGGAGCGGATCTGGTCGCCGCGTGCGGTCAGTCCGGCCTGGATTTCTTCCAGATCGAAATCGTCGACCGAGATGATTTCCAGGGTCCGCTTGCGAACGTCCATCAGGAAGTCGCGTTCGCCATTGGACAGGATTTTCTTGTCCACCGCCTGGGCAACCTGGCCTTCGAAGGTCGGGCTGTTCAGTTGTCCGGCGCGCTGGGCCTTGAGCAACCGGCGCTCCAGCGGTTCGGCGGCAATCACGTCCGGCAGCAGCTTCTCCATTACACCCAGCGGGTAACCTGTACGGTCCGAGGTGTAGATGCCGCGGGTCAGGCGATCGCGGGTTTCCGAGGGCGAGAGCAGCAGGGCAGCAACCTTGTGGCCCAGACGATCATTGGGCGCGCGTTCGACCCGCCCCAGCGGGAAGACGATAAATCGCAGCACCGGACGCATCCAGGCAAACGGGTAGTTGTCGATCACGCCGCGCATTGCATGCTGGATCTTGTAGATCGCATCATGGAAGGCCCAGGCAAGAATCGGCTGGTCGGCGGCCGGGCGCGCGTCGTGCTCGAATCGGCGCAGCATGGCCGAACAGATGTAGAGCTGGCTGAGAATGTCGCCCAGACGTCCGGAAATCTTTTCCTTCTGCTTGAGCTTGCCGCCGTAGGTCAGCATCGCAATATCGGCCAGCATCGCAAATGCGGCCGAGTAGCGGGTCAGCTTGCGGTAGTACTGGCGGGTGCGGCGATCGCCGGGTACGGCGGCAAAGCGGGCAAAGCTGAGCCCCAGCACAAACGAGCGCACCGCGCAGGAAATACTGTGGCCGACATGCGAAACCAGCAACTGGTCGAACTCAGCCAGGCGCTTGTCGTCATCCTCGATCTTGAGCGCTTCAAGCTCCTTGAGGACATAGGGGTGGCAGCGGATGGCGCCCTGGCCGAAAATCATCAGTGAGCGGGTCAGGATATTGGCCCCTTCGACCGTGATCCAGATCGGCGCGCCTTCCCAGGCCCGGCCGAGATAGTTCTTCGGTCCCAGGATGATGCCCTTGCCACCGTGGATGTCCATTGCGTCCTTGATCACCTCGCGGCTCATTTCGGTCGCGTGATACTTGGCAATGGCACCGGGCACCGCCGGCTTTTCGCCGTCGTCGACCGCCGATGCGGTTTGGCGGCTCAGTGCGCTCATCGCATAGGTGTAGCCGGCAATCCGGGCCAGTGCTTCCTCGACGCCCTCGAAGCGGCCGATCGGCATATTGAACTGCTTGCGGATGCGGGCGTAGGCGCCGGTCGCCAGCGCGGCCGATTTCGCGCCGCCGGTTGCCGAGGAGGGCAGGGAGATTGCCCGGCCGACCGACAGCGACTCGACCAGCATCTTCCAGCCCTGGCCGATGTACTCGGTGCCGCCGAGCAGGTAATCCAGCGGGACAAACACATCCTTGCCGATGATCGGACCGTTGGGAAACGGATTGTTCAGCGGGAAATGCCGGCGCCCGATCTGCATGCCCGGGGTGTCGGCCGGGAGCAGGGCCAGGGTAATTCCGATGTCGTCGGTATCGCCAATCAGGCCGTCGGGATCGTACAGCCGGAAAGCCAGACCAACCACGGTCGCTACCGGCGCCAGGGTGATATAGCGCTTTTCGAAATTGAGCTTGATGCCGAGCGTTTCCTTGCCGTTCCACTGGCCTTTGCAGACCACGCCGTAGTCGGCAATCGAGGTGGCGTCGGAACCGGCCGTGGTGCTGGTCAGGCCGAAGCAGGGAATCTCCCGGCCGTCGGCCAGGCGCGGCAGATAGTGCTCTTTCTGCTCCTGGGTGCCGTAGTGAAGCAGCAATTCAGCCGGACCCAGCGAGTTGGGTACTGCAACCACGGAGCCGATCGTGGAACTCAGACCGGCCACTTTCTCCAGCACGGCACGATGGGCTACGGCCGAAAAGCCGAGGCCGCCAAAGTCTTTCGGAATGATCATGCCGAAAAACCCGTTTTTCTTGAGGTGTTCCCAGGCCTTGTCCGACAGTCCGGCGCGGTAGTGGGAAATCTCCCAGTCGTCGATCATGTCGCACAGTTCTTCGACCGGTCCGTCCAGAAATGCCTGCTCTTCGAGGGTCAGATCGTGCAGTGGCTGCTTGATGAAACGCGACCAGCGTGGCCGGCCGGAAAACAGCTCACCCTCGAAACCCACGGTGCCGGCTTCCAGTGCAACCTGCTCGGTTTCCGAAATCTGCGGCACCATTTTTTCAAAGGTGCCGAGAATCGGCCCGGTCAGGAATTGGCGGCGCCAGGGCAGATAGTTAAGAGGAACAGCAACGATGGCAAGCAGCAGCCAGCTCAGGGTCAACAGGATCCAGTTAGGCTCGCCCGCCAGCGAAAATGCCAGCAATACGCCGGCGATAACACCGGTCCAGGCCACGATCGGTATCTTGAAGTAGGCGCAAGCCAGGCCAGCGACGGCCAGTGTGACAATAAAAAACAGGATCATCATGAGGCTTGGTCTCCTTTGGCGGCCTGACGCTTGAGAAATGGCGCGATGGCGCTGAGAAAGCGATCATTGGCATCGCCGGCCACCATGTGGGCAGCGTCGGGAACCTCGGTATGTTCGGCATGCGGGGCCAGCTTGAGAAACTCGTCGGCGTGCTCGGCACCGATCAGTTCGCTCTGGCCTCCGGTGACCAGCAAGGTCGGGAGTTTCAGTCGACGACTGGCCGACTGCAGGCGCGACTGCAGATTGCTGCTTTTTTCGGCCAGGGCCAGCATGGCCGGGTCCCAGTGCCAGTACCAGCGGCCGTCCTGGGCCTGGCGCAAATTGCGATTCATGCCGGTAGGTTTGCCGCTTCTGCGCCGATGGGGCAGGAATCCACGAACCGCTTCCGAAGCTTCTTCCAGGGTCTCGAAACCTTGCGGATGTTGGCGCATGAAGGCCAGCATGGCGGACACTCCCCGCTCGTCCCAGCGTGGCGCGATGTCGACCAGTACCAGCGATTTGAGCTCGACCTTCGGCTTTTCCGAATGTGCCAGCAGCGCGGTCAATCCGCCCATGGAGGCACCGATCACCACCGGCAGGTTCGGCAGCGAGGCACAGACCCGGCGGAAATCCTCGACAAACTGCTCGAAGTCGTATTCTCCGCTGGGAGCGCGATCACTCTCGCCATGCCCGCGTGCATCGTAGCTGACGGCCTGCCAGCCGGCGGCGGCGAGCCGTCGACCGGTGTCTTCCCAGGCATACTGGGTCTGGCCGAAACCATGAGCCATCAGGACGCACGGCGCCCGGTCATCGCCGTAATAGCGAAGACTCAGGCGAATTCCATCGTCGGTCCAGATTTGACGTCGACGAATATCATCGTTTAATTTGCGAACTGCTTCCATACGGCAGAGTATGGGGTTACCCTTCCTGTTAGTCAATCATGCAATACATTGGAGCAAAGCGATGTGGAAACAAGTCGCCCTGATTCCACGATTTGCATTGTCAACAACCGAGTATGATGCCTGATCATGAGCAAATCCACCCCTGCCAATCGTCCTGCTGCCGACCGGACCACCCTGACACCGACTGACTGGGAGCAGGCGGCTCTCGAACTGATCGCCGACAACGGCGTTTCAGCGCTGGGTGTCGAGCCGCTGGCGCGACGACTGGATATCACCAAGGGCAGTTTCTACTGGCATTTCTCCGGCCGGGACGATCTCCTCGAACGGGCCCTGGCGCGCTGGGAAAATCAGGACCGATTTCATCTTCAGCAGTCCTTGAATGCCGATTCTCAGCCGGCGGAGCGACTGGCGGAATTCGTCTGGCGAACCAGTCGTCAGACCCTGACCCACCGGATTTACGTGGCCCTGTGCGCGATGCCCAACGATCCCCGCATCGGACCGGTCATCAAGCGGGTCACGGCGCGCCGGATCAAGTACCTGGGTGGCGCCTTTGGCGAGCTGGGTCTAAGCGAGAAAGATGCCCGTCATCGGGCCAACCTGGTGTATTCGTCCTACGTGGGCTACCTGCACTTGCAAGCCCAGGGCCTGGTGCCGGACAAGGACGAGCCCGATTTCAATGACTATGTCGGCCACGTCATCGACAGCCTGGTCAGCACCGCAGGCTGAAAACCGGTCTTTGGGTGTGCAATCTCATTAAGGTTGTCCTCACCAATGATAGAGACGTTAAAGCTTGTGAAATTTACGGTGTAGAGGGCATCGAGCATCGGGTACTGCCGGGCGGTTCGGGCTGGCCGGGACGATCGGCTGTGTTGATTCGGCCAGTTTTGTGGAGCCAGGTGCCAACGAATAGGCAGCGGTGAAGACGACCCCGCTTCAGGGTTTCCTGAGAATCTCGTGCGGTCTGAAAAATGCTGCTGGCTTTGAAGTCGCTTCCGCGCCCCGGCCAGCCCGCCCCTCCCGACAGGCCCCGTCGTGACGGTATTGCGGCTTTCGCGTGAGCGAATGAAGCGATGCCGTCTGGACGGATCAGGCCGTACCCAATGCAGCAGGTTGAGGGTTTGGGAAAGGCAAAACCCAGCCCTTGCAACCTTCTGACAACGGGGAGTGGTGTTGTCTGATGGCGAGCCGAGGGTCACGGGGGCAGGCAAGAAAGCTTCAGCATCTTTGCTGAACCACATATCCAGGAAAAGGCCATTCGCAGAGTCAGTATTCAGATGACGAGTCGCGGGCACCCAAGCTCCACAGGAGCCGAATCCATCAACTTTGGCGATCTGACCCTGGGCTCGCCAGCAGGCGGCACCACTCGCCGCTGGCCACCAAATGTCCGGTTGCTTGTGTGGATAGCCTGCTGAGAGATCGCACTTAGGGCTTGTGAGCACGCGCCAGGTAGTCGTGGCTCTGCATTTCGATCAGGCGTGAGCTGGTTCGTTCGAACGGGGCGGCCAGGCTTTTTCCGACATATAGCGCCTGCGGGGCAACCTCGGCTGCGATGACCAGTTTGACTGCCCGGTCATAGCATTCATCGACCAGGTGGACGAAGCGTCGGGCTGCATTGTTGTCCTGCTCATCCAGCTGCGGAACGCCACTGATGATCAGCGTGCTGAAACGCCTGGCCAGTTCGATGTAGTCTGCGCTCGCCCTGGGGCCCTCGCACAGCTCGGCGAACTCGAACCAGGCAACCGAGCCGGTGCGCTTGATCGATTGGATACGGCGGCCACGAATCGTCAGCGGCTTGTCACTGATCTTTTCTCCGGCCGCCAGCGCCTGAAACTCCGCGGCCAGGTCGGCCTGGCTGTCAGCATCTTCCGGGAAGTGGTAGACGGGATGACGGGACAGTTCGCGCAAGCGATAGTCTTCCCGCGCATCCAGACTGACGACATCGCAGGTCGACTTGATCCGTTCGATGGCCGGCAGAAAGCGTGCCCGCTGCAGGCCGTCGGCGTAGAGATTGTCCGGGACGGTGTTGCTGGTCGTAACCAGCACGACCTTGCGTTCATTGAGCTGATGCAGGAGTTCGCCGAGGATCATTGCGTCGCCGATATCGCTGACGTGGAATTCATCCAGGCACAGCACGCGGGCGCGTCGACCGATCACGTATGCCACCCGGTCGAGCGGATCACGCTGGCGATCGGCGTTTGCGAGCTGTTCGTGGACAAATTCCATGAAGCGGTGAAAATGGATCCGCCAGACCGGCACGCCGGCTTCCTCCAGGCTCACGGCCAGCAGATCCATCAGCATGGTCTTTCCACGGCCAACGGCGCCGTGCAGATACAGGCCCTTGACCGCGGGTGTGCGCTGCAGCCAGCCTCGCCACCACGACCCGCGCTCTTGCCTTGCTAACTGGTTGAACCGAAGATCGAGCAACTCGGCAAGTTCGAGCTGGCGCGGGTCCGGGGTCAGCTGACCCTGGTCAACCTGCTGCTGATAGCGTTCTAGCGGGCCGGAAACATGCGCCATGGTGAAATCGCGGTGCCTGGGAAGGACCGGTTCTATAGGGCGTCAGGGAAGATTGGGCTGGACGTGGTTCTTGATCAGCCCACGCAGGTCCATCAAGCGGCGATGGAAAAAATGACCGGTGCCCTCCATGACGACCAGGTCGGGCGGCTGATCCAGATTTTCCGCCCAGGTATTGACCGCTTCAGGCGAGACCACATCATCCTCATCGCCTTGAACGACCAGCCACGGGCAGTTCGGAGGCTGGAGCTGATCGAAACCGTAACGTTCGACGGGCGGAGCAATGGTGATGAGCTGGCGTACCGGGAGTTCCTGGGCCGCGCGCAAGGTGATGTAGGCACCAAATGAAAACCCGCCCAGCCACAGATCGGTGTTTGGACGTACCCGCTGTGCCCACTCCACTACGGCCAGCAGATCGGCAGTTTCCCCGTTGCCGTCGTCGAACTCGCCTTCGCTTTCGGCCACTCCCCGGTAGTTGAATCGGACAGTCGCCAGGCCAAGCTCGCGTAGCGCGCGCTCCATGATGGTCACGACCTTGTTGCGCATGGTCCCGCCGTGTTGCGGATGGGGGTGGCACAACACCGCCGTGGCAGGAACCGCCAGGTCGGCATCCGGCATTTCGCTCAGGCATTCCAGTTTGCCTGCCTCGCCGGACAGGAAGAACTCGGCACTTTCAGCAGGAAATTGGTCGGGATCAAGCACCCTTAAGATTACTCCAGCATGCCGAGCATGTGCTCGACCGATGCCTCGATCTGCTCGTCACTGAGGTCCGGTCGACCGGCTCGCGGCGGCATCGCACCAATGCCGCTGATCGCGTTGGCAACCAGCTGGTCGACGCCCTTGTCAAGCCGCCCTTCCCAGGCGCTGGCCTGCATCAGCGGTGCGCCGGCAGCCCCCACTTCATGACAGGTGCCGCAGACCCGATCATAGATCAGCTCACCATCCAGTGATCCATCAAAGGCAACCTGGGGGGCATCTGCAGCGGCAGCCGCGGCGGCAGCCTGGGCTGCTGCCCGTCCGGTCTCGCCGGCATAGACGCCGGCCACCGGCTGAATACGCTGTTGCCGTGCCGTTTCACGAGCCGGATTGTCGCTGAGCTCAAGCTTGCCGTGGATGGAAATCGCCACGAATATGATGACGATGGTAAACACCACCAGCCCGACAATGGTCAAACTGAAACGTTTTATGAATTCTCGATCATGCTGTTCAGACACGCCGGATCAACCTCGACTTGGATCAGGACAAAAAAACAGTGCCCACCTTCGCGGACACCCGACGCGGCATTATATCGCACCGGGCCGGGCGACTGCCTGTTCGATTCATTGCCGCTGGTTTTCACTCCAGCGGGCCAGGCCTGTACCCAGCACGGCACCGACCGGTGCGACAACAATCGCGCACGCCAGGCCCGGATCGCTCAGCCCTCCCAGACCCGCCAGCAGGGAAATCGGGACCAGCCACATCAGCGCGCAAAGCCAACCGGCCAGACGGGTTTCGGCGAGCGCCGTGGCCATGGCGACTGAAAGCGTGACCGAAATCAGCCAGATCAGCATCAGGGCGATCACATCAGCCAGGCCTGCTCCAGCGCCCTCGGTCAATTGTTTCCTGAGATTGTCGTCGACCCGCAGCAACTCGAACCCTGCCATCAGCGCCTCATGGATGACGCCGCCGACAATCGCCCCAATGGTCACTGAGCCAAGAAACCGAACGGCCATAGATCCTGTATCCGACTGACGTTTGCCAGATCATAGCATCCGGTCAAAGGCGATCTCCGCACAGACTTGTTCAGAGGTTGCCTGAACGGTGATTCCGTCTGAAACCCGTTCCATACAGGCCTGTTCAGGGGTCCATCGGTCTCGATGCTGCGCTATACTCCGGCGCTGAGTCAGCAAGACCCAGCGCCATGTTTTCTTTGATTACGTCCATCAATATCTCAATTTACAGCGATTCTTGCGGATCAGCCAAACGCAGATCGATGCGAAACGGTTCGACGTGATCCAGCGGATTCAGATGTTCAGCCCGACGCTGGCGGGCGTTGTTGCACTGATTATCGTGCTGGGGGGCTCGGCCGGGTCGGTGTGGTTTCATCAGAGTCTGACCGAAGCCGAGCTCGCGGCGTTGACGCGCCATCTGGATGATCGGGCCCGTTACGTGCGAGCCGATATTCTGGCCAGCATCAACGAACAGATTCAGGCCCAGAAGCGCATGGCGGCGCGCCTGTCCAACAGCGCCATGAGCGATCAGGCCGATTGGCGCGACGATGCCAGCCGATATCAGCTCGATTATCCTTACTATCGCGCCATCTCCGTACTCGACAAGCAGTTCGTGATTCAGTGGCAGCAATCGCTGGGGCTGAGTCGCTCCGAGTCCGGAACCGTATATCCGATTCTCGAACGCTATGTTCCGCTGCTGGACGATTCGGTAGAGACCGGTGAGCTGGTGGTTACCCAGCCTTTCGAACTGCCGGATGGACGAACCGGGGTTACGTTCATCAATCCGATTGGTCGGGGGGTCGCGCATCGCGGGTTCCTGGCCGCCGTTCTTACCGTTCCCGATGCCATCGACGCGATGCTGACCGAACTGTTTCGGGACGAACTTCGTTTGCGCGTGCTGCATGACGGTAATGAAGTCTATCCGTATCCGCCGCTGAACTGGCCGGACGACTATCGCTGGCATCCCGGTTTCTTTCTCGATCTGGATGACGACAGCCGTGGCTTTCAGTTTCAGTTCGCAACCAGTGACGAGGACGCTGACCTGATGGGTTCAGTGTTGCCGCTGGTTGCCCTGATCGGTGGCATCGCCGCCACCTTCCTGCTGGCCACGATCTCGTTTCTGGGCCTCAATGCGACCTATCAGGCCGGCTCGCTGGCAGCGTCCAATCGCCGTCTCGAACGCGAAATTCGTGAGCGTGAGCTGGCCGAGCAGGAGATGGAGTTTCTGGTTACCCACGATCCGCTCACCGGCTTGCCAAACCGGACCGGGTCAAGCCGCTATCTCGAACGCATTCTGTCCGACAGCGACAAGACCGATGAGCAGCTGGCCCTGCTTTTTATCGATCTGGATCAGTTCAAGGACATCAATGATTCGCTGGGGCACCAGCTCGGCGATCGTCTGTTGTGCGAAATTCCTCGCCGGCTGGCCGGGGTTCTGCGGGACAGCGATTTTGTCGGTCGTCATGGCGGTGACGAGTTTCTGATTGCCGTGTCCCGCTCCAGTCGTCATCAAATCGAGCAGCTGGCCGGGAATCTGCTTCGCGCCATGGATGAGGGCTTCAAGATCGACCGGAACCGGTTCTTCATTTCAGCGAGCATCGGAATCGCGTTCTATCCGGAATCCGGCGAGAGCGTCAGCGAGTTGATCCAGAATGCGGATACGGCGCTGTTCAAGGCCAAGAATGCCGGACGCAACCAGTACGCCGTGTTTACCCGTGAAATGTTCGACCAGGCCCAGCACCGGTTGAATCTCAGCCGCGATATTCGCCAGGCGCTGGATGCCGGTCAGTTCAGTCTCGTGTATCAACCCATCGTCAACGTCGACGACCTGTCGCTGGTCGGGCTGGAGGCATTGATGCGCTGGCGCCACGAGCGAGGCTTCATGGTCCCGCCCCAGGATTTCATCCGGGTCGCCGAGGAAACCGGCGTGATCGGTCGCCTAGGGCAGTATGCGCTGCGTCAGGCGCTCAGTGACCTGGGACGCTGGAAGGCCATAACCGGCAAGCCGCCGTGGTTGGCGGTCAATATCTCCGGTGCCCAGATCAGGGAAGCCGATTTTGCCGAGCAGCTCAGCGTGTTGCTGCATCAGCACCGCATCGAGCCATCATTGCTGCACCTGGAAATAACCGAGGAAGTGCTGATCGAGAACCTGATGCGTAATCGGCGCACGCTGCAGAAGCTCGACGACATCGGCATGCGCGTGGTTGTCGATGATTTCGGGGTCGGCTATTCCTCGCTGGCTTATCTGAAGAATTTCCCGATTTCGGTGGTCAAGATCGATCGGGGTTTTGTTCAGGACCTGGCCAGCGATCCTGAAGATCAGGCCATTACCCGTACGATTTGCTCGCTCTCGCGCGACCTGGGTATGGCGACTGTCGCTGAAGGCGTCGAGCATGCCGACCAGCTGACCCTGTTGCGTCAGTTCAAGTGTGTTTACGCCCAGGGCTTTCTTTTTTCCCATCCGATTGAGCCGGCCGCAGTCGAAACGCTGCTGAAAAACGGTCCAGACTGGAAAAATGTGATCGAGCGCACAGAAAACTGACCCGTTTTCAAGCCGAATTTCGTATTAACTAGTAGAGCGACTGCAAAGCCGCTCCGGCCGGTGTCCGATCCCTCCCTGCACTGGGGCACCGGCCTTTTTTTATGGTCATCATCTGTTCCGGGTGGCCCAGGTGGTTGCATCGCTGATCGACAACGGTCGGGAAATGAAATAGCCCTGGGCCAGATCACAGCCGACCTCGCGCAGATAATCCAGAGCCCATGCATCCTCGACGCCCTCGGCGGTCGTTATCAGACCCAGGCTGCTGCCCAGTTCGACAATGGATCGCACCACCGCTCTCGATTCCTCCGAGCTGGATACGGTCATGACAAAGGAACGGTCAACCTTGATTTCCGAAAACGGCAATCGAACCAGTTGTAGCATGGATGAGTAGCCGGTTCCGAAGTCATCGATCGACAACTGGAAGCCCTTGACGCGCAACCGGGTCAGCAGATCCAGCGAGGCTATCGGGTCTTCCATCGCGCTGGTTTCGGTCAATTCGAAGATGACTCGATGAGGAGGGACGCCCCGCCGCAGGCAGAAGTCGCTGACCTGCTCGACAAACTGCTGATCCGTCAAGGTACGGGCCGACAGGTTGACGGAAATGGTCGGAGCGCTGTCGTCGCCATTGCGCTCGAATTCAGCGCTGTCGAAAACTGTGCTGTACCAGTCAATGGCCATCTCGATCGTCTGATGCGTCAGCGGAAGTATCAGGTTGGATTGCTCGGCAAGCTCGATGAACTGGCCAGGCATGATCAGTCCGCGGACGGGACTGTTCCAGCGCACCAGCGCTTCGAACCCGGCCAGGCGGGAACTGGTACAGAACACCTTGGGTTGATAGACCAGCTCGAATTCCCGGTTGTCCAGAGCGTCGGACAGCTCGCCGGCGGTGATTTCGTCAATGGAGCTGACCCTACCGTTACCCGTTTGCAGACCTTGCTCGCTGACTTCACGGGTGAGCAGTTCACGTAGCCTGATCGAGGAAAAGGGTTTTGAAAGCACGCCAAGAATGTTCAGGCCGTGCTCGTCGGCCGAGCGTCGGGCCGCATCCAGCACCCGTGAGCCAACGCCGCTGCTGATGATGATATGCGCCCGGCAGTTGCGCCTGGCCAGTTCGACCAGCACTTCGACGCCGTCCATGTCCGGCATGATCAGATCAAGCACGATCCGGGCAGGCTGGCATTGGTCCAGAGCGTCGAAAAAATCGGCGGCGTTGGTTGTAATGCGGGTCTGGACATCGACCGACTTGGCAATGTAGGCAATGGTTTGCCCGATCATCGGGTCGTCGTCCAGTACCAGCAGGCCGGTGGGAGTCATGATGATCTGCCTTTGTCGGAAGGGGTCGCAGGATCGCGCAATGCCGCCTGGATCTGGCGAGCAAGATCACGGCGGCGATAGGGCTTGCTTAACAGGTGAACGTCCCGATCCAGTCGCCCGTGATGAACAATTGCATTTTCGGTATAGCCTGAAGTGTACAGGACTTTCAACTCCGGGCGGATCCGATGAGCTGCCTCGGCCAGGTCGCGTCCGCTCATTCCGCCGGGCATGATGACATCGGTGAACAACAAGTCAATCATCTGGTCGCCTTTCAGAATCTCCAGCGCCTCGGGACCATTGCTCGCACTCAATACCGTATATCCCATCGAGTTGAGCTGGTTCCGGGCATACTCCTGAACCATTTCATCATCTTCAACCAGCAGGATGGTTTCATGCTGATGGCGGGCCTCGTCGGCTTCGTCAATATCGACGTCGGGCAGTTCAGTACCGTCGGCACGCGGCAGGTAAAGCCTTACCGTTGTGCCTTCGCCCGGCTCGGAATAGATTTTTATATGACCGTTGGACTGCTTGATGAAACCATAGATCATCGACAGGCCCAGACCGGTACCTTTGTGTTTTTCCTTGGTGGTAAAGAACGGCTCGAATACCCGCTCGAGAAGCTCGGGCTCGATTCCGCGCCCGGTGTCGGATACCGAGAGCATGACGTATTGACCTGGCTCAAGATCACCCTGGCGATCGGCGTAGTCCCGGTCCAGGCGAGCGTTGCCCGTTTCAATCGTCAGGCGGCCCCCGCCGGGCATGGCATCGCGCGCGTTCAGGCACAGGTTTAGCAGGGCGCTTTCCAGCTGGCCTTCATCGACCAGTGCCGGCCACAAACCGCCGCTGCGGGTTATCTCGATTTCGATATGATCGCCCAGCGCACGCCGCAACAATCCGTCCGTGCTTGCCACGAGACTGTCAATATTCACCGCGCGAGGCTCCAGTGCCTGACGCCGGGCAAAGGCCAGCAGACGCTGGGTCAGCTCGGCACCGCGCTGGGCGGCGTTGCTGATCATGTTGGCGACCGGGCTGAGTTCTCGATCATCGGTCAGCGACTCACTGAGCATTTCGGCGTTGCCCATAATCACCGTCAGCAAGTTATTGAAATCGTGGGCAATGCCGCCGGTCAGCTGGCCGACAGCCTCGAGCCGCTGGGATTGACGCAGGCGTTCTTCCAGGTTGATTCTTTCAGAGATATCTCGCTGGACCGCCACGAAATGGGTGCAGCGATCTTCATCATCAAATATCGGGGAAATATCGATTTCGGTGTGATAGCTCTGTCCCGCGCGATCATAGTTGACCATCACGGCCCTGACCGACTCGTGACACTCCAGCGCTGCACGAATGCGATCAAGCTGGGTACGATCGGTTTCCGGACCCTGCAGAAACCGTGGGGACTTGCCGAGAACATCGGCTTTGCGATGGCCGGTCAGGCGCTCGAAAGCCTGATTGACATACACGATTCGGGGGCCGGGTTCATCAATCGGAGCAGCCTCGGTAATCACGATCATGTCGTTGACCCGGTCTACCGCGGCGTTGAGCAGTTGCAATTGATCCTGCACGGCCTGCTGGGCCGTGATGTCCTGGAAATAGATCGCCAGGCCTTCATCCGAGGGATAGGCATGAATCGAGAACCAGCGCTCCAGCGGAGGGAAATACGCATCGAATCGAACCGAGTTGCCGCTTTCCACGGCCTGTCGGTAGCGGATTTCGAAGATTGACCCGCGAGCTTCCGGGAATTCATCCCAGATATTCCGGCCCATCAGCTCATCGCGACTGCGTTCGAGCAGTGCTTCGGCGTGCGAGTTCATGAAGGTCAGTCGCCACTGCTCGTCAAGTAACAAAAATGCATCCGTGATGCTTTCCAGGGTCGTGGTCAGGCGCTGAGCGGTACGTTTGGCATCATCACTCTGTCGCAGGGCCTGTTCGGCTCTCTGGCGGTTTTCGCGGTGCTGAATGTGGGCAATTGCCAACAGACCGGCAGCGATCACCACCAACGCCGCCAGCATTCCATCGACATAGCCGGGCATGTTCATGGAATTGCTCAGAAAAAAGACCAGCGTTGCCAGGGCCAGAGTGACGGTTACAGTGATCAGCGTGGAGCGCTTCATGGTCGATCAATCCGGTTTTGATCAAGTATCTGACGCGTCCGTTCCAGCAGTTCCCGAGTGCCATAGGGCTTGGAAAGCAGCTCCACGCCCGGGTCGAGCCGGCCATTGTGTACGATCGCATTCTCGGTATAACCCGATGTGTACAGTACGGCAAGATCGGGATGCAATTGCAAGGCCAGATCGGCCAGTTCCTTGCCGGTCATTCCTCCGGGCATGATGATGTCGGTAAACAGCAGGTCGATGTCCTTGCGCGCACGCAGGATCATCAGTGCCTGTTGGGCATCGCCGGCTTCAATGACCCGATATCCCTGATCGCCGAGTTGCTTGCAGGCATTGGCTCGAACCAGGTCATTGTCTTCGACCACCAGAATCGTCTCCGTGCCTTGCAACTGATCGGGAGCTGCGCGGGCTTTGAGTGGCCCGGCCTCGCCTTGATCGGCCCGTTTCAGGTACAGTTTCACGGTGGTTCCCTGGCCGGGTTCGGAGTAGATTCTTGCATGTCCACCGAGCTGCTTGACCAGGCCGTAAACCATGCTCAAACCGAGCCCGGTGCCGGTTGGTTTGGTCGTATAAAACGGCTCGAAGACGTGTTCCAGATGTTCCCTTGGAATGCCGCAACCGTTGTCGGATACAGCCAGCATCACGAACTCCCCTGGCACCAGTTCTTCCTGATCGTCGGTGTAATCGGCGTCGAGCACCGCATTGGCGGTCTCGATAGTCAACTTGCCACTGCCGGTCAGAGCGTCACGCGCGTTCAGGCAAAGATTGAGCAAGGCGCTTTCCAGCTGGGCCGGATCGGCCAGCGCGATCCACAGGCCCTTGCGCGTATTGATATTCAGCTCGATGCTCTCGCCCAGTGATCGCTTCAGCAGTGGGCTGATGTCGGTGATCAGTCCGCTGACATCCAGCGCGACCGGTTCAAGCGCCTGGCGGCGGGCAAAAGCCAGTAGGCGGCTGGTCAACTCGGCGCCGCGGCTGGCCGCCTTGTTGATCATGCCGGCCAGTTCGCTGACATCGTTGTCGTCCCGTTCCATCAGCATCTCGGCATTGCCGATGATCACCGTCAGAAGATTGTTGAAGTCATGAGCGATTCCTCCGGTCAGCTCGCCGATGGCCTTGAGCCGTTCGCTGCGAGTCAGCGTGTCTGCCATCCGCCGTGACTTGATCATGCGGCCAAGGTGAATCGCGATGCCGTTGATCAATGCAACTTCTTCCGGCAGAAATTCTTGCCTCGCTCGAGAATCGGCTGAAATATACCCCACCTCGATCGTCCCAATCGCCTTGCCGTCAACACTGATCTGACTGCTGATCGATCGGGCCGGGTCTTGCCAGTTCATGCTGGTCCTGACCGAATCCAGAACAGCTATCCGGGCTACAGCATGAGATTCATGCAGCATGCTTTTCGGCAGTAACTCCACGACCTGGCTGGCCGCCTCATCGACGGTCAGTTCCGACCTGGTTGTCACTTCAAGCACCTGGTACAGACATCTCAGCTCCTTGATTCGCTCTCCCAGTCGCTGTTGATATTCTTTTTCGTTCGTGATGTCACGGGCAACGCCGACAATGCGCACAATCCTGCCTGTTTCGTCGTGTACCGGTGAACTCTTGTCCTGGATCCACCGAATCGAGCCATCGGGGCGAACGATTCGGTATTCCGCCAGATAGCGGCCTTCGGCATGGCCTCCCAGCAACACCTGGACCTGATCGAAATCGTCCGGATGAATCGCTTCGGTCCACGCAGATGCTCTTTCGTACAACACATCACCAGGCATCCCCCAGAGTTTTTCAAATGCGGGGCTGACGTAGAAAGTCTCGGACTTGTTCGGACTCGCGATCCAGAAAACTTCGCCGATGCTTTCAGTCAGCTCGCGAAAACGATGCTCGGATTCGGCCAGCCGCGCTTCGTGGCGCTGCCGTTCGTCAGCCATGGTGTTGAAGGAACGGGCCAGGTCGCCGAATTCATCATCACTGGTGATATGGATACGAGCATCCATCTGTCCTTTGCGCAGCGCCCGGAGTCCTCCATCAATGGCCTTGATCGGGCGAACCAGTCGGCGCTGGACGATCAGGGCTGCAATGATGACAAGCAGGGCGAAGGTCAGAGCGGCAACGGCCAGTGCTCTGAGTATCCGGTACAGGTCAGCCAGCAGCAGCTCATTGTTTTCGTCGACCAGCGCCGCGATTGCTTCCCGGGCGCCTGCGTGATGAAGCCGGGCCTGATCCGCCAGCATGCGCAGGGCGGCCGGGCGATCAGTGGAATTCCGGACTTCGTTTCCGAGTGCGGCAATCTCGACGAGATGATCGTGAGCCAGACGTGCCTGAGGGTAATCCAGGGTCTTCAGATCATCGGTCAGGCTGTCACTGTCATTGGCCAGCTGCTTCAGTGTCGGCCAGTCGGCCCGTACCAGGCTGACATAATCGATGGCCGAGACCATTTGGCCCAGCCGGCTGTCCACCGCTCGAAGTGTGGCCAGTCTATCCAGGCGCTGGTCGAGGGAGCGCGCTGCAGTATGGCCAAGGATTGCCAGCACAACCAGTGCAATGATGACAACGACCATCCCGTAAATTACCAGTGAGCGCAGCTTCATGGCGCTGTGTCGGAAGTGGTTTCCGCCACCATCAGATACGGAGGTACCGTTACCAGGCGAGGCGACAGCCTGCGCAACGGCTCACCCAGCAAGTAGTCGGATGGCGATGGTGCCGGCTGCTGGCCGAACGCTGGCTGCGCTGTCAGCCAGTCGAACTGGGCACCCAGGCTGACCAGTACTGACCAGTTCATCCCCAGCCGCCACAGCAAGCCGTCCGTGCGCGCGAGAAAACTGTCGACATCCGTGTCGAACAGGCCGGCCAGTAGCGATAGGGTTTCGTCTGATCGGGAATCCATCCGGGCAAGGGCAGCCTGGTAACCGTGCAACACGCGTTCCAGCAGTTCCGGTTGGCTCATGGCGAGCTGGCGATCGGCGAGCAGCAGCCAGTTGACCGTGTAGATTGCATCGAGCGGGAATTCGATCAGGGTGGTTCCGGTTGCCCGAGCCAGCTCGACATCCCACGGGTCCCAGACAACCGCCGCGTCGATTCGGCCATTGAGCATCGCCTCGGCCATCGCCGAGACCGGCAGATCGACCAGTTCCACCGACGATTCGTCGAGACCATGGAATCGACTGAAATGAAACCAGCCGAAATGGCTGGATGTCCCCATCATGACCCCGACTCGCCGACCCTGGATATCCTGCGGCTGCCGGATGCCTGATTCGGGCAGAACGACTATCCGATGCGAGCGGTTCGAAAGCGCCAGACTGGCCAATACGACCGGACGATTTCCTGCTTCGCCCATTTCTCCCATCAGAGCCACAGCAACCGGCGTTGTGGCACCCAGGGCGAATTCAGCCTCGCCTCGCATCAGGGCGACAACGGCATCGTGGCCAGAGCCAAACTGAAGCACCTCGATGCGAGGTTCCGACACTTTACGACCCTGGTTGAACAGGTCCAGATGATCAGCCAGCCGAGTCGGTGCATCACCGATCCAGGCGGACCCTGCAATTCGCACGGCAGCCGGCTGATCGGCAACAACCGGCATGATCTGGCCGACCAGTGTCAGAACCAGGATCCATGATGAACAACGAACCATTCCGATCATTCGCAAACCCCCTGACGATAAGTGACCGTCCGGGCACTCTCCACCTATTGGAGCATTAAAACCACCCATTTACAAACCACCCAACCATCCGGAAGTGTTCACCCGCCCTTGATTAAGTTACAATTGCGCTCATGCGCCCGTAGCTCAGCTGGATAGAGTACTGCCCTCCGAAGACTGAGGTCAGGGGCAAAAAGCGTTACAATCAGTTTCCCCAGTGCGCCCGTAGCTCAGCTGGATAGAGTACTGCCCTCCGAAGGCAGGGGTCAGAGGTTCGAATCCTCTCGGGCGCGCCAAATTCCCCATGTTTTCAACACCTTAAGCGAGCCAGTCTCGCTGACGGCTCCTTTTTGTGGTGACAATTTTGCTGTCACCAGCGAACTTGACCACAATCAGATCGGTTGACTCCACTTGATTCATCGCGACAGTCTGCGAGTGCCAAAATGCATCTGGTGACAGAATGTTGACGTTGTGGTGACGTCACCGGCAGCGGTGAAGTGGATTTTTGACCACAGCCCTCAAGCATTCAGAACGGCTTGATCTTAAGTGAGATTTAGGCAGGACTAGGTCCAATGCCATACCTTGTCCGAAACGGAAAGGTAGTGCTGAAATCTGGGATCCGAACGTTTACTCGGTTACTAACCCCTCCGAGGTCAATGAAATAGGGATTTTCGCTAATATGCCCTCCGAACCGGTTGGGCAACCCAATTGACGCCCCATCTCGCTCCATGTCGACTTGATTGAGGGGAAAAACCCCAATAGGTCCGCTTCGGCCCAGCTTGCACAGTCGAAGGCGGGCCAATACACTCCCTGAAGGGGCCTGACTAGGGGGCCGCGTCGTTGGTCGTTGTGGGTAGGTCAGCATCTTGATTGGTCGCGCACGCTCAACCGCAAAAGCAACAGGCCCAATCTCGAGATAGGAAATAGCGGAGAGCGACACCACGCCGATGAGCAGGAAGCAAAAACCCAAGAGCAAAAATTGCGCTGCAAGTCTCGGTTTTGAGGCTGAGCTGTTCAAGACCGCCGACAAACTGCGCGGCAACATGGAGCCCAGCGACTATAAGCATGTCGCCCTTGGGCTGATCTTCCTGAAGTACATCTCGGATGCATTCAAGGCCCGCCATGCAGAGTTGCTGGCTGAAGATGCGGAAGCCGCCGAGGATCGCGACGAATACCTCGCCGACAACGTCTTCTGGGTACCCAGGGATGCGCGCTGGTCGCATCTCCAGGCCAACGCCAAGCGCCCCGAAATCGGCACGCTCATTGACGACGCAATGCGCGCCATTGAGAAGGAAAATGAATCTCTCAAGGGCGTCCTGCCCAAGGATTACAGTCGGCCCGCTCTGAACAAGGTGATGCTGGGAGAACTGATCGACCTGATTTCCGGCATTGCCATGAACGAACAGGGAGATGCCTCGAAAGATGTCCTTGGTCGCGTCTATGAGTATTTCCTGAGCCAGTTCGCCGGAGCCGAAGGCAAGCGCGGTGGCGAGTTCTATACCCCGCGTTCGGTTGTACGGGTGCTGGTGGAAATGCTCGAGCCCTACCAGGGCCGCGTTTACGACCCCTGCTGCGGCTCCGGCGGCATGTTTGTCCAGAGCGAGAAATTCGTCCTGGAACACGGCGGGCGCATCGGCGACATTGCCATCTACGGACAGGAAAGCAACTACACCACCTGGCGCCTGGCCAAGATGAACCTGGCCGTGCGCGGCATCGACTCCGACATCCGCTGGAACAACGAAGGCAGCTTCCACAAAGACGAGCTGCGCGACCTCAAATTCGACTACATTCTGGCCAATCCGCCCTTCAATATTTCCGACTGGGGTGGCGACCGGCTGCGGGACGACCCGCGCTGGACCTTCGCCCCCCCGCCGGCCGGCAACGCCAACTACGCCTGGCTTCAGCATATTCATTGGCACCTTGCCCCGTTCGGCACCGCTGGCGTGGTGCTGGCCAACGGATCCATGAGCTCAAACCAGAGCGGCGAGGGTGAAATCCGCAAGGCGATGGTCGAAGCCGATGCCGTCGACTGCATGGTCGCCCTGCCTGGGCAATTGTTTTATTCCACCCAAATCCCCGCCTGTCTATGGTTCCTGGCCCGAGACAAGTCGAATGGCAAACGTGGCGAGGAAACCCTGCGTGACCGGCGCGGCGAAGTCCTGTTCATTGATGCGCGCAATCTGGGCAAGTTAATCGACCGAACTCGGCGCGAACTCACCGACGAGGATATCAAGAAGATCGCCGACTCTTATCACGCCTGGCGCGGCGAAAAGGGCGCGGGTAAGTACGCGGACATTCCAGGCTTTTGCAAAGCGGCCACGCTGGAAGATATTCGCAAACATGGCCATGTCCTTACACCCGGCCGCTACGTCGGCGCGGCAGCACAGGAGGACGATGGCGAACCCTTCGAGGACAAGATGCGTCGCCTAAGCGCACAGTGGCGCGAGCAGCAGCAGGAAGCGGGAAGGCTAGACGCAGAGATCAAGGCCAATTTAAGGGAGCTGGGGTATGCCCAATAATTGGGTTGACGAAACCATTGGTGATGTTTTTGACCTGATGAACGGTTACGCTTTCAAAAGCGCTGACTTCATTGAAGACGGCATTCCCGTAATTAAAATCAAAAACCACTAGTGTCCGGTTAAAAACGCTTCAAATCCCGAAAAGCGCATGATTTACAGTATTTTACAAGCGAAAAGAGGTGTCCCCGATTTGAACTCCGGGCTTGCGGTGTATAACCAAGCCGATTTCGTGCCCTCCGGAGTGGCAAATGAACATCGGCAAGACGCTTTTCGCTCAGATTATGGATTTCCTGCCCTGGAAAACCTTCCACCGCACCGTCAAGCGATACAAC
>Ga0208979_100362_pt1 | contig 37294 bp, 32 predicted proteins | sample HotLakConsUCCSLE_FD_184738 | JGI IMG/M metagenome (GOLD analysis project Ga0208979, IMG submission 184738) | Hypersaline microbial mat communities from Hot Lake, Washington, USA - Hot Lake Consortium UCC-SLE (SPAdes) | ecosystem: Environmental > Aquatic > Non-marine Saline and Alkaline >... | reverse complement strand
ACACGGCACGGTCGAACCAAGCGACTCAGCCAGTTTCTTTTTGAGTCATACCGGATTCTCGAAGGTGTAGCCTGACCGATAGCCCCGTCTGGTTCCAGAGCAATTCCATTCTCACAGTTTCTTTTGGGACGACTGCCAAAAGAAACTCGCCCCTGAGCGGAGCGGGGGCGAAAGCCTTTGACTTTGGTCTTTGGCGCCCTCAGGCGCAAGACAACAACCCCGCGCCGTCAGGCGCAACCCCTCTAAAGTTCAATGGATCCAGTCACACTGACCTGCTGTTGCAGCCGCTGCGCCAGCTCGTAGGAAGCGCGTCCCGGTTCGGCGAGAACGGCCATGCTGCCGCGTTCAAGATTGACCATCCAGGCCTCGGTGCCATCGGCCAGGGTGGCTGATGCCGGGGCATGTGCGACCTGGGTATTGGGGAATATCATCAGCGTGATCGGTCCGTCATCGGTTTCCAGTACCAGGTGCGCTCCTCGCCCGTCCGGGGTCGGGCAGACCTTGCCCAGCCGTACTTGCGCCAGCAGTCCGGACTCGGCATGTACGCCGAAGCCGGCCAGCAGCTCGGTCACCTGGGCCGGATCGCTGGGCTGGCTCTCACTCATCTGCATGGCCCGGGCCCCATCGTAATTCCAGTGCCAGTCCAGGTGGGCCCACACATCGGCATGGCTGGTGTGTTCAATGTCGGCCTGGAACAGGTTGAAGCTGACCGCACCGACCGCGAGTATCAATGATGCAGCGGTTGCCAGCATCCACGGCAGTTCGGGGCGTCGCTGAGCGTGCCTGGACTGGCGCGAAATGATCGACTCGGTGAGATTCGCCGGCGCCCGCACCCGCAGCGACTGGTGCAGCATCGCCTCGAACGCCTCGGCTTCGACAGCGGCGGCTTCAAAGGCGGGATCCGATCGGCGCGCAGCAGCAATGTCCGGATCATTGAAATCCGGATCGGTCATCAGCCGTTCTTTGAATGCCTTGAGTTCCATGCCTTTTCCAGTTACTCCTTCCATCGGTCCTTGAGTTGCTCTCGAGCCCGGAACACCCGGGTCATGACCGCACTGTCGGTCAGTTCCATGGTCTCGGCGATTTCGTTGATGGACATGCCCATGATGGCCTGCATCATCAACGGCTCACGGTATTTGGGTTCGAGCCGCATCAGCTGATCGCGAAACTGGGCCCGTTCGAGTCGGGCATCCGGTGACTCATCAACCTGCTCAAGTCCCACCACATCGTCGATATTGACCAGCGGCGGTACCTTGCGCTCGAAGGTCCGGGCAAATTCGCGCCGGAGTATCGTGATCAACCAGCTCTTGGCTGCATTGACATCCTTGAGCGAATCCAGCGCCTTCCAGGCCCGGATGAAGGTCTCCTGCACCAGGTCGTCGGCCAGGGTCCGATCGCCACACAACCAGACCGCAAAGCGAAACAGGTCGTCGGCATACAGCCGGGCCAGGGCATCGAATCGACGCTTGCGACTTACGCTAACACCCGTGCTACCGAACATGACCGGCCTGGTGGCAAAGTGCTTTCATGATTATTGTGTGGATTGCGGTCAGCACCCGGAAGCTTACTGCGCGACGACACCCATGTCATTCAACGCCTGGCGCGCACGCTGACCAATTTCTCCCTCGGCCTGGGCAGCAATCCGGAATTGTTCGATCGCCCGGTCGCGGTTGCCGCTGGCCCGCTCCACTGTTCCAAGGTAGAAGTGCCCCTGGGCGGTCGGCAAGCGCTCCAGGCTGGCTTCAAGATCACTGCGTGCCCCGTTGTGGTTGCCTTGTTCGCTGCGCACCATGCCGCGGCGCAGGTGCTGATAGAACCATCCCTGGTCATGCCTGAGCGCCTGGTCGTAAGCCCGTTCAGCATCGCGGTAGCGCTCGTTGGACGCCAGTGCATCGCCTTTGAGCGCGTGAAAGATGGCCTCGCGGCTTTCGATCGCCAGGGCTTGCTCGGCCTTGTTCAAAGCCGTCTGATGATCGCCCTCGGCCAGCGCCTTGCGGCCTTCGTCATGGGCCTTGTAGGCCGGTTCCAGCGACTTCAGTCGGGCAATCATCTGCTGGTAGCGCTGCTCGCCCAGAATGCCTTCCCGTCCGAGCTCGTCAGCCCGTCTGCGATTGGCCTCGACCCGTTCGGGGGAGGGAGGGTGAGAAGCGAAAAGGCCCTCGAAAAAGCCCGGATTCCGGCCCTCGGACAGACGCACGAAGCTTTCCTGCAGCCTGACCGCACCTTCCGGGTTGTAGCCGGCCTCATGCATGTAGCGGGTACCGTAATAGTCGGATTGCCGCTCAGCGTCGCGTGAATAGCTCTGGTTGATCAACTGTGCTCCCAGCATCCCGCCCAGCATCGCAACGGCACCATACTGTTCATTCTCGGTCGCCACCCCCACCGCCACTCCGCCAAGAATGACGGCGCCCTGGACCAGCGCGCCTCGGGACTGGGCGGTAGCTCCATGCCGGGCGGCGGCATGCACCACCTCATGGCCCAGTACCGCGGCCAGCTCGGCCTCGGATTCCATCTCGGTCAGCAACCCGCGATTGATCGAGATCTTGCCGCCGGGCAGGGCCCAGGCGTTGGGGATCGAGCTGTTGAGAACCTGGAATTCATACGGCAGCGGGCGATCGGAGTGCTCGGCCACACGTTGGCCGACTTCCTGAACGTAGCGGACCAGTTCCGGATCGACGACGAAGTCGCCTCCCTGCTGCTGGCGCAGCGGCGCATAGTACTGCTCGCCGACCTGCATTTCCCAGTCTTCGCCGTACAGACTGAGCTCGTTCTTGCCGGTGACCGGGTTGACGGCACAGCCGGCAGCCGTGATCAGCGCCAGCGCGACCACGACGGTCCGCATTCCAACGATCGATGTCTTCATGGCCTTTCCCCGAGATGATCTTTCAGGAAGTATAGCGATAGTGACAGCGTCAATTGCAATTCGGGTTGGTCAGGTGGATATCGGTGTCGATCAGATTGAGCGCAATGACCTCATCGTCATCACGATGGATTTCGATGCGCAGCGGCATCCAGTGCAGCTCCTCGGCCAGCCAGGCGCGGTAATTTCGGCTTGAACCTTCGCGCCGAAAGCGCTGGATCCTGATGGTGTCAAAGCAGCCCAGGTCGTTGCTCAGGGTTTCCCGCCCGCGAAAGAAGATCGACTGATCCTCGATCTCGTCGCGCTCGAGTACCCGGAATGCCAGGTCGCGGCCATGGTTATCGGCATCGTGCATCATCGCGGCCAGTTGCAGTCGAAGCGTCAGCGGATCGAGCAGATCGTCTTCGAGGGTCAGGGTCAAATCGCCTTCATGGGTCTTGATGTTGGCGGTTTGCTGTTCCCAGTCGTTCTGGTGCTGCCAGAACCGTGTCCGAAGCGGCGCGCGGGAAACCTGGCGATAGGTCAGGGACATGATATTGTCGTCGCGCCACAGGAAATGGGCCGATTCCTCGGCCGACAATCCGAGCAGCCGGGCCATCCGTGATGTCGCGACCGTTTCGGTGTCGAAATACCAGACACCGCGTTGATCGCGGCTCAGCTGGCTGTGGACCTCGCCAACCTTGCTGCCGTTGCGCAGGACTTCGTGAATGGTGTGGTGAGGAGGAATCGGAAAACCGTCGACTCCGGGGTCAGCGCTGGCTGATAACGGGCTCGCCAGGGCGAGCAGGATCAGCCAGGTCATGACCCAGGCGAAGCGGGCGGGCAAGGGGGTGATCGTCAATAAAAATGGTTTCATCGCGGCATTCGACCGTTTGAGTCAGCAAGAGTGCCATGGTTGCCGGCAACAGGCGGTGTTCCAGCGGAAGCAGCCGTTCGGCCAACCGCCCGGGTGTATCGCCAGGCTCGACCGGCATGGTCACCTGGCTGATGACCGGCCCGCCGTCCAGGGCCGGGGTGACAAAGTGGACGCTGGCACCATGCTCGGTGTCACCGGCCTCGAGAACTCGCCGATGGGTGTGCAGGCCACGGTAGCTCGGCAGCAGCGACGGGTGAACGTTGATCATGCGATCGGCATAGCGGCTGACCAGATCGCCACCGAGCACCCGCATGAATCCGGCCAGCACGATGTAACGAGGCTGAAGGCCGTCAATAGCGGCAGCGAGGCTGGTTTCAAACTCGAACCGGCTGGGATGCCGGGTTCGATCAATCAGGATGGTGTCTATGCCCCGCGATTGGGCCAGCACCAGCCCTTCGGCCTCGGCGCGGTCGCTGATGACGGCGGCCACCTGTCCGGGAACCCGATCATCGGCGCAGGCATCAGCCAGTGCGGCAAAATTGCTGCCACGACCCGAGATCAGAACCACGAGGCGGTTGTCGCCGCCTTTGCTCATGAGCGATACCGGACACGCTCGGCTGGATGACCATCGTCGCTGCCCGTATCGTCGGCAGAATCGTGTTCAACCACCTGCCCGATCCTGTGGACCGGCTCGTCGAGCTGACGGCAAATGGTATCGACCTGGTCGGGCGCACAGATCAGGACAAAACCGATACCCATGTTGAAGGTCCGGCGCATTTCGGCCGCTTCGATGTTGCCGGCCTCGGCCAGCCACCGGAACACGGTCGGTAACGGCCAGCTGCCGGCGTCCAGCTCCAGGCCGAGATGATCGGGTACGACCCGAATGATGTTTTCGGTCAGGCCGCCGCCGGTGATATGCGCCATACCCCGGATGTCGGCCGAACCGATCAGCGTTTGAATGGCCTTGACGTAGATTCGGGTCGGCGCGAGCAGCACCTCGCCGAGGGTGCGGTCATCGAGTGCTTCGGTCAGATCGGCCTTTGATTGCTCGATGACTTTGCGAATCAGCGAGTAACCGTTGCTGTGAGGGCCGGATGACGCCAGGCCCAGCACGATGTCGCCGGCCTGGATCCGGCTGCCGTCGATCAGCGCATCGCGCTCGACCGCACCGACCGCAAAACCGGCCAGGTCGTATTCGCCGTCGCCGTAGAGACCGGGCATTTCGGCGGTTTCGCCGCCGATCAGCGCGCAGCCGGCCTGGCGACAGCCTTCGGCAACCCCGGTGACCACCTCGGTGGCTGCATCCACATCCAGCCTCCCGCAGGCAAAGTAGTCGAGAAAAAACAACGGTTCGGCGCCGCAGACCAGGATGTCGTTGACACACATGGCCACCAGGTCGATACCGATGGTGTCATGGCGTTCCAGCTGCCGGGCCAGCAGCAGCTTGGTACCCACCCCGTCGGTGCCGGAGACCAGGACCGGATCGGCAAAGCGGTCGCCGAGTCGAAACAGGCCGCCGAATCCGCCCAGGCCGGCCATCACTTCGGGTCGGCGGGTGGCGGCAACCAGCGGTTTGATGCGCTCGACCAGCGCGTTTCCGGCATCGATATCCACCCCGGCATCGCGGTAGCTCAAGGGTTTGGACGGCGTATTGCTCATGGCATGACCTGACTTGGATGAAAGTTGTGCTAAGCCGCCTATTGTGACGCATTCGCACAAGTCAGAAAAGAAGTGGTATCTTTCGCCGGGTAATGAAAGCCATCAATCTTGCTGTTTTTCTGTGGATAAGTCTGTGCATGGGTGCATTGTCGCCCGCGCTGGCAGCGGCTGATCTGTACACCGGGCAAGCGGTTACCGACAGCGATGCCCGGGTCGAAGACCGCGAACTGCTCAGAGCATTCGACGAGGTGCTGGTGCGCCTGACCGGCCGCATCGGTGAATCGCTGCACGCCACCCTGGGTATTGATGCCAGCCAGGTCCGTTCGCTGGTCCAAAGCCAGCAACGTATTCAGGTCAACGGCTACGATGACAACGGTGAAGCGATCGAGCAACTGCGGCTTAAAGTCGTATTCGATGCCAATCGGGTCAACGAGCTGCTGGCCCGCAACCGGATCGCGCAATGGGGCCGCGAGCGCCCGGCCATTCTGCTCTGGATTGCCCTGGATGACGACCAGGGATTGCGCCTGGCAGGAAGTGACCCGATCGCGCTGAACTGGCACATCCTTGAGCAGGGCCGCCGCCTCGGGCTGGACATTGTTCGTCCGCTGGGCGATGCGCTCGATCTGGCCGAGGTCCGGGTTTCGGACGTTCGTGGCGGCTTTCTGGACGCCGTTCAGCCCGGCCTGAGGCGCTACCAGGCCGGCATTCCGGCGATGCTGGATCTGCGCACCCGATCCGATGGCTGGTCCAGCCGCTGGTTCTGGCGTCTGGATGGTCGCGATCGCAGTCTGAATCACACCGCTGAAAATCAGTATGAGCTGGTTGAGCGCGGTCTGGAAGCAATCCTTGCCGGCCTGACCGAGCGTTACGCCACTCAGCAGAATGAGTCAGGTAGCGGTGCTCTGAGGGTGATTGTCGGCCCGATCGTCGATTCGGTGCAGTACGCCGAAGTGCTGCGCTACCTGCAGGAATTGAGCATGGTTGAATCTCTCAGCGTGGTGTCGGCGCGCCAGCGGGACATCGAGTTCGAACTGATCATCAGTGGCGGCGGCTTCGAAGATGTTATTGGTCTGGGCGACCTGTTGAGCGTGGATCAACGCTATCCGGACGGACGACTCTACCTGCAGTTAAATCAGTGAATCTGAGCCTGATTCCCAATTTGCTGACGGTCGGACGAATGCTGGCCGTCCCACCCCTGGTATTGCTGCTGATCGCCGCGGAGTATCGCTGGGCGCTGGCGGTGGCGGTGGCGGCCGGGTTGTCGGATCTGATCGATGGCTGGCTGGCCCGGCGCTATGGCTGGCAGAGTCGTTTTGGCAGCATGGCGGATCCGGCAGCCGACAAGATCCTGATGGTGGCCAGCTATATGACCCTGGCCTGGTTGGGATTCCTGCCCTGGTGGTTGTTCGTGCTGGTGATCGTGCGTGATCTGGTCATTGTGATCGGCGGCTGGATCTACCACGTGGCTTTCGAGCGGCTCGAGGCTGAACCGACGCAGTTGTCGCGGTTCAACACCTTTTGCCAGGTCTTTCTGATGTGGTTCGTGTTGATCCGGCTGGCCGGTTTTCCGCTGCCGCCGGAGGCCCAGATCGGGCTGGAGTGGCTGGTGGCCTTCATGGCCATCGTGACCCTGATCCAGTATGTCTGGCTCTGGAGCCTGCGAGCGGTGCGCATCAGTCGTCGGCGCCGGGGCAATCCGAATCCGGAGTCATGAATCGGCAGCAGATTCTGGCCCTGAAGCCACCGCGCCGACCGGGCTTTGCCAATTTCGTTGCCGGTCCCAACCAGGCCCTGGTCGATACCCTGGCATCCGGACTGGAACCCGGCGGCTGGTACTTGCTTGCCGGGCCATCCGGCAGCGGGCGAAGTCATCTGCTGGCGGCGGCTTTTTCCCATCAGCATCGCCGGGGGCAGGCAGCCAGCTTTATCGCCCTGTCAGTCAGGGCTAATCGTCAGCTTCTGGATCAAGCTGGCGGCGACTGGGTCATCGTCGACGATATCGATGCACTTGCCGCTGACAGTGAAGGCGAAATGCAGCTGTTCAATGCACTGAACCGCTGGCGCGCCGAGCACACCGGCGTGATCATGAGCGGTGTCGGGCGTGAGCCGTTCGAGCTGCCGGACTTGCGTTCACGCCTGGGTCAGGCCACCCGCCTGACCCTCAAGCCGCTGGATGAAGCCGATCTGAAACGCCTGATCGAACAGGTCGCCGGCGAGCACGAAGTCATTCTCGGACGCGGCGCCGCCGACTACCTGCTAAGCCGCACCGCCCGCAATCCTGCACGAATTGCAAGACTGATCGAGACGTTGGCGCTTAGAGCGCTGAGCGAGCGCCGGACGCTTTCAGTTCCCCTGATCCGCGAAACCATCAAATAGAAGAGTAGGTCGGGGTGACATCCCCGACGGTCATGGTTATCGGTTGCCTGCAGAAGATGGGTTTTTGGCAGCCAGATCCGAACCCTCCGCGTGATGGTTTGCCAAAAATCCGGACATTCGTTGGAGGCACTTACATGGACCGTCGGGGACGTCGCCCCGACCTACAGGTTTCGAGCTTCAATAGCTCTTTGAGTGAATTCCGCGGATGGCGCGGCCTGAGGGATCGGCCATGCCGGCGAAGGATTCGTCCCAGGCCAGGGCTTCGGGGGTCGAGCAGGCGATCGAGGGGCCGGCCGGGACGGTGGCCGCGGCCGAAGGTGAGGGGAAATGGCGTTCGAAGATCCGCCGGTACAGGTACTGTTCCTTGGTGATCGGCGGGTTCAGCGGGAAGCGCTGTTCGGCTTCCAGCAATTCGCGGTCGCTGACCTGTTCGGCCGCGTGGTCCTTGAGGGCATCGATCCAGCCGTAGCCGACCCCGTCGGAGAACTGCTCTTTCTGACGCCACAGGATTTCGTCCGGCAACAGCCCGCGTCCGGCCTCGCGCAGAATCGCTTTTTCCGGCTTGCCGTTTCCGGCCATCTTGGCCGCCGGGTCCATGCTCATCGCCACGTCCAGAAATTCCAGGTCGAGGAACGGCACGCGCGCTTCAACACCCCAGGCGGCCATGGACTTGTTGGCTCGCAAGCAGTCGTACAAGTGCAGCTTGTCGAGCTTGCGCACGGTTTCTTCATGGAACGCGCGTGCATCCGGTGCCTTGTGAAAATACAGGTAGCCGCCAAAGATTTCATCCGCACCTTCGCCGGACATCACCATCTTGATGCCCATGGCCTTGATTCTCCGGGCCAGCAGGAACATCGGCGTCGAGGCCCGAATGGTGGTGACATCGAAGGTCTCGATATGCCGGATCACATCATCGAGCGCATCGATGCCTTCCTGGATGGTGTACTTGAACGAATGATGCTGGGTGCCGATCGCATCGGCGGCAATCCTGGCCGCGGCCAGGTCAGGCGAGTTCTCCAGGCCGATCGCAAACGAATGCAGGCGTGGCCACCAGGCGTCCTCGGTATCGTCGGACTCGATTCGGCGGTCGGCATAACGTTTTGCAATCGCTGCAACCAGCGACGAATCCAGTCCGCCGGACAGCAGCACGCCGTAGGGCACGTCACACATCATCTGGCGATGAACGGCGTCTTCCAGCGCTTTTCGCAGTTGCTCGGCATCTGCCGGTTTGTCGGCCCGGTCGAAATCGCGCCAGGCCGGCTGATACCAGCGTTCGATCCTGCCGTCATTGCTGTCCAGCACATGGCCGGGCGGAAACGTCTGGACCTGGCTGCAGCGCGGCTCGATCGCCTTCATTTCCGATGCGACCCACAGCATGCCGTCCTCGTCGCGTCCGTAGTACAGCGGCATCACCCCCATCGGGTCTCGCGCAATCAGGTAACGCTCAGATGCCTCGTCCCACAGGACAAAGGCATAGATGCCATTGAGTTGATGCAGAAAGTCCGCGCCGTGCTGGCGATAGAGCGCCAGGATGACTTCACAGTCCGAGCCGGTCTGGAAGGCATAGTCCGGGCAGGCGGCGCGCAGTTCGCGATGATTGTAGATTTCGCCGTTGACCCCCAGCACCTGCTGCCCATCGGGACTGACCAGCGGCTGGGCGCCGGAGTCGATATCGACGATGGCCAGGCGTTCATGCGCAATGATGGCCTGGTCGTGAACATAGATTCCGCTCCAGTCCGGCCCGCGGTGGCGCTGGCGTCGTGAAGCCTCCAAAGCGAAACCCCGCAGGCCGCGCTGGCCTGCGGGGATATCAAACAATCCCAGAATCGAACACATGCAATCAGGGCTTCATGGTGGTGCTGCTGCTGATCACGATGCCCTGGCTGGTCAGATTCACGAAGACGCTGGACTCGTCGTAGAACTCACCCAGCCTGGACATGAAGTCGGCGGGCGGCAGTTCCTCTTCGTCGATGTCACCCTCGCTGTTCTCCGCGACCATTGCCATCATCTTTTCCATCAACTGGCCGTAGCCGGCGATATCGATGGTGTAGCCCATGATTGCCGAATCCGATTCCTGGCTGGCCAATGCTGAAGACAGACCGTCCTTCTCACCCTCACCGACAGCCAGTCCGATAGCGGCATCACCCAGGGCAATGAACGCGGGCAGGTTGGGCATGTTCGGGATCAGCCCGGCCGGCAGGGGTTGGGGTTCGCCGTTGACCTTCAGTTCCAGGGCGGCCAGTTCGGGTGAAAACATCTGCGCCATTCCCAGCAACATCTGCGGATTGCGCACGAACAGGGCCAGCGTGCCGGCGGCGTTCTCGACATTCATGCCACCCTGAAGATCCAGCTGGCTCAGGTTGAACCTGAAACCGCGGATATTGGTCACTACGGGAGGAATCGGCTGGTTTAGCGCTTGCTGCCAGCCGCTGGCATTGTTGGCGATCTCGGCAAACAGACCGCATTGAGGCGGACTGTCAACCCAGCCGGCGACCACTTCCCGGGCAAAATCGCGCGCGGCGACAAGATCAAAGGCGACCCCGCCCGACAGCACGGTGGTCTCACCGGAGCGCAGTCCGACCGGAGTCTGGCCGATCGGCACCAGCCTGTCGGCCATTGCTGATTCGGTTTCAAACACCATTCTGGCATCGACACGCTGATTGCTGATTTCGGTCCCGCCGGCGCTGATTCGCGGAAAGATTTCGAACAAGCGGTTCAATTCGCTCCGACAGACTTCGTCGCCCACCAGTGCGTTGAGATCCAGCGCGGTCCGGCCGGGGGCGATCAGTTCGTCATCGGCATCCATCAGCCGCTCAACCAGGCCGGCGAATTCGAAAAACCCGCTGCCGTGAGGGCTGTAGTCCCGCTCAGCGTTGAAATCGGTCAGGTCGGATGAATCATAGGCCTGGGCCGGCTGGTCCAGGTTGGCCACCCGGCGCAGCAGGATATCGTTGTCCGGCACCAGGGCGAAGGTCGCAAAATGTTCATCGTGGTGAATGGCTACACCGAAATCGTCCCGCGGCACCCAGATGATTTCCTCGTTGTCGATCACCCGGGTCGGCAGCGGCGAGCCCGATTCTGCCGCCACGCGCTCCAGCATGGCTTCAAACGCAGCAACATCGACAAGCTGAATGTGAGCCATCGGATAGATCGATACCGCGTGCATGGCCCAGAAACCGTTGCTGCTGATTCCGCGCTGCTCGATGGCTTCACGCCCGTCGATCTGGCCAAGCTCGCGCAACATCGCCGCAATCAGTGGCGATTCCGACTCCGCCTCATCGGCCAGCTTGCCGTAGTTGTGGGCATTGAACTGACCCATGGCTGCCAGCGGTTCCAGGAACCGGTCAACCAGGTCGTCCGGGAGAGTCTCAAGATTGGCAGCCAGATAAATCGTATCGGCGTCAATGCGTTCGAACAGAACATTGGAATCGAGCTGGTTCGAGCTGCCGACAGACGCAGACTCAGCGGCCTGCTCAGCCTCGTCCTTGCCGCAAGCAACAAGAACCAGGGTCGCCAGACCAAACAGTAAAAACTTGCGGATCATGATGAAAACTCCGAATTGGATTGATACGTAGTGTTATACAACAGTAACACACTTGTCAAGGGGGAAGAGCAGGATCAAGGATCAAGGATCAAGGATCTGGTTTTAGTTTTTACCTTGCTCCTTGAACCTTGTTCCTTGATCCTTCTTTTACCCAAGCGACTTGATCCCCGATATCAACTGCTGCGCCACCTTCTGCGCATCCCCGTACAACATCCGCGTATTGTCCTCGAAGAACAACAGGTTTTCGATGCCGGAGAAGCCGGTCCCCTGGCCGCGTTTGACCACGATGCAGTTGCGCGCCTTGTCGACGTCCAGGATGGGCATGCCGAAAATCGGGCTCGACGTATCTTTTCGCGCGGCCGGGTTGACCACGTCGTTGGCGCCGATCACCAGGGCTACGTCGGTGGTCGGGAACTGGGCGTTGATGTCTTCCAGGTCGTGAATCAGGTCATACGGCACGCCGGCTTCGGCCAGCAAAACGTTCATATGACCGGGCATGCGGCCGGCCACCGGATGGATGGCAAAGCTGACCTTGACCCCTTTCGACATCAACAGCTGGGTCAATTCCCAGATCTTGTGCTGGGCCTGGGCCACGGCCAGGCCGTAACCGGGCACGATGATGACTTTTTCGGCGTAGGCCATCTGGATGGCGGCGTCAGTGGCATCGATCGCGCGCATTTCGCCCGTGGCCTCGCCGCTCTGGGCATCCTCATCCACCTTGCCGAAACCGGCAAACAGCACGTTGCTAAGCGAGCGGTTCATCGCCTTGGCCATCAACTGGGTCAGCAGCGAGCCAGCTGCACCGACGACAATCCCGGCGATCATCATCGCCGGGTTCTGCAGCACGTAGCCTTCAAAGCCGACCGCCAGGCCGGTCAACGCGTTGTACAGCGAAATCACCACCGGCATGTCGGCGCCACCAATCGGAATGGTGACCAGGATGCCGGCCAGCAGAGCCGAGGCGAAGAACAGGGTCAGCAGCAGCGGATCGGGTCCCTGGATGATCAACATGGCTCCGAGCACCAGGGTGATCGCGAACACGATCAGGTTGATCAGTTGCTGGCCGCCGAAGCGCCAGGTCTTGCGCATCCAGCCCTGGAGCTTGGCGAAGGCAATCAGCGAACCAGTAAACGCCACCGATCCGATGATCCCGCCGAGCACCGCCAGAATGATCGTTGCCATGTCCATCGTGACCTGGCCGCTGTAGAGTTTCAGCAGCTCGACCGCGGCAATGGCTGCGGCGGCACCGCCGCCCATGCCGTTGTACAGCGCGATCATCTGCGGCATGTCGGTCATCGCCACCCGGCGAGCGGTCCACCAGGCGCCAATCGAGCCAAGCCCGATCGCAATGATCATCAGCAGGTAATTGCCTTCGACCTTGGGGTGGATGAAAGTCACCAGGATGGCCACCAGCATCGCCACACCCGACCACAGGATGCCGCGCCGGGCGGTGACCGGCGAGCTCATCGCCTTCAGGCCGTAGATGAACATCACCGCGGCGATGAAATAGGCCGCCGGAACGATAAAGTCGACGCCCGGAATCATGATTGATCCTTCTTCTGGCCCGAGGCCTTGAACATTTCCAGCATCCGCTCGGTGACGACATAGCCGCCGACCACGTTACCGGCCGCCAGCAGCACCGCGATAAAGCCGACGATCAGCTCGGCGGTGGTATTGGCCATGCCCAGAATCACCATGGCGCCGACCAGAACGATGCCGTGAATGAAGTTCGACCCGGACATCAGCGGCGTATGCAGAATCGCCGGCACCCGCGAAATCACCTCGATCCCGGTAAACGCGGCCAGCATGAAAATATACAGTGCAACCCAGCCTTCCATAATCTCTCCCAGGTAAATTCCGTCACCAATCCATCAACTCAATTGCGCGCTCGCTGTCGTAGCTGGAACAAAAACCTTTTTTAACCACGGAAGACACGGAAATCACTGAAAAAAGCTTTTGCAGTTTCGGTGTATTCTTTGTTTTCAGTGGTTAAAGGCTCTTCCTCTGCGCCCTTTGCGCCTCTGCGTGATGCTTTTCTCTTAATTACTGAAACTTCGGATGAACAATTTCGCCGTCGTGGGCCAGCAGGCAGCCGGCGATGACGTCGTCGTCGGTATTGATCACCAGCTCGCCGTCCTCGTTGATCAACAGCTTGAGCAGGTTGTGAATATTCTTGGCGTACATTTCCGAGGCGTGCAGTGCGGCCTTGCTCGGCAGATTGGTCGGGCCGGCGATCAGCACGCCGTTGTGGTTGACGGTTTCACCGGCTTTGGTCAACTCGCAGTTGCCGCCGGATTCGGCGGCCAGGTCGACGATCACGCTGCCCGGCTGCATCGCATCGACCATCGCCTTGGTGATGATTTTCGGTGCCGGCCGGCCCGGAATGGCCGCCGTGGAAATGACCGCGTCGGCGCGGGCCAGGTGGCGGGCCAGGGCCTCAGCCTGCTGGGCACGTTCATCCTCGGTCAGTTCGCGCGCATAACCACCCTCGGTTTCCGCGTCGACCCCGGTGTCGATCATCTTCGCGCCCAGGGATTCGACCTGCTCCCTGGCTGCGGCGCGGATATCGTAGGCCTCGACCTGGGCGCCCAGACGGCGAGCGGTCGCAATGGCCTGGAGGCCGGCCACACCGGCACCGATGATGACGACCTTGGCCGGGCGCAGGGTGCCGGCAGCCGTGGTCAGCATCGGAAACAGGCGTGGCGCGATATCGGCAGCGATGATGACCGCCTTGTAGCCGGCCACCGTTGCCTGGGATGACAGCACGTCCATGGCCTGGGCCCGGGTAATCCGCGGCACCAGTTCCATGCTGATCAGCGACAGCTTGCGTCCGGCCGCATCCTTGAGTTCGTCGAAGTTCTGATGCGCTGCGAGTTGTCCGACAACCACGGTCCCGGATTTCAGTTTGCCAAGCAGAGCAGCATCCGGACGACGGACGCAGACAATGATGTCAGCGGCCTCGGCCAGCGCATCGGCACTGCCGACGACCTCGCAGCCGTCCCAGGAAGCATCCGGATGCCCGGCTTCGGTTCCGGCCTGCGACTGAACCAGCAGCCGATGACCCGCCTCGACCAGCTTCTTTGCCGTGGCAGGATCCAGTGCAACGCGGCGCTCGCCGGGTGCGGTTTCAGCAACGATGCCGATAGTGACCGTCATGCTATTCCCTCGCGTTTGACCTGCCGAGTGTAGCGGCTGGAGAAACTCTGAACAACTGGGGAAGGGGAAGGTGAACAAATTGATTGTCAGGATGTCACTCCTTCGTCATCGCTGGCAGTAAAATGGACGAATGAGAAAATTGATGAATACCATCGCGGCGGTTGCGATCGCCGCGTTCACCGGTTTTGTTCCAGGATCTGCAATTTCCATCGCTGGCGCGAACAACACCCCTGACGTCCATCCGCCCGGCAAGCAGGAATCGCCGGAAGCGTGGTATCGCGACGGCGGCCAGTTGATCGCAAGGCGTCTTGCCGGGCGGGAGGCGATCAAGCCGGCCCGCAACGTCATCCTCTTCGTCGGCGACGGCATGAGCCTGGCCACGGTAGCGGCCGCGCGAATCCTTGAAGGTCAGTTGCGCGGCGAGGCGGGTGAAGAAAATTCGCTGGTTTTCGAGACGTTTCCGAATCTGGCGCTGGCCAAGACCTACAACACCAACCAGCAGACCCCGGATTCAGCCGGCACGATGACCGCGATGACCACCGGGGTGAAGAGTTTTGCCGGTGCAATCGCGGTGGATCAGCGCGCGCAGCGCGGTAATTGCGCATCGATTGCCGGCAGCGAACGGGTCACGCTGCTCGATCTGGCGGCACTCGCTGACCTGGGCACGGGCCTGGTCACAACCACCCGGATCACCCATGCCACGCCGGCCGCCCTGTATGCCCGCTCCCCGGATCGCAGCTGGGAAACCGACAGCGGGTTACCACCCACGGCCCGGGACGCCGGTTGCCACGATATTGCCCGGCAACTGATTGAATACGATCGCGGCCGCGGGCTGGATATTGCATTGGGCGGCGGCCGGCGTGCGTTCCTGCCGAATCAAACCGATGACCCGGAGTACCCGGAGCTGCGCGGCCACCGCTCCGACGGCCGCGACCTGACCGCCGAATGGCAGGAACGCCATCCCGACGGCCATTACGTCTGGAACGAATCCCAGTTCAAGTCGATTCCGGCCGACAGCGACGGACCGGTCCTGGGCCTGTTCGATCCCAGCCACATGCAGTATGAACATGACCGGTCCGACGACGAAGGCGGTGAACCTTCACTGGCCGACATGACCCGGTTGGCCATCGAACGGTTGGCGCGCAACGAGCAGGGGTTTTTCCTGATGGTCGAAGGCGGCCGGATCGACCACGCCCACCACGCCAACAACGCCTGGCGCGGGCTGACTGATACCATTGCCTTTGCTCGCGCGGTCGAAACCGCGCTGGAACTGACCGACCCGGCCGACACCCTGATCGTGGTCACCGCCGACCACAGTCACGCGCTGACCTTCTCGGGTTACGGCCAGCGCGGCAATCCGATTGCCGGGCTTGCGATGCGTCCGACTGACGATGGCGAAGGGACCGAACCCCTGGCCGACAACGAGGGCCGGCCATTGACCATTCTGGGTTACGCCACCGGCCCCGGTTACCGTGGCGGCAACCGACCGGATTTCGAGACCGAAGACCCGACCCAGCCATCATATCGCCAGGAGTCGGCAGTCTACCTCTGGTCCGCCAGCCACACCGCCGAGGACGTGCCCGTCTACAGCACCGGCCCCGGCGCCGAAACCCTGACCGGTGTGATCGAACAAAACGTCATCTACCACGCCCTGCTCCAGGCCGTCCCGGCCTTGCAGACCAAAGCACAAGAACTGTCCAACGACCAGGGCCTCCCCGTCCTCGAATCCATCCTCCCCACCCGGCCGGACTAAACCGGAAAGGCAGGCTCAAGGCACAAGGCTCAAGGCTCAAGGCACAAGGCACAAGGCACAAGGCTCAAGGCTCAAGGCTCAAGAAAAGGATAAAAACATGATCGCGCTGAGACGCTGAGACGCTGAGGAAAAGCTCTTGAAATCATTTCTCTGCGTCCCTGCGTCTCTGCGCGAAGTGCCTTTGATTTTGCTTTTACCTTGCGCCTTGAGCCTTGTGCCTTGATCCTATTTTTTAAGCTTCCGCGCAATCTCCAACCTCTCCACTGTCCCAATATCCGACCAATACCCCCGGTAGAACTCCCCGCTCAACCGACCTTCGGCAATCGCCTGCTCGAACAACGGCCGCAACGCGCGCCTTCCCGGTTCAAGATCCCGAAACCAGTCCGGTGAAAACACCCCAATGCCACTGAAGGTCAAGCGGCGATCGCCATCCAGCGTCAGCCGGTCACCGTCAAGACCAAAATCACCGTCCGGATGATGGGCCGGGTTGTCCACCATCACCAGGTGACCCAGTCCCGAAGGCTGAAAATCGACCAGCCGGGATAACGGATAATCGGTCAGCACATCGCCGCTGATGACCAGAAACGGTGCTTCTCCCAGCAAGGGCAGGGCATGCACGATCCCGCCGGCCGTTTCCAGCGCGCCGGACGGTTCTTGCGAGTAGCGGATGGAAAGACCCCATCGGGAACCATCCCCCAGCGCCGCCGGAATCTGCTCGCCCAGCCACCCCAGGTTGATCACCACCTCGACCACCCCGGCCGCCGCCAGCCGTTCCAGGTGGTGCACGATCAGGGGCTTGCCGCCGACCTCGATCAGCGGTTTGGGTAGGGAGTCAGTCAGCGGCCTGAGCCGCTCGCCGCGCCCGGCGGCCAGAATCATTGCGTTCATGGGTGCCAAGGATAGCGCCTTGACCCCGTTCGGGGCAGTTCATGGATACCAGATCGGTGGTCTATTCGCTTTCGAAGCGATCGCAGAAAATGCCATCCAGGTTACCGCCACAGCGCTCGACCGGCTCGCTATACCACATCGACACCGCACCCCAGCGCTCGCTGGTCGAGGTGTTGGGCCAGCGTGGCGCGCCCAGGGCCGCGTAGCCGCCGGAAAATGCGGCCGAGGCACCGAAGCTCGTATTGTTTGGATCGGCCGCGATCAGGCTCTGCAGCTCGGTCCATCCACCGGCGGCGTTGCGCAGAAAGAACGTGGACCGGTTGGTTCCGGGTGCGCCGACAAAAAGCACCGTACCGGACAGCGCAAGGCTGAACGAAAACTGATCGATGAATTCAGGCTGATTGCTGACGAACTCACCGCGCAACCCCCAGTTGCCGCTACCGCCGAGATGGCGCTCGTAAGAAAAGAACGATCCGGTGTTGGTCGGGCCAACGGCCTGGGTGAAGCAGGTGGCACAGCCGACCACGGCAATATCGCCGTCCAGCGCCACTGACCAGGCATACTCAGACTGCTGACCGGTATCGGGGTTGACCAGGGTTCTGGCATGCTGCCACTGTCCACCCTGGAGTTGATACAGATAGGCCGCACCCTGGCCGCCGCCTGGCGCATTGTCGTCCGGTGCACCGACCAACAGGGTCGAACCGGACAGGGCCACGACTTCGCCGAACGCCGACGAACTGCTCGGCTGCGGCGAAATGAGGGTGGCCTCATGAATCCAGTTGCTGCCATTGCGACGAAACACGATAACGGCCCCGGCGTTATTGATCGTTTCGCCGCCGCTGACGACGTTGGCACTGGTGTCGCCAATGACCAGGCGATCACCGTCGAGCGCCGTCGAAGCGTCCAGCCCGCGAACGGTAATGCCGGAGACCGGCGGAACGTCGGAATCGATTCTCAGCACCTGACCATTGGACTGCCAGGTGCTTCCCGAACGATTGAACAGATGAACCTTGTCGCCGGACTCGGCAACGGCCAGCCACTGATCGCTGGCAGCGATATTCAAACCAAAGCGATAGCGATTGGCCGGACCCAGGATCTGTGGAGAGCCCAGCAGACCTGCGGCACTGACCGGAAAGCTGTAGACGTTGCCGTCCTGCGAGCCGCTGTCGGTCGGGTCGGTGCGAAACGGGGCCGATGCTATCAGCGTTCGCCCGCCGTCGACCAGGGCGACCTGATCGCCAAAGGCAGCGTTGTTGGGTCCAGCATGAAGTTCGGCCAGGTCGCGATGATCGGTCTCGACAAAGGACTGTGACCACACCGCCGGGGATACCAGGCCGGAGGCGAGTAGAACAACAAGCAAACGTACCATCGAAAATCTCCAGGAATTGAAAGTGCAACAATGGAAATCATGGCCCTGTCCGAAAAATTCGGGAGCCTTGTTGAACTACTAACGGGAGAATTCGCTCGATCCCTTCATCGGAATCAGTTCAGGGTGTTCAGTTCGGTCAGCGCCAGCCTCACTTCCTGGACAGTAGCGTCGGCGTCGTCTCGACCGATCGCTTCGAGGATAGTCAGACTCTGCTCATATTGCGTTTTTGCCTCGTCCAGCCGGCTCTGCAGTCTGAGGCAGTCTCCCAGTCGGGCGTGGGTCATTGCCAGGCGCGACTGGTCGTCGTTGGCAGCCAGAATATCGATGGCCTGGCGCAGCTTGGGCTCGGCCGACTCCGGATCACCCAGGGCCATCAGGCTCACTGCCATGCCGAACAGCGGGAAGGCCCGTCGGCGATGGCGTTCCGGGGTAACGGCCCGGACCAGTTCGTCGACACGCTGGTAAAGTCCCAGCGCCTCCTCGTAACGACCGTGGTCGCGGTGGATGCCGGCCAGGTTGTTCATCAGCAGGATCGAGATCCGGTGCAGCTCGCCGCGCTGGGCTTGATGCCGGGTAAGCGCGCGCTGGCCGGTGGCGATGGCCTCCGCTTCCTCGCCCCGGCTGCTCAGGACCAGTGCCAGGTCCCCCAGGTGCTGGGCCAGCAGCAGGTCATCGGGTTGATCGCTCGCTTCGCGAATGGCAATCGCGCGTCTGAGGCGCTCGAGCTTGAGGTCCGGGTCGCTGGTGGCCAGTCCCAGATCGAACAGTACCCGGCCGGTCAAGGCATGGTCCGGACCGTAGTGGCGCTGATGGATATCAAGTGCCTGGGCAATCAGGTCCGCCGCGCGCGGCCGGTCCGGATCGCTCGCTGGCGCATAGCGCAAGTAGAGAAAACCGAGATCCCAGAGACTTTCGGCGGTGGTCGGATGATCCGGCCCGTATCGTTCCAGACGGGCGGCCAGTACTCGCTTGAGTTTGTCTTCCGGACCGTCATGGCCCTGGTAAAGTTCGCGTTCGGCCAGCGCCCAGTCGCGCAATGCAGCAAGGCTGGCCGGATGATGCGCCCCGTGCTCCTGGGTCAGCAACTCATGGATCACCCCGCGTGCGGCAACCGCCTCGCTGGTCATTTCGTGGGCCAGCATCGCGCTGGCCAGTTGATCGAGCAGCTGGATTCGGGTTTCCATCCGCGCCGTGAACGGTCCGCTGGCCCGCTCGAAGGCCGCCCTGAGCATGGTCTGGGCGCCGATCATGGGGGTGCCGATACGATCGGGATCGGACAGCTCCACCAACTCGCCCAGCAGGGCCGATACCGCCAGTGCCTCGTCGCGCTGCTGACGGGACTGGCTGGCTTGCCAGGTCGCGGCCCCGGCCAGCATGGCCAGGGTGACAAAGGCAATCGCGGTCAGGGTCAGGCCACGGTAATGGCGGGTGATGAATCGTTCAGCCTGGTAGCTGAGACCGCCGGACCGCGCCAGGACCGGCAGCCCGGCCAGCAGCCGATCGATCTCTTCTGCCAGCTCGATGACCGATCCGTAGCGATGCGCGCAATCCGGTTCGACCGCCTTGCGCGCGATGCTGTCGAGATCACGGCCGAAGTCAGTGCCGCGCAGGCCCGGTGGGGGCGAGTACCTGCCCAGTTGGCTCAATGCCGGGCGCTGTACCGACTGGTTGCGCTCCAGGATCTCGCCGATCGGCAGTCCGGCCAGGGCCAGCGGCACGCGACCGGCCAGCAGCCGATACAGCAAACAGCCCAGGGCGTACACGTCGGTCGCCGTGGTGATCGCCTGGCCAGAGAATTGCTCCGGTGCGGCATAGTCAGGGGTCAGCCGCTGCCCCAGGTTGCGGGTCAACTCGGAGGGTTCGGACGGCTCTGAAGTATCGGCGAGTCGGGCAATGCCGAAGTCCAGCAGCTTGATCTGGCCGTCGTTGGTCACCAGCAGGTTGGCCGGCTTGATATCGCGATGAATGATCAGGTGCCGATGGGCAAACTCGACCACCGTCAGCAACCGGCCAAACAATTCGAGCCTGGCGTGCAGACCCAGGCGCCGGTTGTCACAATAGTCGAGCAGTGACTGGCCCCGAACCAGCTCCATGACCAGGAAAGGCGATCCGTCGGCCGTGCGGCCACCGTCGAGCAACTGGGCAATGCCGGGATGATTCAAGCCGGCCAGCAGCTGGCACTCGCGGGCAAATCGTCGTTCCGTTTCTTCGTCACGCAGGCTCCACGGCAACAGCTTGATGGCCACCTCGCGCTCGTAGGTGCCGTCGGCACGCCGGGCCCTGAACACGCTACCCATGCCACCCTGGCCGATCAGTTCGACCAGTTCGTAGGCGCCGACGCGCTGACCGATCAGGCCGTGGGTTGCACGCCGCGACAGCTCGCCAGTGGCATCGGCCAGCAGCGTGGGTGCAAGCACTTGCAGATCCGGCCCGGGCTGGTCGTCGCTCAAGGCCGCCAGGGCGATCGCCAGCAGGTCAGGGCGGGCGCCCAGGCGCTGTTCGACCAGGGCTCGCTGCTGGCCGGTTGGCAGGTCCAGTGCTGCCTGGATTACCGAGTCCAGTTCGGCCCAGTCGTCGCTGCGGTTCACGGGCGTTCGCTATGCAGCGCAAACCAGGCGCGGGCACGGGTCCAGTCACGTTGAACGGTGGTGACCGAAACATTCAGCGCTCGCGCGGTTTCGGGCTCGCTCAATCCGGCAAAGAAGCGGCATTCGATCAGCCGCACCAGACGCTCGTCATGCTGGGCCAGCGCGTTCAGTCCCTGCTCCAGCGCGATCAGATGCTCGGCCTGGTCGTCAACGCTGACGCTGGTCTGTTCCAGGCTCAGGGGACGTTGACCGGAACCGCGACGCTGGGCCAGCCGGGCCCGGGCGAAGTCGATGATCACCTGGCGCATGGCGCGTGTGGCCACGGCATAGAAATGACCGGAATCGGCCCATTGACCATTGCGACTGATCTTCATCCAGGCTTCGTGGACCAGGGCGGTGGTGTTCAGGGTGTGGTCGCCACCGGAGCGATGGAGCTGATGGCGGGCGAGCTGCTTGAGGCGATCGTAGACCAGCGGCAAAACGGTCTCGTGGACGGCTGCCGTGTCATCGCTCGCGGACTGTAGCAGGCTGGTAATGCGCCCGTCGGAGGCATCGGACATGATCAGGGCGCACCCAGCTCCGGGTTTCGGTAGCCGGAAAGGTGGCAAGGGGTTCGAAACGATTCAGGGTTGCTCAAAGCGATCATTGAAGACGTCGTCATAGTCCAGTTCAAAAGCGCCCATATCCATCGCCGCCCCGAAAACCCGGGGAAAGCCGGGGCCGCGTTGATCATGGTCGAAGGGCGGGCTTGCGACACTGGCATCTCTGGCCGGACTGGTCATGCTCAGCGCGTGTGTTCGGCCGCCGTTGCCACCATTGTCGGCCAGAGGGCCAAGCTGCGCCGACTGATCCAGAATATTGCCACCACTGTCAACAAAGTTTGAGTAGTTGGCCGATTCGATCAGACTTACGGACAGATCGCAGGGAGGGCTGCCGGCCAGGTCCTGAGGGAAGCTTCCCCGGTTGTTGACATTGTTCGACAGGATGGTCGAATAGACGCCGCAGGACTGGGCCTCGCTGAAAATTCCCGCCCCGGCGAAGTACGAGTCGTTCTCGGCGATGGTGGAATACTTGACTTGCGCGGCCATATTGCCGGTCAATCGCATACCGCCACCGTTGCCGTTGCCGAAATTGCCGGAAACCGTGGAATTGCTGATCAGCAAAGTGCTGTCCGTGCCCATGTCGGCATAAATCGCGCCGCCGTCGCCGGGTGCTGTATCGGCACTGTTCTGGCTGAATTCACTGTACTTGACCTCGATCGATGTTGCCTGATCTGCAGGGGTGACGACAGAGAAACCGCCGCCGCAACTGGCGTAGTTGCTCCGCAATCGGGAGCGACCGACCACCAGGTGTGAGGGTCGACCCTCGACATCGATCGCACCGCCGCACAGTGTACTTTCATTGAACCAGAAATCGGACTCGATAAGCCGGATTGTCGACTCATCGGCCACAACCTTAACGGCACCGCCTCCGCCAAAGGAGCTGTTCTCCCGCGCGTCCAGGCCGGTCAACAGGAATTCGCTGTTCAGACCATCAATCAGCAGTCCCCCACCATCAGCCTGGGTCGCAGCTGTGTTCAAGAAGACGTTCACCTGGTCCAGGCTAGCCTCGGTATCTACCGCGTCGATAAAGACGCCTCCACCGCCGGCTTCGCTGACGTTGAGGCTCAGTTCCGTATTACTGATTCCGGTGACCACGGCCTCGCCGGTGACAAGGTGCAGTCCACCCCCGGTCGAGTCCGAGTCATTGCCGAAAAACACCGAACTGTCAATGTCGATGACCTTGGTCGGATTCTCCAGGCTACTGTTTTCGCCATCTGGGATCAGCAGGGCCGCACCACCTCCGCCTTCGCCCGCCTCGTTGTAGTAGAAGAAACTGCCGCTGATATTGGCAGCCGTCATTCGGACGTCAGGGAGGGATTCCCTGAAATACAGGCCGCCGCCCAGTCCGGCGGCCTGGTTGAGCGAAAAATCCGAACCGGACAGGAATAATTCGCCATGATTGAGATCGAACGCAGCACCACCGCCACTGCCATTTAGCGCGGCGTTTTGCTCAAAAGCCGAATCCGAGATGAAGAACGCGCCGCCATTGGGGATATCGAAGTAAAGCCCGCCGCCGCCGGCTGCGCTGTTGTTCCGGAATTCACAATTGTCTATGACCACATAAGCCCCGTAGAGGCTGGCAGCAACACCACCACCTCTGCTTTGGGCACTGGTCGCGACATTGGAAACGAACTCGCTGTCGGTCAGTGTCAGGTAGGCAATATTGGCGAACGATTCGAAAAATATCGCTGCACCTTCGCCGGTCACCGTGCTGCTTTGCAGCCTGGAATTGATCACCGAAAGTTCGTTGGTGCGAGCGAGTATGCCACCCCCGCGCTGGCCACCGCCGCCTACAATCGTCAAGTCGCGAAATTCGGCCGAATCCGCAGTTTGTCTGGCGTACAGGACCGGTGCCTCGCCGCTTCCCTGAAGCGTGATTCGCCCATCGCCTTCAACAATTACCGATTCATCGATCGGAAGAGTGGAGCCGTCGTAGTAGTCACCGACCACCGCATTGCCGGCACCCACTTGCAGTTGAATCGTGCCAGACAACCCGGATTGGAAGACGATGGAATCCACCCCGGTCTCGCCGGCGCTGCAACTGTCGTGAGCGGTATTGGCCGATGCCGAATGCAGCGCCGAACGGAGCGTGCATTGGCCGGGGTCGTTGTTGTCCTGCAGCGAGGTGACAGTGATCGTCGCGGCACTCAGGGAGGTGGCCACCAGAGCGCTGCTGATGGCTGTTGCCAGCGGAGCCGCAGCAGGCAGCAACATTGGCTGCCGCGCGTACTTGCTGTCCGGATTGTATTTTTTAGTCATGGGGATATCGCCGCCTGTTCCAGCGCGGCCTTGGCTTCTGGATGAAACCAATATACACATGGCGGGACCAGGTGCAAGCAGGCTCAGTGTCGACCGCTGCGGCCTCGCCAGGCCCTGATCAGCGCATCAAGCTCGGCGAGCTCCGGATTACGATCGATGGCATGGGACAGATAGCCAAAGAAGCGCGGTGTGTCTTCCAGGTAGGTCGGTTTGCCGTCGCGGTGACAGATCCGGGCGAAGATGCCGATGACTTTCAGGTGGCGCTGCACGCCCATGAGGTCGCAGGTCCGGCGCCACAGGTCGGCCGAATCCGGCACTGGCAGTCCGGCCTCCAGGGCACGCAGGCGATGGTTTTCCAGCCATTGGTCGACCTGGTCCTCCGGCCAGCTCAGAAAGGCGTCGCGAAACAGGCAGACCGGGTCGTAGCTGATCGGTCCACGCACCGCGTCCTGGAAATCGATGATGCCGGGGTTGGGCTCGGCGATCATCAGGTTGCGCGGCATGTAATCGCGGTGACAGAACACCTGCGGCTGATCCAGGGCCCAGCGAATCAGGGTCGCCGAGAGATGATCCCAGGTGTCGAGTTCGTCATCGGTTGGCTCGACGTTCCAGTGGCGGCGAACGAACCAGTCGACGAACAGATCCAGCTCGCGCATCAGCAGTGCGGCATCGTAGGCGGGCAGGGCATCGGTGCTGGCCTGTTGCTGAATGACCAACAGCGCATCCAGCGCATCGCCGAATAACTGATCGGCATTGTCGCTGTTGATCACATGGTGGTAAGGCTGATCACCCAGGTCCTCCAGCAGCACGAACCCGCGCAGACGATCCTGATCCAGGATGCCTGGCACATGGACCAGCGAGTCCAGCCGTGCCGCGACGTCGATAAAAGCATCGACCGATTCGCGCTCGGGGGGCGCATCCATGACGACGGCCGTGGAATCGGGGCCGCTCAGGCGGAAATAGCGCCGAAACGAGGCGTCGGAAGAGATCGCACTGGACTGCCAGTCGGACCAGCCCAGACTGGCGGCGGCCCAGGTTTCGGCATCCTGTCGGCGGGTATCGGGCATGCGGCTGAAAATCTCCAGGTCGAGTGAACGCAATCCTAATCCATACCAATTTGGTCTTGTATTAGGCGGGGCTGAACCACATAATACTTGAGTAGTGCCGATCGATAACCCAATCACGAGCAACCTGCCATGCTGCGCATCAGCAAATTGACCGATTACGCAACCGTCCTGATGGCCGAACTGGCCAGTCATGACCAGAGTTGCGTGCCGGCCAGCCAGCTGGCCGAAGCGACCCGGCTTGAATTGCCGACGGTCGCCAAGGTACTCAAGACCCTGGCCCGGTCCGGACTGGTCGGATCGGTCCGCGGCGTCAACGGCGGCTATCAGCTCAGTGTTTCACCGGATGACATTTCCGTCGCCGCCATCGTCCGGGCGATGGAAGGACCGATCGCGCTGACCGAGTGCGGGCTGGAAAGCGGCCTGTGCGCGCATGAATCCAACTGCCACCTGCGCGGTAACTGGCAGCGCATCGGCTCGGCCGTTGAGCAGGCACTGGAGGCACTGAGCCTGTCTGATCTGCTGGCGCCGGGCAATAACCGGATTGCAATCCGCACCGTTGCGTCCGAACGCACCGTTGCCTGATTGACGATCCAGAATTCACGATCCCGAATCTCGAGAAACGCATGAATCAAACCGTCGAACAAGTCGAACAGGTCATCGCCCAGCGCTACAAGGCGGGCTTTTATACCGAGATTGATTCCGACCGGGTCCGCGTTGGCCTGGATGAGGAAATCATCGCGATGATTTCGGCCAAGAAGAACGAGCCGACCTGGATGCTGGAATGGCGGCTGAAGGCCTATCACCACTGGCTGACCATGACCGGCCCGAACTGGGCCCACTTGAAACTGCCGCCGATCGATTTCCAGAAGATCCACTACTACTCGGCGCCGAAGCAGAAGAATCGCCCAAAAAGCCTGGACGAGGTCGATCCGAAGCTGCTGGAAACCTTCGACAAGCTCGGCGTACCGCTGCACGAGCGTGCCCGCCTGGCCGGTGTGGCCGTCGATGCGGTGTTCGACTCGGTATCGGTCGGGACGACCTTCCAGAAAGAACTCAAGGAAGCCGGCGTGATCTTCTGCAGCTTTTCCGAAGCCGTGCAGGAACATCCAGAGCTGGTCCAGGAATACCTGGGCTCGGTCGTGCCGTATCGCGACAACTACTTTGCCGCGCTCAACTCGGCGGTGTTCTCGGACGGCTCGTTCGTCTACATTCCGAAGGACACGCGTTGCCCGATGGAGCTGTCGACCTACTTCCGGATCAACGCCCGCGACACCGGCCAGTTCGAACGCACATTGATCATCGCCGAACCCGGAGCCGAAGTCAGTTACCTGGAAGGTTGCACCGCGCCGATGCGCGATGAAAACCAGCTGCATGCCGCGGTGGTCGAACTGGTTGCACGCAAGAAATCGAAAATCAAGTATTCAACGGTCCAGAACTGGTATCCCGGCGACGAGAACGGCAAGGGCGGCATCTACAACTTCGTCACCAAGCGCGGCGATTGCCGAGAAGACGACGCGCGCATCTCCTGGACCCAGGTCGAAACCGGCTCGGCGATTACCTGGAAATACCCGTCCTGCATTCTGCGCGGCGACCGCTCGGCTGGCGAGTTCTATTCGGTGGCTTTGACCCACAATCATCAGCAGGCCGATACCGGTACCAAGATGATTCACCTGGGCAAGGACACCACCAGCAAGATCATCGCCAAGGGCATCTCGGCCGGCAAGAGCAACAACAGTTACCGCGGCCTGGTACGTGTGGCACGCAAAGCCGACAACGCCCGCAACTACACCCAGTGCGACAGCCTGCTGATCGGCAAGACCTGCGGCGCGCACACCTTCCCGTATATCGAATCGGCCAACCCCAGTGCCAAGATCGAACACGAAGCCACCACCTCCAGAATCGGCGAAGACCAGCTCTTCTACTGCCGATCACGCGGTCTGGATGAAGAAGACGCCGTCGCCATGATCGTCGACGGCTTCTGCAAGGAAGTGTTCAAGGAACTGCCGATGGAGTTTGCGGTGGAAGCGAAGGCACTGTTGGAAATTTCATTGGAGGGGGCAGTTGGGTAAAAGACGGGTTTCCGGTTTCCGGTTTCCGGAAAATCTTTTTGTCGCGAAGCAGCTAAGCAGCAAAGCAGCGAAGGATGAAAAGTTAAAAAGTGAAGTCGTTATTGGAATTCTTTAACTACTGAATGATATTTATTTCGCTTTCATTCTTTGCTGCTTCGTTGCTTCGCGACATAAAGATTTTGGTTTTTCAGTTGAATGAGTTATTGGCTGCTCCGCGTCCATAAGAATTTTCGAATTAGATAAGTGAATTGATGAAATGTTGAAGATCAGCAATCTGAAAGTCGCCGTTGGTGGCGAAGAGATTTTGAAAGGACTTGACCTTGAGATAGGGTCCGGCGAACTTCATGCCATCATGGGGCCGAATGGGTCGGGCAAGTCGACCCTGGGTTATGCCCTGGCCGGACGCGAGGGCTATGACATTACCGGCGGTTCGATTGAGTTTGACGGCAAGGACTTGAGTGAACTGGAGCCGGAGGAGCGCGCCGCAGCGGGTTTGTTCCTGGCATTTCAGTACCCGGTCGAAATTCCCGGGGTCAATAATGCTTACTTCCTTCGGGCCGCCCTCAACGCGCAGCGCAAGGCGCGTGGTGAGGAGCCGATGGATTCGATGACCTTTCTGAAGACCGTGCGTGAATCACTCAAGACCTTGAAGATGGACGAAGCGCTGCTCAAGCGCGCGGTCAATGAAGGGTTTTCCGGTGGCGAGAAGAAGCGCAATGAAATTGTCCAGATGGCCGTGCTGCAGCCAAGACTTGCCATCCTCGATGAAACCGATTCGGGCCTGGATATCGATGCGCTCAAGCTGGTTGCCGAGGGCATCAACCAGTTGCGCGATGATCAGCGTTCATTCGTCGTCATTACCCATTACCAGCGCCTGCTCGATTACCTGACGCCGGACAAGGTTCATGTCCTGTCCGACGGGCGCATCGTTGAAAGTGGCGGTGAAGAGCTGGCCGCACGGCTGGAAGCCGAAGGCTATGCGTTTCTGGACAAGGCCGAAGCATGAGTGCCTTGCTCGACAAATTGATCGAACAGGATGATCTGATCGATGACGATTTTGCCGAACTGCGTCGCCAGGCCCGGCAGCAGCTGATGCAGTACGGCTTTCCCGACCTCAAGACCGAGGCCTGGAAATACACCTCGCTGCGCAGCCTGCAGAAACGCGAGTTTCAGGCCATGCCGGCCCAGCGCTCGGAGTTGCCGTCATTGCCGTTCGACGCGGACGTGCTCCACTTCGACCAGGGCTTGTTCGATCCAAAGCAAGCGCAATTACCGCCTGGCGTTCGACTCGAGCCACTGTCAACACTTGACCCGGAAACACTGAACTACGCGCAGCAGGCCGATGCCTTTGCCTGGCTTAACCTGGCCCGCTTCGAACAGGCCTGGAAGCTGGTGATCGAGCAGCCGCTGGAACGTCCGATCGCTCTGGTCACCACGACCTCGACCGACTTCGCCGCCGCCGTCCACCCGCGTCTTGTGGTTGAACTGAGCGCCAATGCTTCGGCAACGCTGATCGACCTTCAACGCGATCAGGGGCAGGGACTGATCAACAGCGTCCAGGATATTCACCTGGGCAATGGCGCACATCTGCAACATGTCCTGGTCCGGAACAATGTCCAGTCGGCCGCGATACAACGCACCCGGGTGAGAGTGAATGCCGATGCCGATTACCGCTGCCATGTCCTCGACCAGGGCGGAAGGCTGAACCGTCACGAACTGACCGTCGAATTGCTTCAACCGGGTGCCAGCGGCCAGATTGACGGCGTGGCCTTGATCGACACCGATCAGCACGTCGACTATCACACCGCGATCGAGCATGTCGTCGGCAAGACCAACAGCCGCGAATCCTTCCGCATGCTCGCCGGCGGCACCGGCGTGGGCGTATTCAACGGCCGCATTCATATTCACCGCGGCGCCGACGACAGTCACTCCGACCTGAACACGGCCAACCTGTTGCTGAGCGATACTGCGCGCATCAACACCAAGCCCGAACTCGAAATCTACGCCGAAGAAGTCACCGCCAGCCACGGCGCCACCATCGGCCAGATCGACGAAACCGCGATGTTCTACATGCGCTCGAGAGGCATCCCGGAAGCCGAAGCCCTGTCCATGCTCAAACAAGGCTTCGCCGCCACCCCGCTGGAAAGCCTGGATGATCAGGCCATCCGCGACTGGCTGCTATCGAAGTTATCTTCGAAGCTTTGAAAATCTTTATGTCGCGAAGCAGCGAAGCAGCAAAGCAACAAAGAAGGAAAGGCCATAGAATCTTGAAAAGATTAGCTCAGCAAAGTTAGTGATTTTTTTTAATCAATTCTTGATTTCTTTGCTGCTTTTCTGCTTCGCTGCTTTGCGACATAAAGATTTTGACTGTAACTTATAGAGATCAATCACATGGAATTGGTAGAAGAACTCACAGTTAGAGATCAGTTGGATGTGCTTCGCTTGCGCGGGGAGTTTCCGGTGCTGGAGCGTGAGGTTCATGGCAAGCCGCTGATCTATCTGGATAACGCGGCCACTGCGCAGCGCCCCTTGTGCGTGATCGAAGCCATGGATGATTTCTATCGGCGTTACAACGCCAATGTCCATCGTGGCGTGCATCAGCTTTCCGTTGAAGCCTCCGAGGCATTCGAGCAATCACGCAAATCCGTGCAGCGTCTGCTCAACGCCACCAGCGAACGCGAGATCATCTTCACCCGCGGTACCACCGAAGCGATCAACCTGGTTGCCAACAGCTACCTGCGCCCGACCATCAAGCCCGGTGATGAGATTCTGATCTCGCATATGGAGCATCATTCCAATATCGTGCCCTGGCAGTTGCTGTGCGAGCAGACCGGGGCGGTACTCAAGATCATCCCGATCAACCGTCGCGGCGAGCTGGAAATGGATGCGTTGCCGGACCTGATCAACGAGCGCACCAAACTGATCGGCATCGTGCATGTGTCCAATGCCCTCGGAACGGTCAACCCGGTCAAGAATATCTGTGCGCTGGCCAAACGTCATGGAGTCCCGGTGCTGGTGGACGGGGCCCAGGCAACGCCGCATGAAAAAGTGGATGTCCAGGACCTGGGCTGTGACTTCTATGCCATCTCGGCCCACAAGATGTATGGCCCGACCGGGATCGGTGCGCTGTGGGGCCGCGAGGAACTGCTTGAAGCCATGCCACCGTGGCAGGGTGGTGGTGAAATGATTCTGCGAGTCAGCTTCGACGGCACCACCTTCAACGAACTGCCGCACAAGTTCGAAGCCGGCACCCCGAATATCTCAGGCGCCATCGGAATGGGGGCCGCGGTCAAGTTCCTCGACGACACCGGCATTGCCCGGATCGCCGCGCATGAGAAAAAGCTGCTCGACTACGCCACCGAACAGATGGAACAGATCGATGGCCTTACCATCATCGGCACCGCCGAGCACAAGGGCCCGGTCGTATCATTCACCCTCGACGGCGTCCACCCCAACGACCTGGGAACGATCATTGACCACCATGGTGTAGCAATCAGAACCGGCCATCACTGCGCCATGCCGGTCATGCAATTCTTCGACGTCCCAGCCACCGCCCGAGTCTCATTCGCCGCCTACAACCTCCGCGCCGAAATCGACGTCTTCCTAGAAGCCCTCGAAAAAGCCCGCACCATGCTGGTTTAACGACCAACCTGGGGACGAGTACCCGTAGGTCGGGGTGACACCCCCGACGGCCATGGCAACCCGTTGCCACCAACCGACCGGTTTTTGGCACACCCAACGACACGCCACCATCCATCACCAAAAATCCAACACCCGGTGGCCACCGCAACATGGACTGGTAGAACGGGCACGTCAAGAAGATTTGCAGCTATTTTTGATTTTTCATTGATCCCCTCTGCGCCTCCGCGTCTCTGCGCGAGATAGCCTTTCGCCTTGAGCCTTGAGCCTTGCTCCTTGCTCCTTGATCCTTGATCCTTGATCCTTGATCCTTGATCCTTGATCCTTGATCCCGTCATTCCGCTAAACTCCACGGATGGCTCTGGATCAGCTCTACCAACAACTCATACTCGAGCACAACCGCAACCCGCGCAATTTCGGTCGGCTGGAAAACCCCACCCACACTGCACGCGGTCAGGATGCGCTGTGCGGTGACGACATCCTGATCGAACTCAAGGTCGTCAACGACCAGATCGAACAAGCCCGATTCTCCGGCCAGTCCTGCGCCATCACCCGCGCCAGCGCCTCGCTGCTCACCGACTGGCTGACCGGCCGCACAACCGCCGAAGTCGGCCCCACCTTCGACCATTTCCACACCCTGCTGACCGACGCCACTATCCCGGACCTTCCCGACCTCGGCGACATCAACCAACTCCGCGCCGTCAGCCAATTCCCCGCCCGCCGCCGCAACGCCGAACTCCCCTGGAAAACCACCCTCCGCGCCCTGAACCGATAACCCGTCACCCAAAACCCACCTCCCGGTGGCCACCGCAACATGGACCGTCGGGGATGTCACCCCGACCTACGAAGACGGCTGCCCGAATCACACATCGTGGATGATGCCCGCACCCGTAGGTCGGGGCGACGTCCCCGACGGCCATAACACCCGGCATCCACCAACCAATCGGTTTTTGGCACGCATCGTGACTCCATCCATCGAGCGATTTTCCTAGGCCGATTTCAGAAAACCACTCTAACGGCATGAACGCGTGCTCCGCCAAAATGTCTCCATGCCCGGATACCGCCGCCATTTCCAAGACGCCGACGTCGTATTTGTGACACTGGTAACCAACTCACGTCGACGCTGGCTGTCCAGCGACCGAAGCAAGGCGATGGTCCTTGAAGCCATGCGCGAAACAAAACGTCACCATCCCTTCAAACATTTTGCCCACGTGATACTGGACGACCACATTCACTGGCTGCTGCAAGTTGGTGATCAATTGACGGCGTCGGATATCGTGGCGAAGTTCAAGCTCAACCACTTCTATCGCTGGCAATCATTCGGACCATCCAACGGAACGCTATGGCAGCCACGCTTTTACGATCACATCATTCGGAACGAACGCGACTTCCGGAGGCATATGGACTACATCCATTACAACCCCGTCAAGCACGGCTACGTCAGCATTGCCAGACAGTGGCGATGGTCAAGTTTTCATACCTGGGTAGAGCGCGGCAAGTACTCGCATTGCTGGGGAACCAAAGAACCCGATGGCCCCGGCCAGGCCGGGGAGCCGTAAAACCCAACCCCCGGTGGCCCCGCAACATGGACCGTCGGGGATGTCACCCCGACCTACGATTTTCCGGAAACCGCAAACCGGAAACCGGAAACCGGAAACCGGAAACCGCAAACCGCAAACCGCAAACCGCAAACCGCAAACCGCAAACCGCAAACCGCAAACCTGTCTTCTACGCTGCCGCATTCCCCTGCGCGGGCTCATCGGCTTGCGGGCTGGTGCCTTTTTCCCGGTCCCAGTCCAGCGCGTTGTCCTTGAACTTGCTGAACTTCTTCGACGCGCTGTCGAGCTTGCCTTCCCATTCCGGGTTGGCCTGCTGGCCTTCGGTGACCTTGAAGAACACCTGCATCAGCGCGGTCATGCCGATCGGTTCGATCACCGCCTGCTTGATGCCCCAGGCCATCACAACCGCAATGATCAACGTCAGCGGACCGGCAATCGCCGGAATGAACGACACGATCGCCAGCACCGGGCCGAGAATCAGCAGGAACACCAGGAAGGTCAAGCCCCAGATCACGAAGGCGAGGAAAAACGCGTTCTTCAGAAACGCCTTGTAATTCTGGGCATACAGGATCAGCGCGGTCCGGCTGCTGCGCCACGGATTGTCCGAACCGGTCTTGATGTTATAGGCCAGGATCACTTCATCCAGATAGGTCAGCGACAGGTTGATCACCGTGTTGATGAACTTCGCAATGCCCTGCACCCCGGGAATCGGAATGAACGCGGTGATGGTGAAGAACACCCGGTTGAATGCCTTGAGCACGGCCTTGATCAACTGATCGACCCCGAACAGAACCGACGATTCGGCAAAGCGCTCGCGAACGATCTTCTGGGCATGATCGATCTGGCCACGTCCCTGAGGCAGCTCCTTGCCTTCCATCAATTCGACCAGCACGGCGATGTGACCGGCCTTGACCATGTAGAGCAGGTACTCGCGCAGGAAATAGGCCACCGCCGAAACAATCCCGAAGCCGATGATGCCACCCCACATGCTGAATCCGGCCGGGTCTTCGGTGGCAATCCGTCCGATCCCGTAACCGACACCGGCGCCGACCCCGGTCATCAGGATATAGGTCAGCGTGATCGCAAAATAAATCAGGAAACGGAAGACCAGGAATGGCATGGTCTTGGCCATCAGGCCCATTACTTCACCGATCTTGAAATCCATGGCAGAAAAGCCCTCGCAAATTGGTTGCTGTCAGTCGAATAGTACGCAAAATGCCGGTCAGTCGTGACAGGCAGAAGTCACGGTCTCAGGAAAATCGCACTTCAGGAGCTTGCTCCAGCACCTCGGCGTAGCGGGTATGCACCTTGCCCATGCGCACCCGACCAAGAAACCCGGAATAGGCAAGGTAACTGACCAGAAAGCGCCGGTCGGCGGCCCAGGCGGGCAGAAACTTCGGCGGTCGGACCAGCCCCAGTTCGGCCAGCTGACACAGCACCGGTACATCGTCCAGGTCCAGCTTGCCGCAGAACAGCAGCATCAGCACATCGGCACGGCCGGCAGCAACCACCGAACGCAGGAAATCATGCACTCGCAGCAGTCCGTCAAGGTAGACCACATCCTTGGTAAATGGCGCGCCGCCGGTCAGTACGCCGCCGCGAAAAATCCGCCGGGTCTGCTCGAAGGCCGCTTTCTGGGCTGCTGTAGGTCCGGGCATACCCGCTTCGTCCGGGCTCTCGTCGAGAAAATGCCGATAGACCTCGATGAAATCCGCGCCCTCGGCGGCCATCTGGATTCCCAACACCCGATCGGCCAGCCGGCTCAGGCGATCCAGGTCCATGCAGCCGGTGATGAATTCGGCAAACACCGCCAGCCCTTCCTGGGTGCGAGTCGTTCCGGGATGGCTGGCGGCCAGGATCGGCAGATCGGTCTGATGACGCCCATTCAGTCCGGTGGTGACATGAATGCCGGCCTCATGGTGCACCAGCTGCTCGACGTCACGATCGGTGAACTTCGCCGTCGAGCGAATCCGGATTCGGTCCGGACCGGCCGTGGCATTGGCCGACAGGTTGTCGACGATCTCGATTTCCGGTGCTTCGTCGCCGAAGAACTTGTGCACCGCCGCGGTCATGCGTCGACTGACATCCTCGGCGCTGGCGTTGGCGCCGACCGGTGCGCCCAGGTCCAGATGGCTGAGCCGGTCGATGATCCCGCGCAGACGCCGGGCCAGGTCCAGCGGACTTTGTCCGGAATCGGTCAAGGCCTGATCGGGTGCCCCGTACAGCCGGCTGGAATCGGCGAAAAAGTCCGGCGTGCCGAGGTTGTTGATCATGTGGCTGGCCATCGAAATTCGCTCGGCGATCCGCTCCAGCCACTCGCGCGCCGGACCGGCCTCGGCAATCAGCGGCCGCGCGGCCTGCAGCGCCGATTCGACCGATCGGGTGTCGACCTGGGGATATTCCACCCTGGGCATTTCCCGACCGCCGGAGGCCAGAAACCGGTTGCGCACGTCCAGCGGCCAGGCCAGCAGGCCCAGAATACGCAGTGGTTGCTCGGCTTCCCGCAGGGCCAGGGTCGCTCGGCTGATACGATTTTTCAGGGCTTTTGTCGCTGGCATGGGAAGCTGCGTGAAGGCGGGGATTTGCCGGTATAATAGCCGGTTCGAATTCGCAATTGCCCGCAGATGTGGGCCAGGATAAATCTGTGCTGTTTGATAATGTAGTCATCAAGTCCGTGGTCCACATCGAGCCGCCCCACCGGGTTTCCAGTGATGAAGTGGCCGAGCGCCTGGCGCCGACCTTCAAACGTTTGCGCGTTCCCGGCAACCCGCTGATCGATCTGGCCGGCATTCACGAACGGCGTTTCTGGGATGACGGCATGATGCCTTCCGACGGTGCAACCCTGGCCGCCCACAAGGCGCTGGCCCAGGCCGATATCGATCCGAAGCAGATCGGCATCCTGATCAATACCTCGGTGTCGCGCGATTTTCTCGAGCCGTCGACCGCCTGCATGGTTCACGGCAACCTCAAGCTGGCCGACACCTGCCAGAGCTTTGACGTCGGCAATGCCTGCCTGGCCTTCATCAACGGCATGAATATCGCCGCCCAGATGCTCGAGCGCGGTGAAATCGACTACGCCCTGATCGTCAACGGCGAAAACAGCCGTGATATCAATGAAGTCACGATCAAGCGCCTGCTGGACTCCAACGTGACCCGCAAGCAGTTCAAGAGCGAATTCGCCACCCTGACCCTGGGCTCCGGTTCGGCAGCGATGGTCATGTCACGCGGCGACCTCGAACCCGACGGTCACCAGTATCGCGGCGGCGTGGCCCGTGCCGCGACCCAGTTCAACGGCCTGTGCCGTGGCTGGAATCACCAGATGTGGACCGATACCAAGTCGCTGCTGATCGAAGGCATGAAGCTGGCCAGCCTTACCTTCATCGCCGCCCGCCAGATGATGGGCTGGGTCGTGCAGGAACTCGACCACGTGGTTATCCACCAGGTCTCCAAGGCTCACACCGAAAACTTCATCCGCGCCTTCGGCGCCGACCCATCCAAGGTCTACCGCATCTTCCCGTTCCTCGGCAACATCGGCCCCGCCTCCATCCCGACCGTCATGGCCCGCCTGATCCAGGAAGACCGGGTCAAACGCGGCGACCGGATGGCGCTGATGGGGATTGGATCGGGATTGAATTGCGCGATGGCGGAAGTTGTCTGGTAGACAACAAGGATCAAGGTACAAGGATCAAGGAACAAGGTTAAACCCTGTAAAGACAGGATCAAGGTACAAGGATCAAGGAGCAAGGTAACAGCAAGATCAAAATCCTTGTTCATTGGTTTTTGCCGTTTTGATCCTTTCACCTTGCTCCTTGATCCTTGATCCTTTCACCTTGCTCCTTGAACCTTGAACCTTGAACCTTGAACCTTGAACCTTGATCCTTGATCCTTGATCCTTCCTTATGTTCACCTCACCCCAATACCCCTACAACGCCAACTTCCACACCCAATCCGACGGCCACCGGATGCATTACCTCGATGAAGGCTCGGCGGCTGCGCAGCCCGTGGTGATGGTGCATGGCAATCCGACCTGGTCGTTTTACTACCGGCGTGTGGTTGACGCGCTCAAGGGGGAGTTTCGTTGCCTGGTTCCTGACCATATCGGAATGGGTCTGTCGGACCGGCCCAGTGACGAGCATTACGTCTACACCCTGCAAAGCCGGCTGGATGATTTCGGTCACTGGCTGGATGCGGTGGAGCCGGAACGGCCCATCGATCTGATCGTCCACGACTGGGGTGGGGCGATTGGATTGTCCTGGGCCGCGCGCCATCCCGAGCGGATTCGGCGGATCGTGATTCTGAACACCTGGGCGTTCAATATCCCGAAGCACGAAAGCCTGCCGCGCTCGCTGAAATTCGCCCGCACCCATCTGGGCGGATTCCTGATCAACCGCTTCAATGCGTTCTCCGGCCTGGCAACCCGCATGGCGACCGCGAAGAAACTCGACCCCGAGGTCGCCAAAGGCCTGGTCGCGCCGTATCAGAAGGGTCCGAAGTCGCGCCTGGCTACCCTGCGCTTCGTCCAGGATATTCCGCTGAAGGAATCCGACCCGGCCTGGTCGGTGCTGGCCGACACCGAAAACCTGCTCCACCAACTTTCCGACAAACCGGTCGAGATTCACTGGGGCGGCAAGGATTTCGTCTTCAACGACAAAGTCCTCGACATCTGGCGTGAAAAACTCCCCAACGCCCACATCACCTACCACCCCGACGCCGGCCACTACGTCCTCGAAGACGCCCACACCGAAATCATCCCCAAAATCCAGGATTTTTTGAAAGCGTAGGTCGGGGTGACACCCCCGACGGCCCATGCCGCCAAATCCACCAAAAAACCGGTGTTCGGCACCAATCCCGACACGCCACGATTCATCACCAAAAACCCACCCTCCGGTGGATGCCGCCACATGGACCGTCGGGGACGTCGCCCCGACCTAGTGCGCCTGCGAGTGCACTCATTCCGCTCGGTGGAAGTCCGAGCCGGGGTATGCCAAGACCCCGTAGCTGAAGGTAACTGCGTCACTGTGAGGTGGGGTGGAGAGCAACCGGAAGCGAA
>Ga0208979_100361_pt1 | contig 37314 bp, 31 predicted proteins | sample HotLakConsUCCSLE_FD_184738 | JGI IMG/M metagenome (GOLD analysis project Ga0208979, IMG submission 184738) | Hypersaline microbial mat communities from Hot Lake, Washington, USA - Hot Lake Consortium UCC-SLE (SPAdes) | ecosystem: Environmental > Aquatic > Non-marine Saline and Alkaline >... | reverse complement strand
TCGGGAAGAAAGGGGAAAGCTTGGCCATCTGCTCGTCGGTCAGCCAGAAAAGGTCGCTCATGTCACCGCTCCGTTTTCCGAGCCGTGAATCACGCAGCGCGTTGAAAATCAATGCATCCTGACCCTAAGTCGGATCAGTGGCATGCAGCGGTAGACGTCGCTCCATTCGACGCGGCAGATCTCGTCGAGCCGCATCGCCGTAGCCACCGCGAACTTGACGATCCGCGTCATCGGCAGGGTCAGGCGTTCGTTGTCATCGAAGCAGCGAAAGAGGCGGTTCAGCTCGTCCGTGGTGGGGCGGCGGTCCCGCTCGGTGCCTTTGCCGATGAGGCCGAGCCGCTTGAGCGCGACACGTGCCAGATCAACGGGTTCGGGAGAGATGTCGAGCCCGTGCAAGGCTGCCGCATGGGTGATGATCATCTTGATCACGCCGATATCGATACTGAGGGTCACCGGACCGGCACCTTGATCGGCGCGCATCAAGTCGCACGTCGATCAGCTTCTGCCGATCGAGGTGACCGATCCGTTCCTTCCCCAGATCGCGCTTGAGCGTCGTGAGCGTGGCGGCCTTGGCTCACGACGCGGCGGTTTGCCTACTTCGCACATATCGACTATGTGGAGATCTATTAGATCGCCGAAGGAGGCGAGGCGGGAGACGGACGTGCTTGTAGGCGCCAGCCCCTGATCGACCCGGGTCTCCGCTTGGCGGGCCCAACGATGGGCGTCGTCTCGGCGGAGGAATGTCTCGCTCGGCAAAGCGGCCCTTTCGTCTGATCTGAACCCGGTAGGCACCGGAGGGGAGCAAGGCGCATGGAGGCCATTTTAGTGTGCGGCTCATGAGTGCAATGAGTCGTCGTAGAGGGGCAAATTCGGGGATATCGGGGCGTATTCCAGCGTAGCAGGGCCCAAAGCCAACAGTTTGAAGATACAAAAAAATGAAAATAAATCAAAATGCTAGATTATCCACGGCCCCTATGATGGACTGGACCGACAGCCGGTGCCGGGTGTTTCATCGTGTGCTGTCGCGCCATGTATTGCTCTATACCGAGATGGTGACGGCGCCGGCGGTTCTGAACGGGGACAGGGCGCGGCTTCTGGGGTTTGATCCGGTGGAGCATCCGGTGGCGCTGCAACTGGGCGGGTCCGACCCGGCGGAACTGGCGCGGGCGGCGCGGATCGGGGCGGATTGGGGCTATGACGAGGTCAATCTCAATTGCGGCTGCCCGTCGGACAGGGTCCAGTCGGGCACCTTCGGCGCGGTCCTGATGAAGAGCCCCGACAGGGTGGCCGATTGCGCGGCCGCGATGATCGCGGCCTGCCCGGTGGAGGTGACCGTGAAGTGCCGCATCGGCGTCGATGGCCAGGAGCCGCGCGAGGCGCTGCCTGCCTTTCTCGAGGCGATATCGGGGGCGGGCGTGCGCCGCGTGACGATCCATGCGCGCAAGGCGTGGCTCAAGGGGCTGTCGCCGAAGGAAAACCGCAATGTGCCGCCTCTTGATTACCAGCTCGTGGCGGAGATGAAGACCGCGTTCCCGGGGATCCATATCTCGATCAATGGCGGTGTGACGACGCTTGACGAGGCCGAGGCCCTGCTGGCTCGTGGCCTCGACGGGGTGATGATCGGGCGGGCGGCCTATCACGACCCCTGGGCGATCCTCGGCCGGGCCGACAGCCGGTTCTTCGGCGTCGGTGACCCGCTCGAACGGCCGGAAGACGCGGTCGGGGCGATCCGCCCCGCGATCGAGCGTCACCTGGCCGAAGGCGGGCGGCTGCATCATTTCACGCGTCACATGCTGGGGCTGTTCACCGGGCGCCCCGGTGCCCGGCACTGGCGGCGCGTCCTGTCCGAAGAGGCCAATCGCGATGGCGCGGGGCTCGAGGTTCTGGACCGCGCCATGGAGGGGCTGGTTCAGGCTGCGGCCTGAACTGCGGCCGGGTCTCGTTTCGCGGTTCCGGTGCAGCTGGGGCCGTGGGGCCATCGGCCGGCCTCCGGCTCATCATCTGGCGATCTGGGGGTTTAACCCCATAAGACAAGGATTTGGCGCGCGTTCTTCAGGGCGACATGGGTCGTCGGACTGGAAACGTCCGGCTGCGGTCCGCGCCAAGGCGTTCCCGTGTCGAGACCCGTCTTGTGCCGATGGCGCCGCCAAGGCGGTTTCGGCTTTCACTTGGCCAGGTTCTCGGAGCGGGCATTTTTCCCTGGCGGGCGGCGCGGCGCGGCCCTTGCCACCCGGGCCGTCGGGGGGCATGACGGCCCGGGGTCACAGGGCCCACAGGAGGCAAGATGGCGGACCTATCACTTTTGCTGTTGCTCGGGGCGATGCTCCTCGCGATCGGGGCCTTTGCCGGCGTTCTGGCGGGGCTTCTGGGCGTGGGGGGCGGGATCGTCCTTGTGCCGGCCTTCTTCTATGCGTTCACGGTGCTGGGCTATGACAGCCCGCAGCTGATGCAGCTGTGCCTTGGCACGTCGCTGGCCACGATCATCGTGACTTCGGTCCGCTCGGTCCTGAGCCACAACCGCAAGGGTGCGGTGGACTGGTCGATCCTGAAGAGCTGGGCGCCGGGTATCGTGATGGGCGCGATCCTTGGCGTCTGGCTCGCCACGTCGTTGCGGTCGGGGGCGTTGCAGCTGATCTTCGGTCTTCTTGCGATGATCGTGGCGCTTTACATGACGCTTGGGCGGGCAAGCTGGCGTCTGGGGCCCGAAATGCCGCGCGGGGCCCTGCGCTGGATCCTGTCGCCGGTGATCGGGTTCCTGTCGGTGCTGATGGGAATCGGGGGCGGATCGTTCGGGGTTCCGACGATGTCGCTCTTTGCGGTGCCGATCCATCGGGCGGTGGCGACGGCGGCGGGATTCGGGGTGCTGATCGCGGTGCCGTCGGTGCTCGGGTTCCTGACCGTCACCTTGCCCGAAGGCGGACGGCCGCCGCTGACCATCGGGGCGGTGAACCTCGTGGCCTTCGGCCTCGTGATCGCGATGACGCTGATCACGGCCCCCTATGGGGCCGCACTGGCCCACCGGACGGATGCGGTGCGGCTGAAAAGGATCTTCGGGCTGTTCCTGTTCCTCGTGGCCGCCAACATGCTGCGCAAGGCCGCGGGCTGGTGAACGCCGCCGAACGGCTGGCCCGGGACGGCTTTGTCGTTTGCGCGCCTGATCCGCGCGTTGCGGACTGGGCCGCCGAAGCGCGCCGCGCAGCCGAGGAGGTTCTGGCGGAGGCCAGGGGCCACAAGGGGGCGCTGCGTCACGGGGAGACGTGGTTTGCCGGGGTCGATGCGCTGCCCAACGCGCCCGACGGGTCGATCGGGGGCGTGCCCCTGACCGGGCCGTGGGAGGCGGCGGTAAACTGGCCCGGACGCTGGCACCGGGCCCAGGTCAGCGCCGTCTTTCCCGGCTATCCGGGTCGCGACCCGCAGGAAAGCGACGCCGCGCATCGCTTCAGGCTCCGGCGCGATGCGGCCCATCTCGATGGTCTGCTGCCCGAAGGTCCCGATCGCCGCCGGCACCTGCGCGAGCCGCATGCCTTCATCCTGGGGCTGCCGCTGAACCCGGCCGCACCGGGGGCAAGCCCGCTCGTGGTCCGGGAGGGCAGTCACCGGATCATGGCCGCGGCGATGGCCGCGCGGCTAAGCGGGATGGCGCCGGACAAGTGGGGCGCGCAGGACGTGACCGAGGCCTATGGCGCGGCCCGGCGAACGGTCCTCGAGACCTGCCCGCGCCGGGAAGTGCCGCTGTTGCCGGGGCAATCGGTGCTGGTGCACCGGCACGCGATCCACGGGGTCGCGCCGTGGGCGCGGGGCGCCTGGGTCGAGGGAGGGGCGCGGATGGTTGCCTATTTCCGGCCGGTCCTCGGCGATCCCGCTGACTGGCTGGCCTGATCGCCGGCCCGGGGGCGGACCAAAATTACCTAATTTTGGTCCCGGCCACGCGCGAGGCGCGCGGCCCGGCCGCCCCGGCGGGTCTTGGGCGCGGCGTCGCGGTCGGGCAGGGCGGCCATGATCTCGCGGCGCATCTCTGGCGTCATCCGGCTCCAGGCGGCAATCTCGTCGATCGAGCGGCTGCACCCGGTGCAGAGCCGCGTCTCGGGGTGGATCACGCAGATCTTGACGCAGGGGCTGTCAATTTCCGCGCGCGCCCAGACGGCGTCGGATGGGTCGGGTTTGCTCACGCCTGTCTCCTGATATGCCCGAGCCGGTCGAGCAGTCCCTGCAATATATACCCTGCCGCCACGTGGTCGATGACCTCGGCGCGACGTTTTCGTGTCGTATCCGCCTCAAGAAGCGCGCGTTCGGCCGCCACGGTCGACAACCTCTCGTCCCAGAAGGTGATCGGCATCTCGGTCAGCCGCGACAGGTTGCGCGCGAAGGCCCGGGTCGATTGCGCCCGGGGCCCTTCGCTTCCGTCCATGTTGCGCGGCAGGCCAAGGACCAGCCCCGCCACTTCGCGCGAGGCGATCAGCGCCAGAAGCGCCTCGGCATCAAGCGTGAACTTGCGCCGCCGGATCGTCGCGAGAGGCGTCGCCACCGACAGAAGCCTGTCCGAGACCGCGACCCCGATCGTCTTTGTCCCCAGATCGAGGCCCGCGACGGGCCGAGCGGGCGGAAGGTGGCCTGCGAAATCGTCCGGCGTCTCGACGATCATTCCCCCGCGACCCCGGCCGCCGTTGCCGCCTCGCGCAGGATGTCGACCGACCCGGGATCGGTGGCGAAGATCTCGCGCCCTTCCAGCCAGATCGCCTGCGCCTGGTCCAGATCGCCCAGCACGCCAAGCGCCGTGATCAGACGGGCCCATTCCTCGGCCGATCCGCCTTCGGTGGCAAGCCGGTTCGACAGGCTGTCGACCATGCCCATGATCATCTGCTGGCGATCCTCGGGCGCCATGTCCTCGGCGGCGGCGATGTCATCGAGGCTGGGCCCCGGCGCGTCGGGCAGCGTGTAGTCAAGACCCGCGCGGAAGGCCACGTCCTCGATCTGGCGGCGGGCCAGTTCGGCGTGGATGTTGTCGGGGCCCGCCTGTTCGACGATCTCGCGCCACAGGCTGAACGCGCGACCCGGACTGTCGGTCTGGGCATAGAGAAGGCCCGTGTAATAGAGCGCGGCGATGTTGCCGCGATCCCGTTCGAGGATGTCGGCGATGATCCGGTCGACCTGAGGCGAGACAAATCCGTCGGCGGCGGCCACCAGCCGGTCGACCAGCGCCACCCTGTCCTCGACCGTGGCCGCGTCGCCCTTGAGGTCGATTACCCGTTCCTGGGCGCGGGCCGCGTCGGCGAACCGGCCCAGCCGCGCCTCGTGCAGCGCCAGAAGCTGCCAGCCCTGAATATCGTCGGGCCGCGTGGGCACGATCTCGCGCAGTTCGGCCACCATCGTCGCGTAATCGTCGGGCAGGCCGGGGGGCAGGGCCGGCTCGGGCTCGCCCGTTTCGGCCAGGCGCCGGGCGGTGACCCGCGCCTCGGCCTCGGCCTGGCTGATGCGGCTGTCGCGCATCTGTTCGCTGAACTCGATCCGCTGGGCCAGGGGAATGTCGGGATAGCCGGGCGCGCCCAGCCTGTCATAGGCGAAGAGTCCGCCGCCCACGATCACGAGCGCCGACAGGCCGGCCGCGGCCCATGTCGCCGCGCGCGGCGCCTCCGTCGCGGCGCGGCGGGTGGACTTGTCTGCGGTCAGCAGACGCCGGGAAATCTCGGTCCGGGCGCGTTCGGCCTCTTCGGCCTCCATCACGCCGCGGGCCACGTCGCGGTCCAGTTCGGTCAGCTGATCGCGGTAGATACCCAGATCTCCGTCGTCGCGATCGGCCTCTCCGCTGGCCCGCAGAAGGGGCAGCAACAGCGTCACGGCAACGGCGCAGGCGGTCAGGCCGGCAATGATCCAGAACATCATGTCTTTTCGGTCCCTGTTCGGGGAAAGTCCGCCTTACTTACTGACTCCTCCCCCGATCGAAAAGGGGGCGCGGCCAAACGCCACCGATGTGGCGCCGGGGCTTGCCTTTTGGGCGTCTTCAGGGCGAGGTCGGAGCTGCCCGTCGCGCCCGTGTCGCATTCGAAAAACCGAGTGCCGCAGGCAGGCGGATCATTTATTCCGAACGGGTCCAATCAATGCCACAGACAGGGCCCGGTCGGACAGGGAGATTCGCCCGTGAAGATACGTTATTCCGCATTCGCCGTCGCGCGCGAGGCCATGCGCAACCATCTGGGATGGGACAGGGCCTGGGCCGCGGCGGAGCCAAAGGCGAAATACGACGCCATCATCATCGGCGCGGGCGGCCACGGATTGGCCACGGCCTATTACCTGGGCCGCAATCACGGCATCCGCCGGGTGGCGATCCTCGAGAAGGGCTGGCTGGGCGGCGGCAATACCGGCCGCAACACGACGATCATCCGTTCGAACTACCTGCAGGATCCGTCCGCCGCGATCTACGAGAAGTCGCGCAGTCTCTACGAGACGCTGAGTCAGGATCTCAACTACAACATCATGTATTCGCCGCGCGGCGTGATGATGCTGGCCCAGACCCATCACGAGGTGCGCGGCTACCAGCGCACCGCCTATGCCAACGCGCTTCAGGGGGTGAAGACGGAATTCATCTCGCCCCGCCGGGTGAAGGAGCTGTGCCCGATCATGAATATCGACGGGCCGCGCTATCCTGTCCTCGGCGCGCTCTGGCAGGATCGGGCGGGCACGGCGCGCCACGATGCGGTGGCCTGGGGCTATGCGCGGGCCTGTTCGGACATGGGCATGGACATCATCCAGCAATGCGAGGTGACCGCGATCCGGCGCGAGGGCGCGCGCGTGGTGGGCGTCGACACCACCAAGGGCGCCATCGACTGCGACAAGCTGGGCATCGTCGTGGCCGGCCATTCCGGCGTTCTGGCCGACATGGCGGGGTTCCGTCTGCCGATCGAAAGCGTGGCGCTTCAGGCGCTGGTCTCCGAACCGATCAAGCCCTGCATGGATGTCGTCGTGATGGCCAACACGGTGCACGGCTACATGAGCCAGTCCGACAAGGGCGAGATGGTCATCGGCGGCGGGGCCGACGGCTATAACAACTACACCCAGCGGGGCAGCTTCCATCACATCGAGGAGACCGTTCGCGCGCTGGTCGAGACCTTCCCGATGATCGCCCGGCTCAAGATGCTGCGCCAATGGGGCGGCATCGTGGACATGACCGGCGACCGCTCGCCGATCCTGTCGAAAACGCCGGTCGAGAATGTCTTCATCAATTGCGGCTGGGGCACCGGCGGGTTCAAGGCGATCCCCGGCTCGGGCTGGGGCTTTGCCGAGTTGATGGCCACGGGGCACTCTCCCCTGACCGCCGAGTTCGGGCTGGAACGATTCCGCGAGGGCCGTTTCGTCGATGAAAGCGTGGCCGCAGGGGTGGCGCATTGATGCAGATCCGCTGTCCACGGCGCGGATGCTCTTGGCATGTTCCTGCCGGGCAAGCTGCGCATTTCGGCAAGACCATGCCGGAATGCGGGACAGCCGGCCCACGCGGCGGGGCGTCCCCCACTTTCGTGATATCTTCGTCTCGAAAGGAGGCTTATCAATGGCTTATCATCCACGCGACCATACAGACTGGGGTCGATCAAACCACGAATACGACCGGCTTGGTGAACCTGCGGGGACGGCTCCTCTTTGGGTTCTGGGCGGGATCGTTGTCCTGTTTCTTGTTTCGCTCTGGGCCTTTGGCGGAGAGGTCGAGCAGAGCGGCGATGGCGGAGCCGGAGGCACGGTCGACGGGGTCGACATCGTGCCGCCCGCCGAAATCCAGGAACCTGCCGCCAACTCGCCGGTTCTCGACTGACCGGTCCGCATCGCAGGGTCAGGCAGGGGGCGCGCGTCCGCAAGGGCGGGCGCCCCGTCTGGTCGCACCGCGTGTCCCGGGGGCTTGGGGCGGGGTGGCCGTGGGCGGCCGCGACGCCCGCCCGGACCATGCCCCGCGGGACAGCACGCCTGCGCGCTTGACGGGTCGGGCGGGGCGCATATCTGTAGCTCCCACGTCCATGAAGGTTTGCCCATGTTCAGAACGCTCCGCACCCTCACCGAGCCCGATTTCTATGCCCGCCACGGGGCCAAGTTCGCAGGCTTTGCCTTCGGCACGCTCGGCACCATCGTCCTTACCATGTTCCTTGTCGTCGCGATCACCGGCGAGGGATACAACGACTTCTCGCAAGGTGCGGGCGAGGTCGTCTACCCGCAGCTCTGACCCGGCGGCCTCCGGCCGATCGGTCCGGCCCGTTTCGGCTTTGCTCCGCGCAAACCGGGCGGGGATTTTTGCCGATCTGGCATGCCAGGCGCGCCCGCCCATGATGGCTCCATCCAAGATGGAGGAACGCACATGGTCGATTTCAGGCAAGACGCAAAACGCGGCAAACTTGGCCGGCTGCTCGGGGTCGGGGCGGTTCTGGCCGTCATCCTTCTGGTCGTCCTTGCCGTCACGGGCGGCGGCCAGCCCGATCTTTCTCCGGTGGACCCGGCCGCCGAGCCGGCCGCCGATCCCGTCGCCGATCCTGTCGCCATCCCTGCCGAAGGCGGCTGAATCACCAGTCAGATCAACCAACCGCAAGGGGGGCGGGCACCGCGTTGTGCCCGCCCTTTCTGCATCCGACACCATAGGTGCGCCATGCTGACCCTGACCTGCCCCTGTTGCGGGATCGCCGCCGACGAGACCGAGCTTGCCCCCGGCGGCGAGGCGCATCTCAAACGCTTCGGTCCCGGCTCCTCGGACGCGGAATTCGAAAGCTACCTCTTTGCCCGCGAAAACCCCAAGGGCGTGCATTTCGAACGCTGGCGCCACGCCTATGGCTGCGGCAAGTGGTTCCATGCCGCGCGCTGCACCGCCACGCTCGAGGTGTTCGGCACCTATCCGGCCCAGACGACCGAGCCGCCGCAGCACATCCGCGATGCGATCACCGCCAGACGCCCCGGCTGGACGTGGAGTGGTTTCGCATGATCTTTCATCTTTCTGGAAATACTCAAAAAAGACGCCCGCCCCGGGCAGGAAGGCCTGAGACATGAGCACTCGTCTGGCCAATGGCGGCCGCCTGATCGACCGCTCGAAGGGCGTCACCTTCCGCTTCAACGGCAAGCGGCTGCGCGGGTTCGCGGGCGACACGCTTGCCTCCGCGCTTCTGTCGAACGACCAGCTGATGATGGGCCGGTCGTTCAAGTATCACCGCCCCCGCGGCCCGGTGGCCAGCGGCGCGGAAGAGCCCAATGCCCTGGTCAATCTGGGCCGCGGCAACCGGTTCGAGCCCAATCAGCGCGCCACGGTGACGGAGCTGTTCGACGGGCTTCAGGCCGAAAGCCAGAACCACTGGCCCAGTCTCGAATTCGACGTGGGCGCGATCAATGCACGGCTGTCGAAATTCCTGCCCGCGGGCTTCTACTACAAGATGTTCATCCATCCGCGGTCCTTCTGGAAACATGTCTACGAACCCTTCATCCGCCAATCCGCGGGTCTGGGTCGCGCGCCCAAGGGGATGGACCCGGATGCTTACGAACATTTCCACGCCCATGTGGACGTTCTTGTCGTGGGTGGCGGCATCGCGGGGCTTGCGGCGGCGCGGGCAGCCGGGCAGGCGGGCGCCTCGGTCCTTGTGATCGAACAGACCGCCCATTGGGGCGGGCGCGCCGTGGTGGATGGCGCCACGATCGAAGGCCGGCCCGCCGAGGCCTGGGTGGCCGAGACGGTCGCTGACCTCGAGGCGATGGAAAATGTCCGCCTGCGCACCCGCATGATGGGCGCGGGCGTCTACGATCACGGCTGGGTGCTGGCCCATGAACGGCTGCGCGATCATTGCCCCGACCGGTCCGGACCCCGCCACAGGCTCTGGCAATTGCGCGCGGGCCGGGTCGTGACGGCCACCGGCGCGATCGAGCGGCCCCTGTCCTTTGCCGGCAACGATGTGCCGGGCGTCCTGCTGGCCTCTGCCGTGCGCGACTACGTGATCAACTACGGCACCTCCATCGGGGATCGGACTGTCGTCGTGACGAACAATGACGACGCCTACCGCACCGCGATCTGCCTCAAGGAAGCGGGTCTCGAAGTGCCCGCAATCATCGACGCGCGCCCCGCGCCCGACGGCGCGCTGGTGCGCCGCGCGCGGGAACTGGGCATCCGGGTCGAGACCGGCAAGGGCATCGCCAAGGTGCTGGGCGGGCGCCGCGTGACGGGGGTGAAGATCTGCGTGCAGGCGGGCGAGGGCGCCCCCCTGGAAGAGATCGCCTGCGATTGCGTGGCCATGTCGGGCGGCTGGTCGCCGGTCGTGCACCTCTGGTCCCATTGCGGCGGCAAGCTGACCTGGGACGCGGCGCAGGCGATGTTCCGCCCAGATCCCGACCGCGGGCCCACCGATCACAAGGGCGAGGTCTTCGTCCTGCCCGCGGGCACGGCCAATGGTCATCTGCGCAGCGCCGCTGTGCTGACCGACGCGCACGAGGCCGGGGCAAGGGCCACCGGTGCCGAAGAGGCCGGCCCCGCACCCGGCGGGGCCGATGCCGATGAGGCGCCGCTTGCGCCGGTCTGGATGATGCCGCAGGGCGCGGCGATCGGCTTGCGCGAAAAGATGTGGCTCGATTTTCAGAACGACGTGAAAGTCTCGGACGTGCAGCTCGCCGCGCGCGAGGGGTATGAAAGCGTCGAACACGCCAAGCGCTATACCACGCTCGGCATGGCGACGGATCAGGGAAAGCTCAGCAACATCAACGGTCTGGCGATCCTTTCTGATGCGCTTGGCGCGCCGATCCCGGACGTGGGCACCACCACCTTCCGCCCGCCCTACACGCCCATATCGCTCGCCTCCATCGCAGGGGCCGCGAAGGGAGAGTTGTTCCAGCCCATTCGTCGCACGCCGATGCATGACTGGCACGACGCCCATGGCGCCGATTGGGAACCCGTGGGCCACTGGCGGCGCCCCTATGCCTTTGTGCGCGAGGGCGAAAAGGTCGCCGACGCGGTGCAGCGCGAGGTAAAGAACACCCGCGAAGCCCTTGGTTTTCTTGACGCATCGACGCTGGGCAAGATCATCGTCAAGGGCCCGGATGCGGGCCGCTTCATGGACATGATGTATACCAACATGATGTCGACCCTGCCGGTGGGCAAATGCCGCTATGGGCTGATGTGTTCGGAGAACGGCTTTCTGATGGATGACGGCGTGGTCGCGCGCCTGACGGAGGATAGCTGGCTGTGCCATACCACCACAGGCGGGGCCGATCGCATCCATGCCCATATGGAGGAATGGCTCCAGACCGAATGGTGGGACTGGCAGGTCTTCGTCGCCAACGTGACCGAGCAATATGCCCAGGTGGGTGTCGTCGGCCCCAACGCGCGCAAGGTTCTGGAAAAGCTGGGAAGTTCCGTTGACCTGTCGAAAGAGGCGCTGCCCTTCATGCATTGGGCCGAGGGAGAGATCGGCGGGGTCCGGGCGCGCATCTTCCGGATCTCGTTTTCGGGTGAGCTGAGCTACGAGGTCGCCGTTCCCGCCTCCGATGGTCTCGCCTTCTGGGAGGCGCTGATCGAGGCGGGCGCGGAATTCGGAGCGATGCCCTATGGCACCGAGGCGCTGCACATCATGCGGGCCGAGAAGGGCTTCATCATGATCGGGGACGAAACCGACGGCACGGTGATCCCGCAGGATCTGGGCCTCGACTGGGCGATCTCGAAGAAGAAGGCCGATTTCATCGGCAAGCGCGGGCAGGAGCGGAGGCACCTGACCGACCCCGAGAGGTGGAAACTCGTGGGCCTCGAGACGCTTGACGGATCGGTCCTGCCCGATGGCGCCTATGCGGTTGCGCCGGGCACGAATGCCAATGGCCAGAAGAACACCCAAGGCCGCGTCACCTCGACCTACATGTCGCCGACGCTGGGCAAGGGGATCGCGATGGGCCTTGTCCACAGGGGCCCGGAGAGGATGGGCGAGGTGATCGACTTCCCCCTGCTGGACGGCACATCGGTCAAGGCGCGGATTGTTGATCAGGTGTTCTACGACAGGGATGGGGAGAAGCAGAATGTATGATATGGCAACGGCTTGTGATGTGATCCTCATCCGACGCCTGAAGATCGGGATGGTGACCTTGCGGGGCGATCCGGCGGCCACGACGCTGCAATCCGCGGTCAGGGCCGTGACCGGGCTCGACATGCCCCAACCCAACCGCGTGACCCATGACGGGGAACATGCGGTCTGCTGGATGTCGCCCGATGAATGCCTTCTGATCCTGCCGCACGACGCGGTGCCGCAGGCGCTAGACACGATCGCCGCGGCGCTCGTGGGCGAGCATCATCTTGCCGTCGATGTCTCGGACGCGCGGAGCGTCTTTGACCTCGAAGGCCGCGCCGCGCGCGAGGTCCTGTCGAAACTGACCCCCGCCGACCTGTCGCCCGCCACCTTTGGTCCGGGTGATATCCGGCGCACGCGGCTGGGTCAGGTCGCGGGTGCGGTCTGGATGACCGGGGAGAGCGCGATGACGGTGGTCTGCTTCCGGTCTTTCGGGGCGTATCTCGAGACGCTGCTGAAAACCTCGATCGCGGCGGGGCCGGTCGGGTTTTTCTAGCTCGCGACGGCCGGTCGGGCGGTCAGCCGGGCAAAAAGCGCCGTCGCGTTGGGCGGCACCACGTCATGGCGCAACACGATCTCGAGGTCGCGCAGGGCCGCGTCGGTGGCGCCCGACTGCGCGTGAAACACTGCGCGGCCCAGCCGGCTGGCGGCATCGCGGGGCGCGATCTGCACGGCAAGGTCATGCGCGCGGGCCTGGATGTCGGTATCGCCGGACTTGCGCCCCGCGGCACAAAGCCTCAGCGGCAGGCGGGGCAGGGAAAAGCCCAGATCGAGGATCGCCCGTTCCAGATCGGCCTGTTCGCCGTCGCGATCGCCGGCCTGTCCGCGGGTGATGCCGCGCCAAGCGATGAAGGCGGGCGTGTCGGGGAACAACTCCGCCGCGCGTTCGGCACCCTGAAGGGCCGCGTCGCGATCCTTCAGCTTGGCCGCGGCCACCGACAGCCGGTGATGGACCATCGGCGCGTCCGGCGCGGCCTCGGCGATCTCGCGCAGACGGTCGAGGGGATCGCCGGCCTCGGATTCGATGAGGGCGTCATAAAGCGCCGCAAGCGCCAGCGCGCCCGGCGTTTCGGTCGCCTCGAGCCGTTCCAGCCCGGCCTCGTGCTGGCGGCGATGGGGATGGCGGCGCAGTTGCAGGGCGGGCACCGGACGGATCATCGGGAACCAGTCCCACAGGATCGGGTTGGTCGAGAAAAGCTGCGGCGCCTCCCTGTCCTCTGTGGCGCCAAGCGTGCGCAGGATGCCCGGCCGGTCCGACAGGCGGGTGGCAGGGTGCAGCCAAAGCTGCCGCGCCGCGTCGTCGGTGGGAAAGAAGTTCGTGTCGTCCAGAATTCCGCGCGAGATCATCGCCGCGACGATTGATGACACCTGGGGCAGGGACCCTGCCTGCCAGAAGGCGCGCCGCGCAAGGCGGGCGGCCGCGTCGGGGCGGTCAAGGGCATGGGCGGCAAGGCTGCCGCAGGCATCGGCCAGCGCCACATCGGCGCTGAAATGCACTTCGCGGTTGTCCACATGGGCATGAGCCGCAAGCGCGCCTTCGGCATCGCCAAGGTCAAGGCGCAACATGACAAGCCGGGGATAAAGATATGAAATATCAAGACCGTCCTCGATCAGCCTGCTCAGGATCCGCTCGGCCTCGGCGGCGCGGTCGCGCGCGATCAGCCAGGGTTCGGCATGGGCCAGCGATTGCGACACGTGGCCTGTTTCGACCGTCGTTTCGGGAATGGCCGAGGTAAGCCGGGCCACCATATCCTCATGCGCGGCCTCGATTTCCTGGTCCGAGAGGGCCTGAAGCACATCCTGATGCCGGATGCCGCCCAGGGTCGCGGCGGTCGAGGAAAAGCCGCTGAGCGCGGGGGCCACGATCTCAGAACAGCAGGACATTGCGATCAGTTCCAGAAGATCGCGCTGCCCTTCCTCGAACCCGGCCGGGTCATAAAGCTCGGAGGCAGGCACAAGGCCGGGATAGCGCGCCCGGTAGCGGGCCACCGTGTCGGGGTCGTCCGAGAACAGGATCGGCTTGCGCCCCTCGGCCACGACCGTGTCGAGATGGCGGAAATAGATCTCGTCGAAGACGTATTTCTGCGGCCAGGGACGGTTCATCACCCGGGTCGAGGTGATCAGGTCTCCCCGGCGCACGTGATAGCCAAGGGCATTCTCGCCCACCCTGTCGCGGATCGCCTCTGCCGCATCGCGGATGGCCGGGGCAAGCGGGAACCGGGCCCAGAGGTCGGCCGCACTTTGGGCGACGGCAACGGCATCCTCGCCCGCAAGGCACTCATGGCCGAAAGAGCCGTCGATCAGGACGATGCCGCCCCCTTGGACAAAGGCGTGCACGCCCTCGGCCGTCCGGTCGTCAAGCTCGCGCAGTCGCGTGGCGCCGGCGCGCTCTGCGGCCCAGTCCTCGGCGGAGATGAAATGCTCGGCCACGAAACCGGCCTCGAAGAACAGTCCGGGGTCGTTGAAGACGCGGGCGATGTCGTCGTTTTCGTGCCAGCGCACCCGAAAAGGCAGGTCGTGATCGCGGGCGATCCGCATCGTGTTGAGAAGCGAGATGAGCCGCCCACCAAGGCGATCATTGCGAAACGTGACCAGGTGGCCGGAAAGTTTACCCATGGTGTGCATGCCTGCTCGGCGCCGTCTTGTGCGGCAATTGTGGTGATGATCGTCACAGCTGCCCGAAAAGTCAAACAGCTGGGAATCGCTCCCCTTGAGTGGATAAGCGCTTTGCCGGTAGGGTTGCGTAAACAACGCGCTGATACAGGCATACCGGCGCATGAGCACAAGAGGCCCGAATGGCACGAGCATCGAATATCGAACGGCTTGGCGCAGCCGAGGCAATGCTGCGCGCCCGCGGCAACGAGTTGCGCAGATATCCTTCGCCCGAGAGGGATGGCGACAGGCTCTATCCCCTGGCCTCGCCCACCGCGAACCCGTCCTTCACCATCGAGGAGGATGACACGATCTATGCGATCGGGTCGTGCTTTGCCCGCAACGTCGAACGGGCGCTGGAAGAGGCGGGCAAACGCGTGCTCAGCCGGGAGTTCGAGCTGGGCGAAGTCGGCGAAAGCCTTGGCGATGCGGCGAATTTCTTCAACAAGTATTCGATCCATTCGGTCACCAACGAGATCCGCTGGGCACTGGAACGCGACAGTTTCCCGGGCGAGGACATCATCTATCCCATGGGAAAGGGCCGCTATTGCGACCCGCAACTGGGCATGGCCCGGCTGGATTTCCCGATGGAGCAGATCCTCGAGTTCCGGCACCGTTACCTCGATGCCGTGGCAGGCGTGGCCGAGGCGGACGTGATCATCCTGACGCTTGGCTATGTCGAGACATGGTATGACAAAAAGCTTGACCTTTATCTCAACGTGATCCCGCCGGCCCCGGTGATCAGGGCCGAACCGGACCGGTTCGAATTCCGGGTGCTGAGCTATGGTGACGTGCTGGACGGGCTGAACGATCTTTACGCGCTTCTGAACCGGCACCGGACCAAACCTCTCAAGATGCTGGTGACGGTCAGCCCGGTGCCCTTGCTGTCCACGTTCCGCGACATGGATATCCTTGTGGCCAACGCCTATTCCAAATCGGTGCAGCGTGCGGCCCTTGACGAATTCCTGCTCGAGAAGGAGGGGGTCGATTATTTCCCCTCCTATGAATTCGTCACCCTGTCGAACCCGACCATCGCCTGGTCGCGCAACGATTTCCGGCATGTCTCGTCGGACGTGGTCAAGCGGATCATGTCCAATGTCATCACCCGCTATATCGGCGGCGATGCGGCCTCTCCCCTGACGGCGGAGACCGAGATCACGAAGGACGGACTTGTCTCGTCACTCAAGCTTCTGCACAAGCTCGAGAAATTCGACGATGTGCTGGTCATGGTCGACCAGCATCGCGACCTGGCCGACCAATGCGACGAGGTCCTGATGCTGGAGGCGACGGCGGCGCGCAGGCTCGACAATCTCGACCATTCCTTCGCCGCCCTGCGCAAGGCCAGCGAGGTTGCGCCAAGAAAGCCGCAGGCGCTCGAACGGATGATCATGCTGTGCCGCCCGATGCGCCGCAAGGACGATGCGCGCGCACTCCTGGGCCAGCACGAGAGGATCTTTCCCGGCCGCGCCGATTTCCGCGACAAGGTCACCTGGATCTGAGGTTCGGTCCGCCGGGCGAGCGTGCAAATCCGTGGCTTGCCTATTGACGTTGCAGGCCCGAAGGCTTTGTTAGGGGATATCCGTAACACCCGAAGACAAAGAGGGGCTTACCATGGCTTTCGACCTTCCCGACCTTCCCTATGCCCACGATGCGCTGGCCTCCAAGGGCATGTCCCAAGAGACGCTCGAATACCATCACGACCTGCACCACAAGGCCTATGTCGACAACGGCAACAAGCTGATCGCGGGCACCGAGTGGGAGGGCAAGTCTCTCGAAGAGATCATCACCGGCACCTATGACGCCAATGCCGTCGCGCAGAACGGCATCTTCAACAACATCTCGCAGCTGTGGAACCACAACCAGTTCTGGGAAATGATGGGCCCCGGCGACAGCAAGATGCCGGGCGACCTGGAATCCGCACTGATCGAAAGCTTTGGCTCGGTCGACGAGTTCAAGTCGCAGTTTTCCGCCGCCGGCGCGGGCCAGTTCGGCTCCGGCTGGGCTTGGCTCGTCAAGGACAGCGACGGCGCGCTCAAGATCACCAAGACCGAGAACGGCGTGAACCCGCTCTGCTTTGGTCAGACGGCACTGCTGGGATGCGACGTGTGGGAGCATTCCTACTACATCGACTTCCGCAACAAGCGTCCGGCCTACCTGACCAACTTCCTCGACAATCTGGTCAACTGGGAAAACGTCGCCTCGCGCATGTGACCTGCGGCCGCGATTGCGGGATCGACACGACATGGGGGCCGGGCGGATATGCCCGGCCCTTCGTCGTTCCGGGGCCCTGCGCAGGGGCGCCTTGCATGACGTGCGGCGGTGCGAGGGCCTCAGGACCAGGCGATCGCGGTCCCGACAAGGACGATCCCCATCCCGGCGATTTCGCGCGCGGAATAGGTCTCGTCGAAGATGATCATCGACAACAGGCCCAGCAGGATCACCTCGGCCCCGAGGATGCCCACATAGATCAGGCCCAGCCTTTCCTTCTGAAGGGCGAAGACCTCGAACGCTCCGGCCGTCAGGAGTGCGGCGCCGATGATGACGGCCACGCCGACGCTTGGCAGCGCGACCCAGGATTTCATGGCGATGATGGCGACGGAATAGAAGATTGCGGAAATCAGTGCCAGTCCGGCAACGGAATGAAACATCGTCGTATCTTTTCTTGAAATAATATGTCGCGAGGATACCGATCGCGACCGATACCGGTCAATCGGATTGAACCGGTGCAAAGGTCAGGTTCCCCTGACTTATGCAGGCCGATGAGGCATGGCATCCCGCCCCGCGCTCGGCTAAGCGGGGGACATGTCGGAAGCGGTCAAGGGATTGCTGGCGCTGGTGCTGGCCAATGTGATCTGGGGACTCTCCTCGATCTTCTACAAGCATTTCGCGACCGTCCCGCCGCTTGAGCTGCTCAGCCACCGCACGATCTGGTCCTTTGCCTTCTTCGCGCTGGTCCTGCTGATCCAGGGTCGGCTGCGAGAGGTGCCGCGCGCCTTTTCCAGCCTGCGCAAGGCTGCCGTGATCGTGCTGGCCATGTCGATGATCTCGGTCAACTGGTTCCTGTTCATCTGGGCGATCCAGCTGGAGCGCGCGCTCGAGGCAAGCCTCGGCTATTACATCTTTCCGCTGGTCTCGGTCGTGATGGGTGTCATCGTCTTCGGCGAGGCGGTGGGCCGGGCCAAGGTCGCGGCGTTCCTCTTGGCGGCGCTTGCGGTGGCGATCCTGACCTTGGGTCTGGGGGCCGCGCCGATCATCTCGATCAGCCTTGCGGTGACCTTCGGCACCTATGGCGTGATCAAGAAATTCTCGACGCTGGGCCCCGTCGTGTCGGTCACGGCAGAGGTGGCGGTGGTGGTGCCCATCGCGCTGATCTGGCTCTGGGGCGTGCATGTGCAGGGCTGGACCGGGATCACGGGCCGCAATCTCGGGCTCTACGGCACCGATCTGACCGAAAGCCTGCTTCTGATGGCCTCGGGGCCGATCACGGCGGGGCCCCTGATCCTGTTCAGCTATGCCTCGCGCCGGCTGACGCTGGCCACGGTGGGGCTGACGCAATACCTCAATCCGACGCTGCAATTTCTGGTGGCGGCCCTGATCTTCGCCGAGCCGCTGACCCGCTGGCATGCGCTCGCCTTCCCGCTGATCTGGGTGGCGCTCGCGATCTACTCCTGGGGCGTCCTGCGTCAGGAAAGGGCGCGGCAGAGGGCGGTTTCCAGCGCCGCGCAATCGGGAATGACCGACATGAAGTCCAGGACCCCGCGCTCGGCAAAGCCCTGATCGACCACATGGTCCAGCAGCGCCACCAGCGGCTGCCAGTAGCCCTGGATGTCCAGAAGGAAGATCGGCTTGGCATGCAGGCCCAGCTGCGCCCAGGTCAGCACCTCGAAGAATTCGTCCAGGGATCCGGCACCGCCCGGCAGCACCACGATCGCGTCGGAATTCATGAACATGACCTTCTTGCGCTCGTGCATCGTCTCGGTGACGATGAAGCTGTCCAGTTGGCGCCGCCCCACTTCGCGTTCGAACAGGTGGATCGGGATGACCCCGAAGGTGCGCCCGCCGCTGTCCTGCGCCGATGCCGCGACGCGGCCCATCAGCCCCACGTCGCCCGCGCCGTAGACCAGCTGGAACCGGTTGCGCGCCAACATCTCTCCGGTCTGGCGGGCGGCCTCGGCAAAGGCGGGGTCGGACCCGTCGCGCGAGCCGCAATAAACACAGACAGAGCCTTTGGTCGTGGGCATGAAATTTCCTCCGGAGACGGGCGCGGTCAGGCATGACAAACGCTTTTGACCGCTCATAAAGCCATTGCTATTGTCTCTCAACCGCGCAAGCGGAAAATGGGGGAGGCCCCGCGGTCTGGGGATGACGTGGGAGATCGAAATTTGGCGATATCGCAAGGGATGCGCTTGGCCTTTGGCGCCGGGGTCGCGGCCGTGGTCGTGGTCGCGGGCGTGCTTGTCCTGACGGACAGCGAAACCGCGCCCGCCCCGGGTGACGAGGGTGCCGCCACGCAAGCGTCGGTCATCCCCGAAGAGGCGCCGCCCACCGATACCGCCCCTCCTGCTGTGCCCGAGCCCGAACCCGAGCCCGGGGCACCGCCGGCGCCGCCGCCGATCACAGCGCCGAGTTTCGATGCGGTGCGGATCGAACCCGATGGCACGGCCTTCGTGTCCGGCCGCGCCGATGCGGGGGCAACGGTGGCGATCCTTCTCGACGATGCGCCCGTGGTCGAGGTCGTCGCGGATGCAGGCGGTGCCTTCGTCGAGATCCTGTCGCTGGGCGTGTCGTCGGTGCCGCGGATGCTGACCCTGCTGACCGATCCCGGCGGGGCCGGGGTGGTGTCGGAACAATCTGTGATCGTCGCGCCCCTCGTGGTGGAGCCTGCCGCGCCGGTGGCCATGGCCGAACTGTCCGATGAGGCCGCACCAGCGGCCGAAGAGGCGCCGGCCGGGACAGAACCCGCGGGCGGGCCTGTCGAGGCGCCGGAACAGGTGACCGAGGCAGAGGTGCCGGACGCCGCCCCCGTCGGACTGGCCGAGGCGACGCCGCGGCTCCCGGCCGAACGCGCCCCGGCCGAACGCGCCCCGGCCGAACGCGCCCCGGTCGAGGCCGCGCCAGAGCCGGGTTCCGGTCCCGCCGCGCCCCCGGTCGAGGCGACAGAGCCGGCCCCGGCCGAACCGACGGACGCTGCGCCGTTGGACATCGCCGAACCGGCCATCGCCGAGGAGACCGCCTCCGAAGCGGAGCCGCCCGTCGCGGACGAGCCTGCGCCCGCCGCCGTGGCGTCGGCAGACGCGTCCGAGCCCGAGGCCTTGGCCGAGGCCCCGGACGCCGCCCCGGCCATGACCCCCGAGGCGGAGCCGGCCGAAGCCGCGACGCCGGAGCCTGCGCCGGTCATCGCCGAAGCGCCTGCCGAACCTGCGCCCGCGCCTGCCGAACCTGCACCCGAACCTGAACTTGCACCCGCGCCCGGGCCTGCACTCGAACCTGAACTAGCACCCGAACCGCCGCCCGTGACCCAACGCGCCGAGGCAGCCCCCGAGACGACCCCCGAACAGGACGCGGTTCCGGCCCCTACGCCGGATCCCGCCCCCGTGGCCGAGACCCAACCCGCGCCCGAACCCGCAGCCGAGCCCGAACCCGCGCCCGAGACCGACCGCGCCGAGGACACCGCACCTTCGGAGACTGCCCCGCCGCCCGAGGTTGTGGCGCGCGTCGAGACGCCGCAGCCGGGCGCTCCGGCTGTCGCGGCGATGCCGGATACGACAGTGCCGGGCGATGCCGCTTCCACACCCACGGCCGAGCCTGCCGCCCCACCGCCACAGGTGGCCGCCCCCGACAGCGTCGATCCCGATCTCGCGGTCCCGCCCGTAGTGGCCGATGGGCCGCCCAGCATCGCCCCGCCCGAAACCGGGCCCGCCGTTCCGCCGCCGCTCCTGATGGTGGACGATCGGGGCGTGCGCGTCCTTCAGCCCGCGCCCGCGACGGGCGCCGAGCCGGGCCGGATCGCCACGGTCGCCCTTGACACGATCACATATGACGCGGCGGGCAATGTCTTTGTCGCCGGCCGCGCGCGCGCCGGAGTGGCGGTCAGGCTCTATCTCGACAATGCGCCGGTGGGTGATGCGGCCATCCGCGCCGATGGCACATGGTCGACCGAGATGACCGACATCGCGCCCGGCGTCTATGCCCTGCGGGTCGACGAGCTGGATGCGCAAGGCGCCGTCCTCGGCCGGATCGAAACTCCGTTCCTGCGCGAAGAACGCGAGACGATCGCCGCCGTCATGGCCGAAGACACCGCGCGCGCGGATTTCAGCGTCGCGGTGCGCACCGTCCAGCCGGGCAACACGCTTTGGGCCATCGCGCGCGAACGGTATGGGCAGGGCATCCTCTATGTCGCGGTCTACGAGGCCAACAAGGATCTGATCCGCGACCCCGACCTGATCTATCCCGGCCAGGTCTTCCGTCTGCCGGTGCTGGAGGACGAGGCCGAAGGCGGGCCGCAATAGCCGCCCCCTTGCACTGGCCTTTCCCGCCACGCCCCCCTAGGAATGAGGCAGCCGGCCCGGCCGGCGCTGACAATCCTCGCGGAGGGCACATGCGGCGGCTTCCCAAGACATCGGCCAATCTCGACGGGGCGCAGGTCTCGGGCTGGCGCACGATCCGCAAGGTGGCGCCCTATCTCTGGCCCGAGGGCGAACCGGCGATGAAGGCGCGCGTGGTGCTGGCCGTGACGATGCTGGTCCTGGCCAAGCTGATCGCCGTCTCGACGCCATTCTTTTTCAAATGGGCGGTGGATTCTCTGGGCGACGCGGCCGAGGTGCCGGGCGCGATGCTGGCCATCGGCGCCGTGGGCATCACGGTGGCCTATGGCGTCTTCCGGCTGATGAATGTGGGCTTTCAGCAGTTGCGCGACGTGTTCTTCACGCCGGTGGGTCAGCGTGCGTTGCGCAAGCTGGCCTCGGAAACCTTCATGCATATCCACCGCCTGTCGATGCGCTATCATATCACGCGCAAGACGGGCGGGCTGAGCCGGGTGATCGAACGGGGCGTGAAGGGCGTGGATTTCCTTCTGCGCTTCATCCTCTTTTCCATCGGCCCTCTGGTTCTCGAGCTTCTCCTGATCATGGGGGTTCTCTTCGTTCTGTTCGATGCGTGGTATCTGGCGGTCGTCGTCGTCACCATCGGCCTTTACGTCTGGTTCACCTTCAAGGTCACCGAATGGCGGGTGCGCATCCGCAAGGTGATGAACGACCAGGACACCGACGCGAACCAGAAGGCCATCGACAGCCTGCTGAATTTCGAGACGGTCAAGTATTTCGGCGCCGAGAGCCGCGAGGCCGACCGCTATGATCGCGCGATGGAAGCCTATGCCGAAGCCGCGATGAAGACGAACTATTCGCTCGCCTTCCTGAATTTCGGCCAGTCCTTCCTGATCACCACGGGCCTTGTCACCGTGATGGTGCTGGCCGCCATCGGCGTGCAGAACGGTGACCTGACGGTGGGCGATTTCGTCATGGTCAACGCCTACATGATCCAGATCACCATGCCGCTGAACTTTCTGGGCACCGTCTATCGCGAGATACGGCAGGCCCTGATCGACATGGGCGACATGTTCGACCTTCTCGAACAGCCCGCCGAGGTGACCGACAAGCCCGGAGCCAGCACGCTCGAGGTGCGGGGCGGCGAGGTCGTTCTGGATGACGTTTTCTTCGGATACGAGGCGGCGCGCCCCATCCTCAAGGGGGTCAGCCTGCGCGTCGGACCCGGAGAGACGGTGGCCATCGTCGGATCCTCGGGGTCCGGCAAATCCACCATCGGGCGGCTTCTGTTCCGGTTCTATGATGTGACGGGCGGGGCCTTGCGGATCGACGGGCAGGATGTGCGCGACGTCACGCAGGAAAGCCTGCATGCGCAGATCGGCGTCGTGCCGCAGGACACCGTCCTGTTCAACGACACGATCCTTTACAACATCGCCTATGGCCGCGAGGGCGCGAACCGCGCCGAGATCGAGCAGGTCGCCCGCGCCGCCAAGATCCACGATTTCATCCAGAGCCTGCCCAACGGCTACGACACCGCCGTGGGCGAACGCGGGCTGAAGCTGTCGGGCGGCGAAAAACAGCGCGTGGGCATCGCCCGCACCCTTCTGAAGAACCCGCCGATCCTGCTTCTCGACGAGGCGACATCGGCGCTCGACACCGATACCGAGCGCGAGATCCAGGCCGAGCTGAAGGCGATGGGTCAGGGACGCACCGTCCTGACCATCGCGCACCGGCTGTCAACGGTGGCCGATGCGGACCGGATCGTCGTTCTGGAAAACGGCGTGATCGTCGAAGAGGGCACGCATGACGCGCTTCTGGCCTCGGGCGGGCGCTATGCGCATCTGTGGAACCGCCAGCAATCCGAGGAAGAGGCCGCCTGACCGCGCGCGCCGGGGTGATTGTCCCCGGCGAGATGCGGGTGTAGGGGTTTTTCAGCATCGTATCCCGGAGCCCCTGACATGTCGTTTTTTCGCCTGGCCCTGACGCTTGGGCTGCTGTCCACTGTCGGCCCCTTTGCCATCGACATGTATCTGCCCGCGCTGCCGATGATCGAAGCCTCTCTCGATGCCAGCGTGGCCGAGGTGCAGATGACGCTGACCGTCTATTTCGCGGTCTTCGGGATCAGCCAGCTGGCCTGGGGGCCCCTGTCGGACAGGTTTGGCCGCAAGGGGCCGATCTATGTGGGGCTGGGCATCTTCGCACTGGCCTCGATCGCCTGTGCGATGGCGCCGACGATCGGATGGCTGCTGGTGTTTCGCGGGATCCAGGGGATCGGGGCGGCGGTCGTCATGGTCACGCCGCGCGCGATCATCCGCGACCTTTATACCGGGCCGAGGGCCACCCGTCTGATGGCGCTGGTCATGCTGGTGATCTCGGTCTCGCCGATGCTGGCGCCGCTGGCCGGGTCGGGGCTGATGCTGGTGGGCGACTGGCGGCTGATGTTCTGGGTGCTTGCGGCGGGAACGCTGCTCAGCCTGCTGCTGACGGGCCTTGCCCTGCCGGAGACGCTGCCCCCCGAACGCCGGGTCCCGATCCGGGTCAGGACGCTGGTCAGCGGGGCGCGGATCCTGATGAGTGATTCGACCTTCATGGGGCTGACCATGGTCGGGGCCTTCGGATTCTCCAGCTTCTTCGTCTTTCTCTCCTCGGCAAGCTTTGTCTATACCGGTCAGTTCGGTCTGACGCCCACGCAATTCTCGCTGGCCTTCGCGATCAACGCGATCGGCTTTTTCGGGATGAGCCAGCTGGCCGGCCCGATGACCGAACGGTTCGGCCTTCTGCCGGTGATCCGCGTGGCGGTCTTCGGCTTTGCGGCCTTCAACCTGTCGCTTCTGGGAATTGTCCTGACGGGCGGCGGCACGCTGCCGGTGATCGTGGGGATGCTCTTTCTGGGGAATTCCTGCCTTGGTCTGGTGATCCCCACGACGATGGTGGCGGCGCTCGACCCGCATGGACAGATGGCGGGGCTGGCCTCGTCGCTGGGGGGCACGCTCCAGATGGTAACGGGCGGGTTGATCGTGACCGCCGCGAGCCCGTTCTTCGACGGAACCGCCACGCCCATGGTCGCGGCGATCGCGGTCTGTTCGGTGCTGGCGCTGACGCTTGTGCTGACGATCCTGCCCCGCATCGCGCGCGCCGCCATCTAGGCGGCGCGGGCAGAGTGGCCCCGCGCACCTATTCGGCGGCGCGCAGGGGAGCGATGGGCAGGGCCGCGTCCGCGATCTCGTCCTCGTCGGCCCAGATCAGCTCGGGCGCCTTGATCCGTTTCGCCTCGCGGGCCAGCGCCCAGTCGCGCGCGGCCTGGCTTGACCGGCCCAGCGACAGCTTGGCCAGGAGCTGCGCCAGCCATCGGGCATAGGTCGTGACCCAGACCCGCACCGCGAGCATGGCCGGGGTGAAGACCAGCGTCAGCACCGTCGCGATACCAAGGCCGAAGACAACGGCCGTGGCCAGCTGTTTCCACCACAAGGCGGTGGGCGAATCGATCGTATAGCCGCCATTGATGAAATCGAGGCTCAGCCCGAACATCATCGGCGCAAGCCCCGCCATCGTGGTGATCGTGGTCAGAAGGACCGGGCGGATCCGGTCTTCGGCTGTGCGCACGATCGCCTCGGTCCGGGGCATGTAATCGCGGTATTCCTGATAGGTGTCGATCAGCACGATGTTGTTGTTCACCACGATCCCGGCAAGTGCCACGATCCCCGTTCCGGTCATGATGATCGAGAAGGCCTGGTCCATCACCACCATCCCGATCAGCACGCCGGTGGTCGACAGGACGACCGCCAGAAGGACGAGGACCGAGTTGTAGACCGAGTTGAACTGCGCCAGCAGGATGATGAACATCAGCCCGAGCGCACCGACGAAGGCCGTGGCCAGGAATTGCTGGCTTTCGGCCTGATCGGCCTGATCGCCGGTCCATTCCCACGACACCGAACCCGCGAAGGGGCCGGTTTCCAGCCATTCGGTCAACGCGGCGATCCGCTCGTTGGGGTTGACGGCCGCACTGGTCAGGGACCCGTCGGCCAGACCGTCGACGATGTCGCTGTCGGTCTCGGCCTCGCTCGCCGTGACGATCCGGCTTTCGCCGGTCTCGGTCTCGGTGATCTTGACCAGGCCCGTCGCGACCGCCGCCTTCACGTCGAAATATCGCTGCTGGTCGATCCGGTCGATCTGGGCCAGCTTGGCCACAGGTTCGCGCGTGACGAAGTTCGACAGGGGCACAAGGCCTGATGGCGTGCGCACACGCAGCGTATCCAGCGTCGACAGAACCCGGTCTTCTTCGGGCAGGCGGACGCGGATCTCGATCTCCTCATCGGAGCTGTCGACGCGCATCGTGTCCAGAAGCAGGCCACGGGTCACAAGCTGAACCATGCCGCCCACCGTCGCCACATCCGCGCCATAGCGGCCGGCAGCCTCGACATCGACGTCGATCTGCCAATCGATGCCGGGCAGGGGCAGGGTGTCCTCGATCAGGATAAGCCCCTCGGTCGCCTCGAATTGCGCGACGGCGGTTTGCGTGGCGGCCTGAAGCTCCTCCCAGTTGTCGCTGGTGATGCGCAGGTGAACAGGCTTGGTCGAGGCCGGGCCCATCGCAAGGTTGAGGATCTGGGTCTCGATGCCGGGGATCGTATCCAGCTCGGCCTGAAGGGTCGAGATGATGACATCGCCGTCCAGCTGTTCGAGCGGAACACCCGTCTCGCGCGCATAGGCGGGGCGGTCTTCCCATGGCACCATCTCGATCTGAAGCTGGCCGATCGCGTCGCCGGGGCCGCCCGCGCCCGCGGTGTTCTGGTTCAGCCCGCCCTCGCCGGCAAAGGCGAACACGCTCTGGATGCCGGGGGTCGCGATGGTCATCGCTTCGGCCTGGCGGACAAGGTCGTCCTTTTCCTCGAGGCTGAGATTGCCGCGCGCCTGCACATAGACGATGGCCTGCTCGGGTTCGGTCGTGACGAAGAATTCCACGCCGTTGTTGTTTTCACCAAAGAAGCTGAAGACCGACATCACGAAGAAACCCACCGCCACGATCGACACCAGGGGCATGATCGGGTTGCCGGTGATCGCCGCGATCACATGGCCAAAGACCGTCCGGCGATAGCCTGCGCGGATCCGTTTCTGGCGGCGTTCGATGCGGGCCGCGCTCATCGTGATGGAGGTGGCGACCGCACCGGCAAGGAACAGGATGATGCCGGGGATGGACTCTCTCAGCCCGTCGGTCTGGACGGCACCGCCCGACAGGTAGGCCGGGTTCAGCGTCAGCATGGCACCGGCAAAGACCACGGCCATCGCGACCGGGACAAGGGCCGCCCGGACCAGCCAGGGCAGGTGTCTGCGCAACCAGTTCGCGACGCGCTCGAAGGCGCGGCTCATGCGGCCCGTCACACCGCCGAGGACCGGCAGATAGACCAGGGCCACCACCAGAGAGGCCGACAGAACGAAGATCAGGGTCACGGGTAGCATGCCCATGAATTCGCCCGGAACGCCGGGCCAGAACAGCATCGGCAGAAAGGCGCACAGCGTCGTCGCGGTTGACGAAACGACGGGCCAGAACATCCGCTTGGCGGCCTCGACATAGGCATGCATCGGGCCCGAGCCTTCGCGGATGCGCTTGTCGGCATATTCCACCACCACGATGGCCCCGTCGACGAGCATGCCCACCGCAAGGATCAGGCCGAACATCACGATGTTCGAGATCGTGATGTCCATCACTGCCAGAAGCGCGAAGCACAAAAAGAACGAGGTCGGGATCGCAAAGCCCACAAGAAGCGCGGGCCGCGGGCCGAGGGCCGCCAGAACCACGATCATGACAAGCGCGATCGCGGTCAGGACCGAGCCTTCCAGCTGGCTGACCATGGAGGCCACGTTGCGGCTCTGGTCATTGGAGGTGCCCACGTTGATCGCGGCGCGCAGCTCCTCGGGCCAGGCGGCGACCTCGGCATCGACGGTTTCGCGCACGAGGGCCGCGGTGTCGATCAGGTTGAAGCCCTTGCGCTTGACCACCTGAAGCGCGACCGTGTTCTCGCCGTTATAGCGCGCGATCGTGGTGCGGTCCTCGAAGGTCAGGGAAATGGTCGACAGGTCGCCCAGCGTCACGACACGGTCGCCCGAGGTCTTGACCGGCAGGTCATAGACATCGCGCGGCTCGTCGAAGCTGGAGGGGATCTTGACCGAAAAGCTGCCTTGCGCGGTTTCGATCTCGCCCGCGGCGATCAGCAGGTTGTTCTGGGTGACGACATTGATCAGTTCGGACGCGGTGACGTTGTAGGCCTCGAGACGCAGCGGGTCGATCACCACCTCGAGCATCTCGTCGCGCTGACCCGTCAGCGGCGCCTCGAGCACGGCATCAAGCGCCTCGATCCTGTCCTGCAGGGATTTCGCGACCTGGATCAGCGTGCGTTCGGGCACATCGCCCGTCAGGTTGACGATGATGATCGGAAATTCGGAAAAGTTCAGCTCGTTGATCGAATAGCTGTCCGCCCCGTCGGGAAACTCCGCCTCGGCGCGGTTCATCGCATCGCGGATATCGGCGAGAACCTTGGTCTTGTCCCATCCGAATTCGAATTCCAGCGCGACCCCGGCATAGCCTTCGGCGGCGGTTGCGGTCATCCGGTCCAGACCGTCGAGATCGGCAAGCTGCGTCTCCATCGGACGGACCAGCAGCTTTTCGGCATCCTCGGCCGAAATGCCGGGGAAGGGGACCGAGACGAAGATCGCGGGGATTTCGATATCGGGCTCGCCCTCCTTGGGAAGGCCCACATAGGCCGCAGCGCCCGCCGCAAGCGACAGCACCACGAAGGCCAGAACCATCCGCGCCCGGGACGCGGCCCAATCGACAATGCCGGTCATCCGTTTTCTCCCCTGAAAGTGGGCTCGACCTTGACGCCATCGACCACGTATTCCTGCCCGACCACGATGATGTCCACCACGGGATCGAGACCCGAGACCCAGACACCGTCCACGGTGTCGCGGATGATCGTGACAGGAACAAAGCCGGCCATGTGGTCGGCATCCACGGTGCGCACGCCGATATGGCCCTCGTCATCGAGGGTCAGCGCCGATTGCGGCAACAGATGCGCGTCCTGTCCCTCGGCCTCGACCAGGATGTCGGCGGTCTGTCCGTCACGGATCGACAGGTCGGCATTCGCGACCTCGATCTCGAGCCGGAAGGTGCGGGTCGTCTCGTCGCTCGACCGCGACAGGAAGATCACCTCGCCCGTAACCTCGCGACCCGAGGCAAGTCGCGCGCCGGCGCGGGCGCCCACGGCAATCTTGTCAAGCTGGGCTTCGGGCAGAAATCCCACCAGTTTGATCGGGTCAAGCTGGATGATCTCGGCGCACAGTCCGCCCGGCTGAAGCAGGCTTCCCAGTTCGGCGGTGTCGGTTTCCAGAAGGCCGTCAAAGGGCGCATGGATCCGCAGCGTGGCGATCTCGCGCTCGGCGCTGGCGACGGCGGCCTGGGCCGACAGGATCTGCGCCCGCGCGCTTTCCACCGCGGCGATCGCCCCTTCGACGCCGGCCTCGGCGGTGATGATCTGGCTTTCGATCCCCTGAAGGGCCGCTTGTGCGGATGTCACGCCGGCCAGCGCGCTCTGATAGGCGGCATCGGCATTTGCGACCCGCGTGTCGGAGGCAAATCCGCCGGCGCTCAGCGACTGGGCGGCGTTGCGGTTGATCTCGGCTTCCTGAAGCCGGGACTGCGCTTCCATCAGGCGTGCATCGCCCTCTCCGACGCGCGCCCGGGCCTCGAGAAGGGCGGCCTCGGCGGCGGGGACGCGGCTTTGCGCCTCGGGCAGGCGAGCCAACGCTTCGGTCAGGCGGGCCTCGGCCTCGTTGAGGGCGGATTGCCGGGTGCCGGGGTCGAGTTCGCACAGAAGATCGCCTTCCTCGACGAAACTGCCGCGGCGAAGCGGGTCCGATGTCACGAGGCCCGATGTCTCGGCCCTGACCTCGACCGAGCGGGTCGCCTCGGTCCGGCCGCGCAGGATGACCGATGAATCGACCGTCTGGGCCTCGGATGTCATGGCCACGACGCGCAACGCCGAAGGCGCGTCATCGGCCGCGTCCGAGGCATCGACCACATCGGGCGCAGGGTCGGCGTCGGTGGTCTCGACCCCCTGGGCAAAGGCGATCACGGCCTCGCGCTCGAAAACAAAAAGATAAAGCCCGGCCGTCACGAGGATTGCGGTCAGGATGGGGGTGATTTTCATGACGTGGCCTTGACTGACATACTGCGCGATCTTCCTGCTGACATGCGGCGGGCGAACACATTGCCGCCTATATGACCCCTTTGTCAGAGATTTCTACGCTGAACTGATCGGTTCAGATTAGAGTCCCGGACTATTTTCCGCAACTGGGGCAATTTGCGGGCACATCCCTGCTGAAATCGTGTGTTTTGGCGGCATGGGCCGCCCGGTCGGGCGGGTCTTGGCATTGCCGGGTCAATCACGATAGAACGTCGCGAACGCGCCGCGCTTGCAGGGGCGCCCGGCAGAGAGCGGATGGCATGAGCAATACCGACAGTTTCATCGAGGAAGTGACCGAAGAGGTCCGCCGCGACCGGCTCTTTTCGCTGCTCAAGCGGTGGGGATGGGTCGGTGTGGTCGTGGTCGTCGCGATCGTCGGCGGCGCGGGCTGGAACGAATGGCGCAAGGCCCAGGCCGAGGCCGAGGCGCAGGCCCTGGGCGACGCGCTTTACGCCGCGCTTGACGCCAACGCCTCGGAGGACCGGGCCGATGCCCTGTCCTCGATCGAGGCGCAGGGATCGGCCGGTGCGATCCGGGGTCTTCTTCTTGCCGCCGAACAGGAGGAGGCGGGCGACGTGCCCGCCGCGATCGCGTCGCTCGAGGCGGTCGTGACCGATGCCGAGGTGCCTCAGGATTACCGCGACCTTGCGGCGCTGAAATCGCTGATGCTGTCGGCCGGCACCATGGACGAGGAGACCCGGCGCGCGGCCCTTGGCAACCTGGCCCGTCCGGGTCAGACCTTCCGCCTTGCCGCGATGGAGCAGGTGGCGCTGTCGCATGTGCGCGCGGGCGAGACCGAGGCCGCACTGGAGCGGCTTTTCGCCATCATCGAGGATGCCGAGACCGGCGAGGCCTTGCGGGACCGGGCGCAAAGCCTGATCATCGCGCTTGGCGGCGAGGTGAGCGAAGAGGGCGGAGCCGGCAATTGAGCCGCTGATCTGCCGGGGCGATACAGGTGATGGGGGAGTGCCCGTGAAACATCGTGCATGGATCGGACTGGGGCTGGCGCTGGCCATCCTCGCAGGCTGTGGCGAACAGGACGTGATCCTGCAAGGCGAGCGGCTGGATATCCGCGACGGCCTCGTCGGGGCCGAGGCGCAGACCGACGCCAACGAGGCGCGGCCGATCTCGCTTCCGGCGCAGCAGGTCAATGCCGACTACACCCATCGGGGCGGATCGGCGGTGCATTACCTGACCCATCCGGCCCTGTCCGCCACGCTCACGCCCGCATTCGCCGTCGATATCGGCGAGGGAAACAGCCGCCGCGCGCGGATCACCGCCGATCCCGTGATCGCGGATGGCCGCATCTTCACACTTGATTCGCGTGCCCGCGTTTCGGCCTTCAGCACGGGGGGGGAGCCTCTGTGGACGGCCGACCTGACCCCGCCCACCGACAGCGCCTCCGACGCGTTTGGCGGCGGGCTGGCGGTGGATGGCGGCTCGCTCTACGTCACGACCGGCTTTGGCGAACTGGTGGCGCTGGACGTCACGACGGGGGGCGAACGCTGGGTTCAGGACCTCGATGCGCCGGGCGGATCGGCACCCACCGTGCGCGGCGATCTGGTCTATGTGGTCGCCCGCGACAGCCGGGCCTGGGCCGTCGAACGGTCCGACGGGCGGGTCCGCTGGCAGATCAGCGGAACTCCGCCGGGCGCCAATTTCTCGGGCGGGGCTGGCGCGGCGGTGACCTCCGAGATCGCTGTCTTTCCCTTCCCGTCGGGCGAGATCCTTGCGGCATTCCCCGAAGGCGGGGAGCGCCGCTGGTCAAGCGTGATCGCGGGTGAACGGCTGGGCCGGGCCGCATCGGTGGCCGCCAACGACATCGGTTCCGACCCGGTCATCATCGGCAACACGATCTATGCCGGCAACGTCTCGGGCCGGGTGGTGGCCATGCGGCTGGACAACGGTGAACGCATCTGGACCGCGACCGAAGGGGCGACAAGTCCCGTTCTCCCCGTCGGTGGATCGGTCTTTCTGGTCAACGACCTGGGCGAGTTGGTCCGGCTGGATGCGGCCAGCGGGTCGGTCATCTGGCGCGTGGCCCTTCCGGTCGAGGAAGAGGGCGAATTCTGGGAACGCACGACGCGCTTTGTCCAATACGGGCCGATCCTCGCGGGCGGGCGGCTGATCGTCGCCTCCTCGGAAGGGGTGATCCGGCAATTCGACCCGGTCTCGGGCAGCCTCGTGGGATCGGTCGATCTTCCGGGCGGGGCCGCCTCGCACCCTGTCGTGGCCGGCCGCATCCTCTATGTCGTCAGCGCCGACGGGCAATTGCAGGCTTTCCGTTAGACCGCGAAAGGTGTATCGCCCGGTCCTGACCTGACGGACCGGGACGCCATGACCTTCACCCTTGCCATTGTCGGCCGCCCCAATGTGGGCAAATCGACGCTATTCAATCGCCTTGTCGGCAAGAAGCTTGCGCTGGTGGACAACCAGCCCGGCGTGACCCGGGATCTGCGCGAAGGCCAGGCACGGCTGGGGGATCTGCGCTTTACCGTGATCGACAGCGCAGGCCTCGAAGAGGCGACCGACGACAGCCTCGAGGGCCGGATGCGTCGGCTGACCGAACGCGCGGTCGAGATGGCCGATATCTGTCTGTTCCTGATCGACGCCCGCGTCGGTGTGACCCCCACCGACGAGGTCTTTGCCGATATCCTGCGCCGCAAGAACGCCCATGTGATCGTCGCCGCCAACAAGGCCGAGGGCAATGCCGGTGAGGCCGGATATCTGGAGGCTTATGGTCTGGGTCTTGGGGAGCCCGTGCGCCTGTCGGGCGAACATGGCGAGGGGATGACAGACCTGTTGCAAGTTCTCATGCCCATCGCCGACGATCTGGCCGAGCGGCGTGTCGAGGACGAGATCGAACCCGAAACCGATGTCGCGGTCGAGGATGGCGACGAGGATGCCGCCCCGGTGCCGACCCGCGCCAAGCCGCTTCAGGTGGCGGTGGTGGGCCGGCCCAATGCCGGTAAATCCACCCTGATCAACGCGATACTCGGGGAAGAGCGTCTTCTGACCGGCCCTGAGGCCGGGATCACGCGCGACGCGATTTCGCTGGCCGTCGAGTGGGAAGGCACGCCCATGCGGATCTTCGACACCGCCGGCATGCGCAAGAAGGCCCGGATCGACGACAAGCTCGAAAAGATGAGCGTGTCCGACGGGCTGCGCGCGGTGAAATTCGCCGAGGTGGTGATCGTCCTTCTGGATGTGGACATCCCGTTCGAGCAGCAGGATCTGCGGATCGCGGACCTTGCCGAGCGGGAAGGCCGCGCCGTTGTCCTTGCGGTCAACAAGTGGGATCTCGAGGGCGAGAAGCAGGCCAAGCTTAAGACGCTGAAGGAAGATTTCGAACGCCTTCTGCCGCAATTGCGCGGCGCGCCCCTTGTCACCGTATCGGCCAAGACGGGCCGGGGCCTTGACCGGCTGCACGACGCGGTGATGCGCGCCTACGAGGTGTGGAACCGCCGGGTGACGACCGCGCAGCTCAACCGCTGGCTTGCCGGCATGCTCGAGGCGCACCCGCCGCCCGCGCCCTCGGGACGCCGCATCAAGATGCGCTATGCGACGCAAGTGAAAACCCGGCCGCCGGCCTTTGTCGTGATGACGTCCTTTCCCGACGCGGTGCCGGCCAGCTATACGCGGTATCTTGTCAACGGCTTGCGCGAGGATTTCGACATGCCGGGCACGCCGATCCGGCTGACCTTGCGAGGGCAGGGCGACAAGAACCCCTACAAGAACCGCAAGAAGAAACAGCCCTCCAAGCTGTCAAAACATCTGAAATAGGCTCAGGCCCGCCTCGTGCGGGTCGCGCCATTCAGGGCGACGAGCGCAAGGATCACGAGGCCCGCCGCCGCCGTGCCGCTGATCCAGACCCGGTCGAGCCCGTTGGCCACGATGATGCCCACGAGCGCCCAGATCACGGTTGCGCCGTATTCGGGCGCGCCGGGCATCCGCCGCTGCACGGCAAAGGCCACGAGAAACGCCCCCGCGATCCCCGCATAGGCCCAGCCGGTCTGATCCCAGATCAGCCCGTATCCGGCCGCCGTGCTTGCGATCGACACGAACGACGCCGCCGTGAGCCAGCCTGCATAGATCGCCACCGGCGCGCGCAGCCACCAGCGGTCTGTTGCGGGCGTCCTGAGAAGGGCCGCGATGGCAAAGCCCGCCATGACGATGATCCCGACCGTCGCCCAGACCGCACTCGCATTGGCGATGGCAAGCCAGGGGGTGCCGACCGCAAGGCTCAGGATCAGCGGCTCGCGCGCATGATCCCATCCGGGCGCATCGGCGCGGCGGACAAGGCCATAGATGGCCGAGACCACGAGCCAGCCGTAGATAAGCCCCCAGATCGCAAAGGCATAGCCCGCAGGCTGCACCGGCGGGTCGATCTGGGGAATGGGAAGCTGGTCGGCCTCGAACCCGCTGAACGGATCGGTCAGCGCGGGGGAGATCACGAAAGTCAGCGTGAAAAGAAGCGTCAGGAGGGGAAGTGGTTTCATCATGCCCATGAGATGTGCGCCTTTGCCCCGGGGGTCAAGCCATGCAGCCGCGGGTCGGGTATTCCCAGCTTGACCGCGGGGCGCGGCCTGCCCGACACTCTGGCCATGAAAAAAAGGATCGCGATCTTCTGCGACGGGACCTGGAACCGGGCCGAGGCGCCGCACCCGACGAACGTCGTCCGAATGGCCCAGACAGTCAAGCACAGTGCCGATGACGGGCGCAAGCAGCACGTCATCTACCGGATGGGCGTGGGCACCGGTCGTGGATCGAGCGCGGTGGCGCGGGTAACGGACAAGGTCCTGGGCGGGGCAATGGGCTGGGGCCTGACCGAGACGATCGTGGATCTCTATCGCGACCTGATCTTCTGCTACGAGCCGGGGGACGAGCTTTTTATCTTCGGCTTTTCGCGCGGCGCCTATACCGCCCGCTCTCTGGCCGGGCTGATCCGCTATTGCGGCATCCCGCCGCGCGAGAATGTGGGCCGGATCCCCACGGCGATGGAACGCTATCGCAGGCCCAAGAGCGCCAAGAACCACCCCGATCACGAAAGCAACATCGCCTGGCGGTCGGATTTCGCGCCCTTCACCGTGACAAGCGATGACGAATTCAGGTGGCGGCTGGCCAACAGGCCGGGTCTGGTGGAGCCGCTCACGATCAGCTTTCTCGGCGTCTGGGACACGGTCGGCGCGCTGGGTGTCCCGGGCTACTGGTTTGCCGCGCCCCTCTTCAACCGCGGCTATCAGTTTCACGACAATGAGCTGTCCTCGATCATCGGGTCGGCCCGTCATGCGCTGGCCATCGACGAGACCCGCCGCGCCTTTGCCCCCACCCATATGGAGCGGATCGACGTGCTGAACCGCCGCAGGCTGGGGCTGGAGGAGGGGGCGGATCTGTCGGGCATCGACCGCGAGAGCCTGCCCCTGCGCGAGGAATGGTTTCCCGGCGATCATGGATCGGTCGGCGGGGGCGGCGCGCGCAAGGGCCTGTCGGCCTATGCCTTCGACTGGATCGCGCAAGGGGCGCAGAGGGCGGGCCTCGACATGCGGCCCGAGCTTTGGGAGATGATCCGCGACGAGCGTGACATCGGGGCGCCGGTGATCAACAAGCTTCGGGCCGGGCCGATGACACAGTTCATGCGGTTCACGGGGCGCGACCGCGACGGGCCCGCCGATCCCGCGCTGGTCAGCGAGGCGGCCCGGATGAAGGTCGCCGCAGAGCCGCGATACCGGCCCCGGACGCTGGCGCGCGTGATGGGCGCGCTTGCGGGGACGAGCGCGCGGGGCGGGGGCGGCTGAGGGCCGCCCGCGCCTCGCGTCTTTCAGACCAGATCGCCCTGCGGGGTGATCCGGGTCTTGCCGCGCAGATAGGGATGCAGCACCTCGGGCAGAGTCACCGACCCGTCCTCCTCCTGCCCGTTCTCGAGCACGGCGATCAGCGTGCGACCCACCGCAAGACCCGACCCGTTCAGCGTATGGACGAATTCGGGCTTGCCGCCGCCCGCAGGCTTGTAGCGCGCATTCATCCGCCGGGCCTGGTAATCGCCCGCGACCGAGACGGAGCTGATCTCGCGATAGGTGTTCTGCCCCGGAAGCCAGACCTCGATGTCATGGGTCTTTCTCATGCCCGCGCCCATGTCACCGGTGCACAGCACGATCGTGCGGTAGGGCAGGCCCAGCCTGTCGAGGATCGCCTCGGCGCAGCGCGTCATCCGGTCGTGTTCGGCGGCCGAGGTGTCGGGGGTGCAGATCGTCACCATCTCGACCTTCTCGAACTGGTGCTGGCGCAGCATGCCCGACGTATCGCGCCCCGCCGACCCGGCCTCGGAGCGGAAGCAGAGCGTGTGCGCGGCCATCCGCATCGGCAGGGCGGCCTCCTCGACCGTCTGGCCGTGGACCATGTTCGTCAGCGTCACTTCGGCGGTGGGGATCAGCCACCAGCCATTCGTGGTCTGGTAGCTGTCCTCGCCGAATTTCGGCAACTGACCGGTGCCCACCATCATCTCCTCGCGCACGAGCACGGGGGTCTGGGTCTCGGTCAGGCCATGATCCTCGACATGGGTGTCGATCATGAACTGCGCGAGCGCCCGGTGCAGCCGCGCGGCCGCCCCCTTGATCACCACGAATCGCGCGCCGGACAGGCGGGCCGCGGATTCGAAGTCGAGCTGGTCGCGGACAGCCGGAATCTCGTAATGTTCAAGCGGTTGAAAGGCGAAGTTGCGGGGGTTTCCGGCGCGCCGGATCTCCACGTTGTCGGCCTCGTCCGCGCCGTCCGGCACGTCCTCGGCGGGGATGTTCGGGATCCGCAGGAGGAGATCGTGAAGCTCCGCGTCCTTCTCCTTCGCCTCGTCCTGAAGCTGCGCGATGCGGGCCTTGTTCTCGGCCACTTCGGCGCGCAGACGCTCGAACGTCGCGTCATCGCCTGCGGCCTTCGCCGCGCCGATTTCCCTGGCGGCGCGGTTCGCCTCGGCCTGCGCGGTCTCGGCCTGATGGATCAGGCCCCGCCGCGCCTCGTCGAGCGCAAGGATGGACGACGACATCGCGGACAGGCCCCGGCGGGCCAGGCCCTCGTCGAACGCGGTGGGGTTGTCACGGATGAACTTGATGTCGTGCATGTCCTTGTCCCTCTCGGACGGGTTTCAGGTGCCGGGACATATGCCGCAGAACGGGGAGGAGGGGAAGATGTGAGTGTGTGTTGTCCTAGCGGCCCATCACCTCCTCAAGGGTCATTCTTTCGAGTGTCGGATTCTATCGAAAGGGCCATTCTGCAAGGCCAGCTTGATCCAAGAAGCGGCTTCGCATGTGTTCCACCGCAAAGTCATTCGAACCAAAGGGGCACCAGTGTTGGAAGCCGGATTTCTCAAGCTCCGCGATCTTGTTTGATGCATTCTCTGTCTTTCCTGACTCGAGAGTTCGATATGTTGCGTAGTTCATGAGCGTATCATCCGGCTTTAGATCTTCGTCGATAATGGACAACGCTGTGTCCTTTGTTCCGAATGTAAGTCCAAATTTTTTTGGATCTCCCAAGTGAACGGCTCTTAGATCTGCACCGACCAGACTTGTTCCATATAGTTTTGCCATGGATAGGCTGGGAAGAAACGAAATCTCTCGGTAAGTGGCTTGGGGTTCATTTATGATCGCGTAGTCTAGTCGTGCGCCAGTCAGGTCGGTTTCAAATAGGTCTGCGAAGTTGAGAAGGCTCCTGTGTAGGGTCAGGATTCATAACCAGTAGATGACGGTTGCAGCAAGTGCGATGGCTGAGAGGAACACCTTGGGACAGCGGTCATAGCGTGTCGCCACGCGTCTCCAATCTTTGAGCCTGCCGAACATGATC
>Ga0208979_100360_pt1 | contig 37326 bp, 28 predicted proteins | sample HotLakConsUCCSLE_FD_184738 | JGI IMG/M metagenome (GOLD analysis project Ga0208979, IMG submission 184738) | Hypersaline microbial mat communities from Hot Lake, Washington, USA - Hot Lake Consortium UCC-SLE (SPAdes) | ecosystem: Environmental > Aquatic > Non-marine Saline and Alkaline >... | reverse complement strand
CAATGACATCAGCTATTTTCTGTTCTTCGGGAGAGAGTTGAGTTATTAATTCTGGTGCATCGGAAAATTGGTCATCCATCCCCATAACTCCTACATAAATGTTTTATTAATACATAGTAGATTAATACTTATTGTACGACATACAATTTGTTAATGACCACTTTTCAAACAAAAAATCGCCTAATTGAAAGGCGACATATAATTTGTTATATTTCAGGAAAACGACACTTAATTTGTTAACTTAATCTGAAAGACTGTTAAACCTGATTTAGGAAGAATATAACTGACAATACTTGATATGCAAGGATTTGAAGGGTCTTAGTTGTAGATGACACTAATCTGTTATCACGTCATTTAATCTGTTACTGTACACATTTGGATAGGTTTTAATAATTTGCTCGAGTATAGTAATAATTGTATGAATTATTTTTTGAGCGGATAAATTTATCCTTTTAAGATTCATTATCTCGGAAAGTGACAAAAGAGGGATAACAAACAATTTTGGAGCCTGATTATCAAAATCTCTGCTACTTAGTCTGCCCGTGAATATAGTTTTTAATGGAAATATGATGGTAAAAATCCTCATGACAGTTCAATGTTTTATGATGAGCTTTCGTTATTTTCTAATCGGTAAAGTTAATTGCTCAAACTTGATTCGGTAAACCACATCTTGAAAGGAATAGACAGGGTGTGACATGATAAAAACTAGCCACAATCAACAGGCTGTTATAGTTATTCGATAAAAATAATAAAAAAACATCATCTATGAGCAACGTATTAGAAAAGGGTAATATTTCCATCCATACCGAGAATATATTTCCCATTATCAAAAAATCCCTTTACACTGACCATGAAATTTTCTTAAGGGAATTAATTTCTAACTCCGTGGATGCTATTTCCAAAGCAAAGATGGCATCTTTGGCGGGGGAATTTAGTACAGACTTACCTGAGCCTGAGATCATCCTATCCATTGATAAAGAGAAAAAAACCCTCTCCATTAGTGACAATGGTATTGGGATGACGGTGGAAGAAGTTAAAAAATATATTAACCAAGTAGCCTTTTCCAGTGCCGAAGATTTCATTACCAAATATGGCAAGGATGCTAATGAATTAATCGGACATTTTGGCTTAGGTTTTTATTCCGCCTTCATGATAGCCAAGCAGGTAGAAATCGATACTTTATCATACCGTGAGGGTTCAACCCCCGTCCATTGGAGTTGTGATGGTTCGCCCGAGTTTGAATTAACGGAGTCTTCCCGCACCACTCCAGGCACCACTATTACCCTAACGGTTTTAGATGAGGAAACGGAATATTTAGAAGAGGCAAGAATTAAAAACCTTGTTAAAAAGTATTCTGATTTTGTTCCCGTGGCTATTAAGATGGATGGGGAAACAGTTAACCGTCAAAAAGCCCTTTGGAAGGAATCTCCCCAAAATCTTACTGATGAAGATTATTTAGAATTTTATCGTTATCTTTATCCTTTCCAAGAAGATCCTTTATTATGGGTACATCTAAATACTGATTATCCTTTCTTGCTCAATGGTATTTTATACTTCCCTAAATTAAGACCTGATGTTGATGTTACCAAAGGGCAAATTAAGTTATTCTGTAATCAAGTATTTGTAAGTGATCATTGTGAAGAGGTTATCCCCGAATTTCTTATGCCTTTGAGGGGGGTAATTGATAGCCCTGATATTCCCCTTAATGTGTCTCGTAGTGCTTTGACTAACCATCGTACCGTGAGAAGAATTGCTGATTTTATTACCAAGAAAGTGGGCGATCGCCTCAAGTCCTTATATACTGATAACAAGTCAGAATATATCCGTTGTTGGGAAGACGTTGGCACTTTCGTAAAATATGGTGCATTGAGAGACGAAAAATTCAAAAAACAAGTAGAAGACTTAATCATCTATCGCACCACCTACCAAGCCGATAAAAACGCCGAAAAACCCAAAGTAGAAATCGACTCAGGGGATGACGCATGGGCGCAAGTAGAAGAAGAAAACAATCAACCCTTTGTCACCCTCAAAGAATATCTTGAGAGAAACAAAGAGAAACACGAAAACAGCGTCTTTTATTGCACCAACCCTCAAACCCAAAGCACCTATGTTGACTTGTACAAAAACCAAGGCATTGAAGTGCTATTCATGGATTCTTTCATCGATACCAACTACTTCATTCCCTTCCTCGAAAGAGAATACAACGAAGTAAAATTTTCTCGAGTTGACTCCGAGTTAGACTCTAGCCTAGTGGAAGAAGATAAAGCCAGTGACATTGTTAACCCCAACACTAACAAAACTCGCTCCGAAGAAATCAAAGAGATATTTGAAACCGCTATCAATAAACCCAAAGTAAATATCAAAACCCAATCCCTCAAAGCCGAAGCCCAAGAAGAAACTCCCCCCGCCATGGTATTGTTACCCGAAGCCATGCGCCGCTTCCAAGAAATGACAGCCATGATGCAACAAAGGGAAATGAAATTCCCCGATGAGCATATGTTGGTGATTAATACCTCCCATCCCCTCATCGAAAATATCTATCAACTCAATAAAGGGGCGATTATTCAAGGTAGCGGAGAATCCAACACCCAAGAAATGGTTAACATGATGTGTCAACACGTCTATGATTTAGCCTTAATGGCACAAAGGGCTTTTGATGCCGAAGGGATGACGGCTTTCGTTGAGCGCTCAAATAACGTCTTAACCAAACTAACCCAGCGTTAATTTTTGGTTATTTATGCAACATAAATATTAATCTTGTAGGGTGGGCAATGCCCACCTTTACTATTGTTTAGAGATATTAAAAATTTTAAAAAAGCATTTTATTCCTATAGATAAATAACTATATAAAATGAATCATAAAAAATCAGAATTTTAAAAAATTTAGGGATTATTCATCACCAAAAAAATTAGCAAGTAAGGTGCGCTGATTTTCATTCAACTTATCCATTACCTTTAACTGATAACTAGTAACCTTTGGTTTAGCCAACTTCACCATCAAATTTTTTAACTCATCTTGATGAAATATTGTCACCTCCACTTCATCTCCCTCCTGATAATCGCTTAATCTATCCCCCAGAGTCTCTAAAGTAACTCTAAATCCATCCATAGCCAGTAACTCATCCCCCGCCTCAATGCCTACCATACCAGCAGGAGAATTGGCATCCACAAAACTAACCTTATCAATCACCCCCTCCTTTTGTACTAATATCCCTAAATAAGGGTGACTATCCTTCGCTGCTTTTCCTTCCAAAATTAACCCAAAAGGCTCTAAAAACTCATTAAAAGGTAGTTCATTAATATTATTTAAATATAAATCCCAAAACTGAGTTAAATCTTCACCTGCTATCTCCTCAATAACACCTTTTAACTCTTCCTCGGTATAACCAATTTCATCCACTCCAAAACGTTGCCACATTTCCCGCATCACATCATCAAAAGACTGTTGCCCCTTGCTATTTTTGCGAATAATTAAATCTAAGAATAAAGCAATAAACTGCCCTTTGAGATAATAAGAAATTTGATTATTATTGCTATAAGCATCACGGCGATATAACTTAATCCAAGCATCAAAACTAGACTCCCTTAAGGGTTGGATATGTCTGCCCGGGATAGATAAATATTGACTAATATCCTTGCTCAGTAAATCTAGTAAAGTTTTGCGGGAATAAACCTTGGCACGATAGGGAATCAACATATCATAATAGCTGGTGATACCCTCACAAAACCACAGAGAAGCAGTGTAATTTTCTTGACTATAATCAAAAATTTCTAACTCCTTGGGGCGAATCCTTTTGACATTCCACAGATGGAAAAATTCATGGGCAACCAACTGCATAAAGCGGTTATATTTATCTTCTTTACGAAAACCAAAACGAGGATAGTTCAAAACACAACAGTTTTTATGCTCTAAGCCTCCAAAACCACTTCCCGAAAGATGTAATAAAAAGAAATAATCTTCGTAGGGTAAATCCCCAAATAATTCTTCCTCTTTTTCAATAATTGCCTTAGTATCTTTGATTAATTTTTCTTTATCAAGATTACCTTTGCCCCAAGTTACCCATTGATGGGGTTTATCTGATACTACAAAGTTATCAATTTCTTGAGTACCGATTTCAAAGGGGCTATCAACTAAAGTATCAAAACAGTCTGCACAGAAGGTATTATGACTAATTTTTAGTAAAGAAGTTGTCACTTCCCAATCTTGATGGGGTGGTACGATGGAGATAGTATGAGGAATGTACTGATATTCTGGAATATAAAAGAATAAGGCAGCACCATTAAAATAGCCATGGGTACTATCTAAATGATTAGTCCTAACGGTTAACTCGTTAGCATATATTTTATAACTTATTTTTACTTCCTTGGTGTTTTTTGCTTCTATTTGCCAATGATTTTTTGATTGTTTTTGCCATGGAATCGGTTGATGTGTGGTTGCGTCCGTGGCTGAAAATTCTTGTAGATTTTTAGAATATTCCCTGACTAAATATGAACCTGGTGTCCATACGGGCATCATTATATCAAGTATTTCTTGTGTCCAATTGGTGATGGTTAAATTTACCTGAAATAGATGTAATTCAGGATTTTCCATGGACACTTGATAGTATATGTCTGGTTGTTGGGTATTCATTTTTATGTGATAAATAGCAGTTTCTTTATTTTAAAGCTATCATTTTGATTCGTAAAATGCCCCAATTTTATTGAGAAAGTATCGTCAACACAAACTAAATAAGGTGCGCTGAGTAAAACAAAAATTATATCTAAATTCAGCAATGCCATTATTCATTACCCAATTGACCGATAATATGATGAAGTTGTTTGATATTGGGAAGAAACATAATATTAAAGTCGTTATCGAGACTGACTAAATTTTTATGTTCTAACTTACTCATATTTTGTATACATTCTTCTAGGGATAATAATGCTAAATCGGCTAAATCTTGGAGATGAAAATTATAAATCTCAAACCCATTTTCCATGGGTTTACCATATTTATCGGCTAAGGAAATTAAAATTGTTACCAGCCTTACTTTGCTAGTTTGTTGATAAAAACGATAATATTCTTGAGCCTCTATTACTTTACTCACCATGGATTTTAGGAGGCGATTTTGGATTTGAGCATCTCGGAATAAAACTTGAATAAATCTTTGGGCGGAAATGGTAAACATTTCTACGTCAGAAATGCTGATAACTTGACTATTAAAATCACCGCTACTGAGAATCCCTATTTCTCCTACAAAACCCCCTTTTCCAATAATTTCGATGGTGATGGGTTGTCCGCCATAAAAACGTTGTACTTTTACCCAGCCCGAAGCGATTAGATAAAAACAACTACCCCAATCATTTTGGGAAATTATGGTTTCTCCTCTTTCACAGTTTTTGGCTTCTAGTAGTTTTATAACTGATTCTAGGGTTTCATCACTGAGGTTATGAAAAAGGGGAAAAAGCTCGGCAAATTCTTGCGTCTCCATGGAGTATTGATTAAAGAATAGTTTTTTCTTTAAGAGTTTAGGATTTCTGCATTTTACTTGATTTTTTACTTTTGGGTCAACTATTCTTGATTATCTGCGGGTGAAATCAGGTTTAGTGATGGGGTTACAAGGGTTAGAAAAAATGGTCATTGCTTGATAGGATAAAACGTGACTAAATTTTAACTTTTATTGAAATTCTATGACTAAAATTGAAGAAACCATCCCAGCCCATGGTGGTAAATTAATAAATAGGTTGGCAACTACGGCTGAAAGAGATGAGTTTATGGCTCAAGCTGATAAACTGCCCAGAGTGCAACTTGATGAGAGAGCGACTTCTGATTTGGTCATGATTGCGATCGGTGGTTTTAGCCCCCTCCAAGGGTTTATGGCACAGGATGACTACGAAAATGTAGTAGATAATATGCGCCTTAAAAATGGCTTACCTTGGTCTGTGCCTGTCACTTTATCTGTTACCCAAGAAGTAGCAGAGCCTTTAAAAGAAGGTGGTTGGGTACGTTTAGATGATTCTAATGGTAGATTTATTGGGGTTTTGGAACTTACTCAAAAATATCGTTATAACAAAACCCATGAAGCGGTTAAGGTTTATGGTACTGATGAGGATAAACACCCCGGGGTAAAGGTGGTTTATGAGCAAGGAGAGATTAATTTAGCTGGCCCTATTTGGTTGTTAGAAAGAGATGGTCATCCTCTTTTCCCTAAATATCAAATTGATCCTGCTGAGTCTCGTAAGTTGTTTGTAGAAAGAGGCTGGAAAACTGTGGTGGGTTTCCAAACCCGTAATCCTATCCACCGCGCCCATGAGTATATCCAAAAATGTGCATTAGAAACTGTTGATGGTTTATTCCTCCATCCTTTGGTGGGGGCAACCAAAAGCGATGATGTGCCTGCGGATGTGAGAATGCGCTGTTATGAAATTATGATGGATAGATATTTCCCTCAAAACAGGGTAATTCTTGCCATTAATCCTTCTGCGATGCGTTATGCGGGCCCTAGGGAAGCGATTTTTCATGCTTTAATTCGTAAGAACTATGGTTGTACTCATTTTATTGTGGGACGTGACCATGCGGGGGTTGGGGACTATTATGGTACTTATGATGCTCAGTTAATTTTTGATGAGTTTGAACCTGCGGAATTGGGTATCACTCCTATGAAGTTTGAACATGCTTTTTATTGTAAGCGCACTGAGCAAATGGCAACTTCTAAAACCAGTCCTTCTGCTCCTGAAGAAAGAGTACATCTTTCGGGTACTAAGGTAAGGGAAATGTTGAGACGTGGAGAGTTACCACCTCCTCAATTTTCTCGCCCTGAGGTGGCAGCGGAGTTGGCTAAGGCTATGCACCGTTAATTTTTGACTTTTTTTGTCGCCTTACCCTTCTCCTGTAGGAGAGGGGTTTTTTTGTTCGGATTCTTCTTCTTGTGGTTCGTCGGCATTTTGGTTGTTAGGAATGGCAACCACGATCGCATCTATGACCCGATTTACACTGATAATATCCAAACCTAAGTCACTGGGATAGGTTTGCCCTTTGGGTACGATCGCCCTTTTAAACCCCAATTTAGCCGCTTCTTTTAGTCTTAACTCCATCTGAGATACTAGGCGCACCTGCCCCCCCAAACCGATTTCACCGATTAAGACGGTGCGAGGATCCACGATACGATCTCGAAAACTGGCCACAATGGCGATCGCCATGCCCAAATCCGCCGCAGGTTCTTCTACTCCCAATCCCCCCGCCGAAGCTACGTAGGCATCTAATTTGGAGAGGGGAATTCCCACCCTTTTTTCCAATACTGCCAAAATTTGCTGTAAACGGTTGTAATCCACCCCCGTGGTAGAACGTCGAGGGGAAGTATAACTGGTGGGGCTCACCAAGGCTTGTAACTCCACCACAATAGAGCGTGTACCCTCCGAGGAGACGATGGTAGCAGTACCTGGTGCTAGTTCATCCCGACTACTCATAAACAACTCCGAAGGGTTTAAAACCTCCACCAAACCATGATCCACCATTTCAAAGATACCGATTTCGTGGGTAGCCCCAAACCTATTTTTTACCGATCTTAACAGACGATGGGATGCGTAGCGATCGCCCTCAAAATATAGTACCGTATCCACCAAATGTTCTAATACTCGGGGCCCTGCGATCGCCCCTTCCTTCGTCACATGACCCACAATAAACAAAGTAATACTCTCCCTTTTTGCCACCTGCATCAAAGCCGAAGTACACTCCCTCACCTGAGAAACCGAACCAGGGGCAGAATTAAGACTCGAATAATGGAGGGTTTGAATACTGTCAATAATCGCCACTTGAGGCTTCAGAGATTCCAACTCCTTCAAAATCTCCTCCAAATCAGTCTCCGGCATCACATAAAGATTGGGAGACGAAGCCAAACTTACCGCCCCCTTTTCTTCCGAATGTTTCTTTTTGGGCTTTTTACCATTCCCATTGTGATTATTCTGTTCCTCCATTTCCAAAGCCTCTTGTGCGCCTACATGAAGACGAGTTGCCCTCAATTTAATCTGTTGCCCCGACTCCTCCGCCGACACGTAGAGAATGCGAGGAAGACGCAAAGATAATTGATTGGCTGTTTGTAACAATAACGTAGATTTACCAATACCTGGATCACCCCCTATCAAAACCAACGAACCCGGTACAATGCCACCCCCCAAAACCCGATCTAATTCCTGATAACCCGATTCAATTCTCGGTTGCTCTTCCTCCGTAATATCAGAAAATTTTACCGAAGCCCGTGGTTTTGCCTCCGCATCACCAGTATGAAATTCACGGGTTTGAGACTGCCAACCAGCCCGACTAAAACTTGTCCCCCCATTATTCGTAGGATTAATAATTTGTTCCTCTAAAGTTCCGTATGTATCGCACTGAGGACATTTCCCAAACCACTGGATAGACTCAGTTCCGCAGGCACTACAGATATAAACAGTTTTGGTTTTAGGCATCAGTCTCCTAACCTATCATATACTTCTCGTTAACTCGATTATGCGCCCAAAAAAAAATTTTTGTTTAAAATAATTAAAAAAAGTTAACAACATTAATCAAATCAGAGGAACTTTAACTATTAGACTCCCCGATGATACCTACCAAAGATTAAAAGATTGGCAAAAATAGAGGTGTTCGTTTTGATAAATTAATGGAGGAATTTTTAAATCAAGAGATCGCCAAGCTTAATATATATTATCATTTTCAAGCTATGATCAAGTAAAGGTAATATTGAACGGGATTTCACTCTACTTGATAGATTGGATATTTTTTATTATGAATATTAACATTAAAGGGCGATCGCAATTAAGTAATGGTCAACGGTGCGATTCATTGGAGACTAATAAATTTGTGATAAATTTGTGAGAACCACAATAAGTAAAAAGACTAGGATATTTATAGTTATAGTTACTCTAAATGAAGATGAAACACTACTAGATTATAAAAGATTTATAGAATAGGGATTTTAGCTGGTGAAACTGTCTCAAAACTCACTTAAATAACTATAATCTAAATTAATTTTTAATTTTCCTAAATATCTGCGTTTTTGTTTAATATCATTTAAAGTTATTTGACTCGACTTTATCATCTCTTGATGAAACAAATCATTTTGCATGATTAACTCTTCACAGATACATATCGATTGTTGAATAACTTGAATGATAATATCTGATCTATCTTGAAAAATAGCGATAATTTTGTCACACACATTATTATAAATATCTTCTCCAGATTCACTAAATTTTTCCCAACCCTTTTCTAAAACTTTTTCTTTACAATCATCGTCAACAAACCAACCTAAAAGCTCTCCAGCTCCAGATCCAAATGCAACTCCTGTTCCAAATGCAATAGGAGTAAGAAGTCCTCCAGTAAATATTGATAATAAACTTGCCACAAATACACCACTTCCAAGACCAAACCACCCAGTATCACTTTCACTATCTTCTTTCGATACAAATAGCTTTAACGTAATGTCTTGTTTCACATTAGCGATAGATAAACTAAATTGATGAATAAGATTTGAGCCAATTTCTAAATCTAAAGACTCAAGATTATTTTTGATTGCATTTATATGATTATTTATATCTTCATCTAATAATTTGATATGGTCATCTAAATATTCAGAAATTATTTTAGACTCAAAATTATCATGAAAATCTACTCCCAAATCTTTAGTAAATTGTTGGGCATAGTCACGCATTTTGCCTTGTTTACTTTTTTCGCTAGAAGTCCATTTCTCGCTATTTTTAACTAAACGATTTGCTAAATTTTCGACCCACTTATCCCAATATTCTAAAACATTTTCAATGGTATCTTCTAATATTAGATTAACCAAAAGACCCATTTTGACTTCTCTACCAGTTGCTTCTCCAATACAATCAAATATTTTTTGTTTATTTTTCTGAGAAATTTTTATTTTCTTAGTAATTAATTTTTCAAATTGTTTTAGTTCTGAATTGTAAAGATTTACTAACCTATTAAGTTCTCGTTTAGTTTGATTGATCTTAATATCACCAAGCTCATGAGTTAAAAATTGCTCCACCGATTGAGTAAAAAATTGAAATGATTTAACGTAATCATCTTTCTTGTTTTCTAAAATTCCATCAAGGGCAGATTGGGCTGAAATATAATGAATACGATTATTACCCGTTATGATTCCGTCTTGCCCCAATAACACTTTTTCAACTCTTTGCTCGACACTCAGACGATCTTTTTCTTTGCGTATTAAGTCAAAAAAATTAATTACAACAAAAATATTATTTGCAGGTTGGGTTTTATTACCGTTATTAACTTGTAATCTGATTTCTTCCAATAATTTTCTCTCTCCTTCTGTCAAAAGAGGATTAGCACTGGTTAAAAAAATTATGGCATCAGTATCATTAATCAATTGCTTAGTAATGCCACTTCTGTTAGGGTGTTCATTTAATCCAGGCGAATCAACAATCTCGACACCATTTTTACATAAAGTTAATTCAGGATGCTCTAAAATAATTTCCTTGATGTTGGAATGAGCTAATTCTTCTGATAATGTTTTTAAATCATCATGATCCAAATCTTCGGAGATACTTACTTTTTGGGAGTATTTTTCAAAGGGTATTTCTTCTTGATGTCCATTTTTATAGCGACAAATTACTCTTTTTTTATTACCATATTTTAAAATAGTGATTTGACCAGTACAAGGAGTAATACTAACTGGTTGTACTTCTTCTGCTAGCCACGCATTGAGTAAAGTGGATTTTCCTTTGCTAAATTCTCCAATGATAGCAATTCTGAAACGCTGAGACTTAATTTCTTGTAATGTTTTTTTAACTTCATTTAATAACTTTTCTGAACTAATACCTTCATTAAATGTTTTATTTATTTGTTGCAATAACATCTTACAGATAGCTTCTAATTCTTGATGTTGTTTTTTCCAAGATTCAAAACCCGAGTAGTTATTAGTTGGCGAAGTAGTCATAAAATTTCTAGATCATTGGAGTTATTGATAACCAAATTTATTATAAACTGATCTTATAAAAGATATAAATAAAAAAGGAGTGTTAACCATGCACTTTCAGTTTCCTCCAGCAATTCAGGCAGGTATAAAAGCAGGTAAGTATTCACAAGTATTGTCTGCCAGTGGAATACCTTTAAGTATGGTTAGAGATTCTTCTACAGGTCAATTTGTAGGTCATGCAGTGGGATTATTGAATAACAACGGGGTGGCATTCAATCCCGTTGTCACACCATTAAATCTAGCTACAAGTGGATTACAAATGCACCAAATGCACAGGGGATTTCAAGCAGTGGAAGCCAGTTTAGGAGTTTTACAAGCAACTACCGCAGTCATTGGCGTCGGTGTTGTTGCTAGTGTCGCCCTTTCTGTTGTCAATTTATATCAAACAATCAAGATTAGAAAAGCGGTAGAAAGATTAGAATTAAGAGTGGAAAATGGTTTTATTGATTTAAAAAGAGTTTTTATCAATCAAGGCTCAGAAATTATTAATCATATCGATCAAGTTGCTCAAGATATGAAATTTGAACAACACCGTTTAATTTTAGTAAGGGCTTATGGTCAACTAATGGCAGCTATTAAACGTTTTAATTCTGCAATAAAATTAAAAAATATTCAAACAAGAAATACAGAAATTAATGCAGTAAGAGGAATATTATTTGAATCATTGGCTGACTATCAGAATCCTCAATTACTAGAAGAAAACTCTGCTTGTGGATTGTTAAGAAGATGCGAATGTTCTTGGTTAATAGAACAAATGATTATAGCTACCTATCAAATACAAAATGAATTGATTGTTGCCAGTGAGCGCTTATGTAATTTAGATCAACAAATCAAGAATGATTGTGTTCAAGTTTTAGAAAAATGCGACTCAGGAGATGAACTTGATTTTTTATTCCCTGAAATTACTAGATTACATGATCAAGATCTAATTGTGTTAGAGTCGTGGCGAAATAATCTTAATTATATGCAATCCCTTTCTAAAGCAGAATTACAATTATTACAAAGTTCTGAAGTTAGTCAATCTCAATTAATTGTTGATACGGATAATTTAGATAACGATATTATCGAAGAACCTGAGTTAAAAATTTATGAAACTTTACAGGAAAAATCTCATTTTAATTCTCTGGTTAGTCAACTAATCTTTATGATGAAACCTAAACTAAGAAAAGAGTATGAAGATTATATTAATGATGAAGCCAAAAAATATAATTATAAAGTTTTTATTCCCTCAAATTTAAAAGAAGTTTCTAACTTTACTTTAGCCAATCTTTTCTGGTATTTCCTTTCCCTTGATGATTCTGATAATGAAGAATCAGAAATGGTTGATAGTCAATTAGAATCAATTGAGGATGAGAATTCTGATGACAAATTAGAACAATCTAAAATTTTCTTGCAACTAAAAATGGTTATTGTTGAACAGTTGGATGTTGATTATAATGATGTCAATCTTCACTCCAATTTTTCTTGTGATCTTGATGCTGATAGCTTAGATGCTGTAGAATTAATCATGGCTTTGGAAGAAGCCTTTGAAATTAATATTCCTGATAAAGACGCTGAAAAAATACAAACTGTTAAACAAGCACTTCAGTATATAGAGCTTTATAAAAACAATTCATGATTTAGTTAAATTTTACAAAAATGCTCTAATCTAGTGTGAAGTTGACCAAACAAATCTTATGACTATTCGTAATTAGAAGCAAAGAAACATTCATAATATCTAATGGGGCAAGGCAACCCTTAACCCCAAAAATAATTAAGCCAAAGCAGGAACTTTTTCCGATTCTTGCGCTTTCACACCATCAAAACTTTGATTGCGGCAGAAAATTTCACAAGAATTATTAGGACTTTCAATGAGTTTAATCTTTTCTAACTCAACCCCTAACTTACTTACAGGCTCTTTTAAGAGAGTAGCAATATAAAAAGCAATATTTTCTGCGGTGGGAACAGTATCAGCAAAATGAGCTATATCTTTGTTAAGGAATGTGTGATCAAAAGGTTCTACCACATACTCATCAATGACATTTTGCAGCGCCCCTAAATCCACAATCATCCCTGTACGAGCGTCCATATTTCCAGTCACAGATACTTCTAAATGATAATTATGTCCATGACCATTAGGACGAGCGCACTTACCATATATTTCTAAATTTTCTTCATAGCTTAATTTATTAGAGGCTAGACGATGAGCGGCGCTGAAATGAGTTTGAATACTTAAAGTTGCTTCCATATCTTTTCCTTGATAGTTTACCCAAAGTTGAGGATGTTCGTATAACAAAATGTCCGTTAACGGTAAATGAGGATTTAACCGTTGCCAAATTACCCTTGCAATGTTTTCGGTGGTAGGTAAAGTTTCTTGGAATTCCTCCCATATATCATTAAGATAACCATAGTCTAACTGACTGGTCACTTCATTTTTAATAACCTTTTTTACATTGGAGAGATTTTGCACCATGCCATATTGATCCAATTCTCCAATCAAAGACACAAATAATACATAATTATGTCCATGACCAGGAAAACGGCTATTAAGACCAAAACGCTCTTGGTTTTCTTGCTCCGATAACTCAGGCAACCAATAACGATGACTGGCGCTGAATTTTGCTCGACGATTGACAATACATTTCATTGCAATAGTTATGATTTCGGCTTGCTGATTCTTTCTCTACTTTACCATTTTTTCCTTTACCTAACTTAACAATTCTTTAATTTTTCTAGCTTCATTAACAAGGGGCTTAAGCCCCTTGCCCCAGAAAAGCCCCTTGCCTCAGAAAATCAAAGTCAATCCTATTTCAACAACAAATAAAATAAATCTCCATCCCAATCCACTAAACCTGCTTGGGCTTTGGGAATATCTCCTGTACCAAAGAAAATATCTACCCTCCCAGCGCCCCTAATGGCACTTCCTGTATCTTGATCTAGGACATAACGACTGGTTACAGGGGTAGTCATCTGCCCATCTCGGTTAACTTGAGGAATGCGAGTATGAATCAATGCCAACGCTCCGGGGGGCATAATAGATTTATCCGTGGCGATGGATCTTTCATCGGTAACAGGTACATTTAAACTACCCATGGGGGGTTGTCCTCCTGTTTCATTAAAGAAAATAAAGCGGTTATTGCGGGGTAAATATACACTCAATTCATCGGGGTTACTTTCTAAATACTGCATCAATCGAGGTAAACTCATCTCCTCGGCAGGTACTTTGCCATCATTAATTAATTCCCTGCCCAAACTTACATAGGGATAGTCTGTGGCACCATTAAAGCCGATAGTCATGGTTTGACCGTTGGTTAGTTGTAATTCTGCTGAACCCTGTACCTGTACTAAATAGGCCTCGAGGCGATCGCCCAGCCACACCAATTCATTGCCTTTGATAACACTATCAGTACCCCGTCCATCCACTCCTTCTAGTTGCGCCCTAGTGGGGTGGGGTTTATTCCACGAATCAAAATTACTCGGTTTACGATAAAGAGGATAACGAAACTCATCAGTCCTTTGACGACTAGCACGATATATGGGTTGAAAATAGCCCGTAAAGTGTACCGTACCATCTCCATCATGACCCACAGAACGATAAAAACGAAATTCTCTCTCAATAGCTTGTTGTAACTGTGCCGAAGAATGAGACGTCGCTACCAACTCTCGGAAACGTCGTAAAGACGCAATCACTCTCTCACGGGTAAAACCAGGCACATTATAATTTTCGTAGGCTTTTCTGGAGCTTTCGGTGTTAAGGTATCGTAAACTATGGTCAACGGCACGAATTAATGATTGTCTATCTCGGCTCAAAATTTGTTGATCTAATACCTCCATGGGTAAACTATCAACGGGTTTTAATGGTACATTTTGAGCAAACAAAGAAGGGACAAAAAATAGTCCTAAACCAATATTTATTAAACTAACTTTTGACAAATTAGATATAGTTTTGTTTAAATTAAGACTATAACTTATTTTATTTTGATTTTTTGTTTTTTTATTTTTATTTTTTAAAAACATCTTTTTAATACTTAAAATTATGACTAAAATAGCTGTATTTGGTATGGGTTTAATGGGATTACCCATGACCCAAAAACTAGCAGAGGCGAATATTTCCGTCATGGGTTTCAATCGCTCTGCTCAAAAATTAGAACCCTTAAAGGCACAAAATGTTCCTGTCACCACTGATGTAAAAGAAGCTCTGGATTTCGCTGACTGTTTAATTTTGATGTTGTCGGATTTCCCTGCCATTCAAGAGGTTATTTTATCCTGTGATAGTTCCTTTGCCCAAAAAACTGTCATTCAAATGGGTACTATCGCCCCCGATGAAAGTCGGCAATTATGCTCAGAAATTAAGGCGAGGGGAGGAGATTATTTAGAAGCCCCTGTGTTGGGTAGTATTCCTCAAGTCAAGCAGGGAGAATTATTGTTGATGGTAGGAGCGACACCACAGCAATTTGAGCAATGGCAACCTTTATTTAAAAATTATAGTCCTGAGCCTAGTTTAATCGGGGAAGTGGGACAGGCGGCAGCTTTAAAATTGGCGTTGAATCAAATGATTGCAGGATTAACCAGCACTTTTGCCCTCAGCTTGAGCTTTTTAGAGCAACAGGGAGTATCTGTGGATATTTTCATGGATATTTTGCGAGATAGTGCTTTGTATGCCCCTACTTTTGATAAAAAGTTAACGAGAATGTGCGATCGCACTTACGAAAATCCCAATTTTCCCACCAAACATTTACTTAAGGACATCAATTTATTTTTGGATGCCACCCAAGGAAAAAACACTAATAATGTAACTCTCCAAGCTATTCAAACAGTAGTACAAAGGGCGATCGCCAAGGGCTATCAAGATGGGGATTATTCTGCCTTAATTGAAGGAATAAAAGACTAATTAGAATTTAGAAAGAAACTAAAAAAGTGTTATCCATTCAGAGTCATCCGTTAAAATCAAAACATATTCAAATAACTCACCAGAGGCAAAAAACAATATGACAACCAACAGTGGAAAATGTCCCGTAATGCACGGTGCTGTAACCACAAACAGTATGTCGAAGATGGAATGGTGGCCCAAGGCACTAAACCTCGATATTTTGAGTCAGCACGATCGCAAAACCAACCCCATGGGAGCGGATTTTAACTATCAGGAAGAACTAAAAAAACTGGACGTAACAGCCCTAAAAGAAGATCTTCACGCATTAATGAAAGATAGTCAAGATTGGTGGCCCTCAGACTGGGGACACTACGGTGGTTTAATGATCCGTCTGAGTTGGCACGCAGCAGGGACTTATCGCATTGCTGATGGTCGAGGTGGTGCTAGTACAGGCAATCAACGTTTTGCTCCCCTCAACTCTTGGCCCGACAACGTTAATTTAGACAAAGCCCGTCGTCTGCTCTGGCCCATCAAGAAAAAATATGGAAATCATCTCAGTTGGGCCGATTTAATTACCTACGCAGGTACCATCGCCTATGAATCCATGGGTTTAAAAACTTTTGGCTTCGCCTTTGGACGGGAAGATATTTGGCATCCAGAAAAAGATATTTACTGGGGTTCGGAAAAAGAATGGCTTGCAACCAGTGATAATCCCCAAAGTCGTTATTCTGGAGAACGTAACCTGGAAAATCCTTTGGCCGCTGTAATGATGGGTTTAATATATGTTAATCCTGAAGGGGTGGACGGAAATCCAGATCCCCTCAAAACTGCTCATGATGTACGGGTTACGTTTTTGCGTATGGCGATGAATGACGAGGAAACCGTTGCCCTTACCGCAGGGGGACACACAGTGGGGAAATGTCATGGGAATGGTACGGAAGAGTTGCTTGGGGCAAAACCAGAAGGAGCGGAACTAGAAGATCAGGGTTTGGGGTGGATGAACAAAACCCAGCGTGGCATTGGTCGTGATACCATGAGTAGTGGCATTGAAGGGGCATGGACAACCCATCCTACCCAGTGGGACAATGGCTATTTTCAGATGTTGCTTAATTATGATTGGGAACTGAAGAAAAGCCCTGCTGGTGCATGGCAGTGGGAACCCATTAATATCAAAGAAGAAGACAAGCCCGTAGATGTGGAAGATCCTTCAATCCGTCTTAACCCCATCATGACCGATGCTGATATGGCGATGAAGATGGATCCTAAGTATCGGAAAATCTCCGAGCGATTTTATAATGATCCCGAATATTTTGCTGATGTTTTTGCTCGGGCATGGTTCAAACTTACTCACCGAGATATGGGGCCTAAAACTCGTTATATCGGGCCAGATGTACCCCCAGAAGACCTAATCTGGCAAGATCCTATTCCTGCAGGGAACAGGGATTATGATGTTCAATCTGTGAAAGAAAAAATTACCCATAGTGGTTTAAGCATCAGTGAAATGGTATCCACCGCTTGGGACAGTGCCAGAACATTCCGAGGCTCGGACAAACGTGGGGGGGCAAACGGTGCGCGTATTCGTTTAACTCCTCAGAAAGACTGGGAGGGTAATGAGCCTGAGCGTTTAGCCAAGGTCTTGAATATACTTGAGGGGATCGCAGCGGATACAGGGGCTAGTGTGGCTGATGTCATCGTCCTTGCTGGTAATGTTGGCGTTGAACAATGCATCAAAGCAGCAGGATTTGATATTACTATTCCTTTTTCCCCCGGTCGTGGTGATGCAACGGAGGAGATGACCGATGCTCAATCTTTTAAACCTTTAGAGCCTGTCCATGATGGCTTCCGTAACTGGCTCAAGAAAGATTACACTGTTAGTGCCGAAGAATTAATGCTCGATCGCACCCAATTAATGGGATTAACCGCCCCTGAGATGACTGTTTTAGTTGGCGGAATGCGTGTTTTGGGTACTAACTATGGTGGTACGAAGCACGGTGTATTTACCGAGCGTGAAGGGGTATTGACCAATGACTTTTTTGTGAATCTAACGGACATGAAGTATTTATGGAAACCTGCGGGTAAAAATCTTTATGAAATTTGCGATCGCAAAACAGGTCAGGTACAATGGACGGCGACACGGGTGGACATCGTCTTCGGCTCTAATTCGATTCTCCGTTCCTATGCCGAAGTTTATGCACAGGATGACAACAAAGAAAAGTTTGTGCAAGATTTTGTGGCAGCTTGGACTAAGGTGATGAATGCCGATCGCTTCGATTTGACTTAATCTAAGTGGTGTGTCAGAGTAAAATCTGCCATGTCCTCGGTGGGTTAATTACTGTCCGAACAATATTTATGGGCGATCGCTGACGGGCGATCGTCTGAGGTTAGGGGTTACTAGAATTCCTGCTCCCTTGAGAAAAAAAATTAATCTTTTCTTTACCTTCGGAAAAAGCAGAAAAAAAGGCTGAAATAGTCTATTTTGCGTTGTTTAGAGAAACCAAAAGAAACAAGAAAACTAGAGGAGATACTGATTTCCGTACCACATACTGTGTCAGTTAGCACAGACTGACCATATTCCTATGCTAAAATCAACAATAAACAAGGCATAAGGTGAATTAAGGTATATTATGTTTGAACGCTTCACAGAAAAGGCGATCAAGGTGATCATGTTGGCTCAAGAAGAAGCTCGTCGCTTGGGTCATAACTTCGTAGGTACTGAGCAAATTTTGCTTGGGCTAATCGGAGAAGGCACCGGTGTCGCCGCCAAAGTCCTCAAACCCATGGGCGTTAATCTCAAAGACGCTCGTATCGAGGTAGAAAAAATCATCGGCCGTGGCTCAGGATTTGTTGCTGTCGAAATTCCTTTCACTCCCAGAGCAAAAAGAGTGCTGGAATTATCCCTAGAGGAAGCTCGTCAATTAGGTCACAACTACATTGGCACCGAACATTTACTTTTAGGGTTAATTAGAGAAGGGGAAGGAGTCGCCGCTAGGGTTTTAGAAAATCTAGGGGTTGATTTAGGCAAGGTTAGAACTCAAGTCATCAGAATGTTAGGGGAAACCGAATCTGCTCCTGTGGGTGCTGGTGGGGGCAACCGTTCCAACAAAACTCCTACTCTCGATGAGTTTGGCTCTAATTTAACCAATCTCGCCGCCGAAGGAAAATTAGACCCTGTGGTGGGCAGACAAAAGGAAATTGAACGAGTAATTCAAATTCTTGGTCGTCGTACCAAAAATAACCCTGTTTTAATTGGTGAACCAGGGGTAGGTAAAACTGCGATCGCCGAGGGACTTGCCCAAAGAATTGGTAACAAAGACATCCCAGATTTATTAGAAGATAAAAGAGTTGTCACCCTCGATGTAGGTTTATTGGTAGCTGGTACCAAATATCGTGGGGAATTTGAAGAACGACTCAAAAAAATTATGGAAGAAATTCGTCAGGCGGGGAATGTCATCCTTGTGATTGATGAAGTTCATACCCTCATTGGTGCTGGGGCGGCCGAAGGGGCGATCGATGCGGCTAATATTTTAAAACCAGCCCTCGCCCGTGGTGAACTACAGTGTATCGGTGCTACCACCCTCGATGAATATCGTAAACACATCGAAAGAGATGCAGCCCTTGCCCGTCGTTTCCAGCCCGTCATGGTGGGTGAACCTACCGTAGATGAAACCATCGAAATTCTCTTTGGACTACGGGAGCGTTATGAACAACACCACAAACTAAAGATTAGTGATGAGGCCCTCGAAGCTGCCGCTCAATTATCGGATCGTTATATTAGCGATCGCTACTTACCCGATAAAGCCATTGACCTCGTTGACGAAGCAGGATCAAGAGTTCGTTTACTCAACTCTCAACTCCCCGCCGAAGCCAAGGAATTAGATCAAGAATTACGGGAAGTCCTCAAAGAAAAAGACGAAGCGGTAAGATCCCAAGACTTTGATAAAGCAGGGGAACTGCGCGATCGGGAAATGGAAATCAAAACCGAAATCCGTGGTTTAGCAGACCAGAAAAAGAAAAATCCCGATGTTAGTGATAGCCCCGTTGTCGGCGAAGAAGAAATCGCTCAAATCGTCGCCTCTTGGACTGGTGTACCCGTACAAAAACTCACCGAATCCGAGTCGGAAAAACTACTCCACATGGAAGATACTCTCCACCAGAGAATTATCGGTCAAGAAGACGCAGTAAAAGCGATCTCCCGCGCCATCCGTCGTGCCAGAGTAGGTTTGAAAAATCCTAACCGTCCCATCGCATCCTTTATTTTCTCTGGACCGACAGGGGTAGGAAAAACCGAACTTACCAAAGCCTTAGCAACCTATTTCTTCGGCTCAGAAGATTCCATGATTCGCCTAGATATGTCCGAGTATATGGAGCGTCACACCGTATCTAAATTAATCGGTTCACCTCCAGGTTATGTCGGTTATAGCGAAGGTGGACAACTCACCGAAGCCGTACGTCGTCGTCCCTACACCGTAGTATTATTTGACGAAATCGAAAAAGCACACCCCGATGTATTTAACCTCCTCTTACAAATATTAGAAGATGGACGTTTAACTGATGCTAAAGGGCGCACCGTTGACTTCAAAAATACCCTCTTGATCATGACTTCCAACATTGGTTCTAAAGTCATAGAAAAAGGTGGCGGTGGATTAGGGTTTGAACTCGAAGACGATCAAACTGAGTCTCAGTACAACCGTATTCGCTCCCTTGTTAACGAGGAGTTGAAAAACTACTTCCGTCCCGAATTCCTCAACCGTCTTGATGAAATCATCGTATTCCGTCAACTCAACAAAGAGGAAGTCAAAGAAATCTCCGAACTCTTACTCAAAGAAGTATTTGCTCGTCTTACCGAAAAAGAAATTACTTTAAACGTAACCGACAAATTTAAAGAGCGTTTAGTAGAAGAAGGATATAATCCCGCCTATGGTGCTCGTCCATTACGTCGTGCCATCATGCGTCTGTTAGAGGATGTATTGGCAGAAGAAATCCTCTCTAAACGTCTCAAGGAAGGAGATGCCGCCCTTGTGGATGTAAACGAAGAAGGTAAAGTTATTATTAAAGCTGAAGAAAATACAACTCCATTACTTGCCAAAGCCGGTAGTTAGGTTGAATCGTTTTTTCATCTTGTGTCGAAAAGTTTAATTTGTTTTTGGGTGAGTTTTTTAACTCACCTCTTTTTTTGGAAATTATTAATGTGGTGTAAATAAACTCTTTAACCATCCAAGAAATTTAATTCACAATGTCCACGAGTATGTATGGTTTTGTTGTTTTTTCACAGCCCGACTAGTACCCCCGTCGTAAAGATTAGAATCTGATACCTGCGTTTTCCCATCGTTGTAAGGCTTCCCCGAGGCGATCGCACTCAGCAATTAAACTCACCCTCACATAACCTTCACCCCCTTCCCCGAAGGCATTACCTGGAGTTACTACCACCCCAGTTTTTTGTAGTAAATCAAGAGCAAAATCAGTGGAATTGGAATTGCGAGGGGTAGGAATCCAGAGATACATGGTTGCCTGAGAGGGTTTTACATCCCAGCCCATTTTTTTTATACCTTCGAGGAAAAAATCACGGCGTTTTTGATACCTTTTTTGTACTTCATGGATATAGCTATCAGGTAATTCGAGGGCGGTTTGGGCGGCGGCTTGGATAACGCTAAAAATACCGTAATCGAGGTTAGTTTTCAGGGTGCGCAATCCTTGGATAATGTCACTATTACCGACCACAAATCCCACTCGCCAACCTGCCATATTATAGGTTTTGGAAAGGGTATGAAATTCTACTCCGATTTCTTTTGCCCCTTTAATTTCGAGTAAGCTGGTGGGCTCGTATCCTTCAAAAGCGAGTTCTGCATAGGCTAAGTCATGGACGAGCATCACTTGATAGTGTCTTGCCCATTCCACCGCTTGTTCATAAAATTCTCGGGGGGCTGTGGCTGTGGTGGGATTATTAGGATAGTTGAAGTAAATGATTTTTGTTTTTTGAGCTACTTCTTCAGGGATGCTATCAAAGTCGATTAACCAGTTATTTTCGGCACTGAGACGGGGTGCGTAAATGTTTGCCCCTGCGATCGCCGGGCCTCGATAATGGGCAGGGTAAGAGGGACTAGGAACGATGACAGTGTCCCCTGGGTTGACGTAGGCAAGGGCTAAATGGGATAAACCTTCTTTTGATCCCAAAAGGGGTAAGGCTTCGTTATCAGGGCTTAATTCTACGTCATAGCGTCTTTGATACCACTGGGCGATCGCATTTCTAAAGTTGGCAGTACCTTCAAAGGGAGGATAGCCATGGTATTGGGCAACGGAAAGGGCTTCTTTAGCGGCTTCGATAATTGGTTCGGGTGCAAAACCATCAGGATTACCCATCCCTAAGTCTATCAAGTCCAATCCTTGCTCTCTGGCCTTGGCTTTTAGTTCATCTAAACGGGCGAAAACATAGGGAGGTAAAGCACTTAAACGATCTGCACGGTGAAGCCAATTATTTTCCATAGGTGTTGGGCAATTGATAATTGATAATTGATAATTGATAATTGATAATTAATTCTTGTAGGTGGTTTTTTACAACACTTAATTTTAACGAAGCTCAGATTTTACAGTCTGGCACAGTAATATTGTGATAGCTTTTTTAGCTATGAAAGATTATATGATATGAAATATATACAGCACATCTACTATTTAAACCAACAATAATTAACTTTTCAATGAATAGTGTTAATAATTCTATTACAAAAGATACCTTTGCATTAACTACTCCCTTATATTATGTTAATGGTCTTCCCCATGTTGGTAGTGCCTATACTACCATGGCCGCCGATGCGATCGCCCGTTGGCAACGGTTATCAGGTCGTGAAGTGCTACTATTAACGGGTACAGACGAACATGGTCAAAAAATTCAGCGCACCGCCGAAGAAAATGGTGTCGAACCTCAAGCCCATTGCGATCGCATTTCAGCCACATTTAAAGAGCTATGGGAAAAATTAAACATTCAATATGACCATTTCAGCCGTACCACTGCCCTCAATCATGAGAAAATTGTACAGGAGTTTTTAGGGCGGGTATGGGAAAAAGGAGATATATATTTAGATCAACAACAAGGCTGGTATTGTGTCGCCTGTGAAGAATTCAAAGAAGAAAGGGAGTTATTAGAGGACGGTTTTTGCCCTATCCATACCAACCGCAAAGCCGAATGGCGTGATGAGCAAAATTATTTTTTCCGTCTGTCTGCCTACCAAGAAAAGTTAGAAAAGTTTTACCAAGATAACCCCGATTTTATTCAGCCCGAAAGCCGTCGCAATGAGGTTTTAAATTTTGTCAAAGGAGGGTTACAAGATTTTTCCATCTCACGGGTAAATCTTGATTGGGGTATTCCCATCCCCGAAAACCCTAAACATACCATCTATGTCTGGTTTGATGCCCTTTTAGGTTACATTACGCCCCTCGTGGAAGCAGGGGAAGAAGTCACCCTCGCCAATGCCCTCAAAAAATGGTATCCCTACAATTTGCACCTTATCGGCAAAGATATATTACGTTTCCATGCCATCTACTGGGTAGCCATGTTGATGTCAGCGGATTTACCTTTACCAAAACAGGTATTTGGGCATGGTTTTTTAACTAAAGATGGTCAAAAAATGGGTAAAAGTTTGGGTAATACATTAGATCCTCTGGAACTTTTGGATAAGTATGATTCCGATGCCGTGCGTTATTATTTCCTCCGTGCCATCGAGTTTGGTAAGGATGGAGATTTTAATGAAACCCGTTTTGTCAATACCCTTAATGCTGATTTGGCTAACGATTTGGGTAATTTGCTTAACCGCAGTTTGGGAATGTTGAAAAAATACTGTAAGGGTAGTTTAGATGATGGTTTGACTGTCTCTTATGACAACCCCATCAAAAAAATTGGCGAAACCCTGTGCGATCGCACTTCCACCGCTTATAATAAATATCAGTTTCATCAAGCCTGTGAAGAAATAATGGAATTAGTAAGGGCTTGTAATAAATATATTGACGAAAGCGCCCCTTGGACATTATACAAGCAAGGAGAAAGCCAAAAAGTCCAAGAAATCCTATACTCTGTCCTCGAATCTGTCAGACTATCAGGATTACTTCTCTCTCCCATTATCCCTAATATCAGTAGTAAAATATATCAACAATTAGGTTTTAATTATGACTTTAATAACAAAAACTTAAGTATAAATACAGAAGCCTTGACAGATCATTTTGCATGGGGAATATTAAGTTTAAATAAAGATTTAAACAGAGCCGTTCCCATTTTTGCTAAACTCGAATTAGGAGAGGGCAACTGATTCTCAAGATAAATGCTATTCTCTGATTTTGGAGAATAGATATACACTTTAATAATCAGGTTAAAGTATTGATAATAATTGTGAAAATATAATATAATACAAAGCCATAAAATCTTTTATATAAAAAAACTTTAACATTCACAAATCAATAGTAAAAAACCACATATAGACTATATTTAAATATCTTTTTTATCGTCTTATCTTGAGAACATACAAGCACTTTTCTATTTTATAAAAATAAAACTTTTTTATATATCAATCATCTTAAATTTTATTTAATAAGTGGGTTAGCGAAATTAATTATAGCTCTTATTTTATTAAGACTCTTATGAACAAGGGGTTTAAACCCCTTGCCTAAATCGATTTAATTATGCCTACTTACTTAAACTTTCTTTAAAAAACTTTTAATATAACAAAAAAAGGATACACAAATGTGGGATAACTTTGATAGCGATCCCGTTTTTCCACCCGAACAGGTATTGGAAAATCGGGGGCGTGTAGCCATTTTTATAGATGGCTCAAACCTCTTTTATGCTGCCTTACAGCTAGGAGTTGAAATTGATTACACTAAACTTTTATATCGTCTCACCGCTGGGGCAAAACTGCTCAGAGCCTTTTTTTATACAGGAGTAGATCGTACCAACGAAAAGCAACAGGGCTTTTTGTTGTGGATGAGGCGCAATGGCTATCGAGTCATTGCCAAGGATTTGATACAGTTACCTGACGGCTCAAAAAAGGCTAACTTAGATGTGGAAATTGCCGTGGATTTAATGGCTTTAGTGGGTTCTTATGATACAGCTGTACTGGTTAGTGGTGATGGTGATTTAGCCTATGCTGTGGATGCTGTTAGTTATAGAGGCGCTCGGATTGAAGTGGTTAGTTTACGTTCTATGACGAGCGATAGTCTTATTAATGTAGCAGATCGCTACATCGATTTGGAACAAATTAGGGAAGACATCCAAAAGCATCGCAAATCAAATTTAACCTACGACAGTTTTTCTCCCTATCATTTGACGGAAAATAGAGACGAAGATTAATGGATAATTGAGAATGGATAATTAAATTGATTTTTCATTTATTAATTAATCCAACATAACTAACTGTGTCGTTAATTATATGGTTACTAGGTAATGTTCAGTAAATGGAATTTAAATTCATAATTAGATAAACTTTAATAGCTTAATCATGAAAATTGCAACGTGGAATGTTAACTCAATTCGTACCCGTGAAGACCATGTAAAAAAATGGTTAGTAGATCAAGATATTGATATTTTATGTTTACAAGAAACTAAAGTAATTGATCAAGATTTTCCCCGTCAAGGGTTTATGGACTTAGGTTATCATGTTTATGTTTATGGGCAAAAAGCTTATAATGGTGTGGCTATTTTTAGTAAAAAGCCTTTAGAATCTATTGATTATGGATTTAATGATATATTAAATAATCAAGAAAAAGTAGGCATATTAGATGAACAAAAAAGGGTAATTAGTGGAGTTATAGATAATATTAGAATAGTTAATCTTTATGTGCCTAATGGCAATTCTCTAAGTTCAGAAAAGTATGAGTATAAATTACAATGGTTAGAGCTTTTACAAGAATATTTAACTACTATTAACCCTGAAAAAACTGATTTATTGGTGTGTGGAGATTTTAATATTGCCCTAGAAGATAAGGATATATATAAACCAGAGAGTCGAGAAAAACACGTTATGGCAACTCCCATAGAAAGGGAAGCTCTAAAAAGTGTTTTACGTTTGGGTTTAACTGATGTTTTTCGTCAATTTCACCCAGAGGAAGGGCATTTTAGTTGGTGGGATTATCGTCAGGGGGGATTTGCTAAAAATCGAGGTTGGAGAATTGATCATATTTATCTTAGTCCGTCTCTTTTACCTCGGGCAATGGTTTGTCACATAGACGTTGAACCAAGAAAGTTAGTTAAACCTAGTGATCATGCTCCTGTGGTAGTAGAAATATCTCTTTAATGGGGTTGCCTTGCAAAAGTACCTTAGGGAAAGAGGTTCTCAGTTGAAGTGCTTATAATTTTGAGATGGTTGATTTGGTTGACAAACATGAATGGGGAGTTTCTGATAAGTTGCTATGGAAAGGAGAATTAATTATGGACTCTTTTACTATCTATCCTTAATTCATTTTATAGCTTCTAGTTTATTCAGAAAACTCCAATTTGCGTTTATTTGTGCTTACGAAAGGCGAGGGTGACGTTATGACCACCAAAGCCAAAAGAGTTGGATAAAGCTACTTCTACGGGCATTTTACGGCTGGTGTGAGGGGTATAATCTAGGTCACACTCAGGATCTGGGTTGGTAAGGTTGATGGTGGGGGGTACTTGGTTATGGGCGATCGCCATTACTGTTGCCACAGCCTCGATACCACCAGAGCCACCCAAAAGATGCCCTGTCATGGACTTAGTAGAACTAATTACCACGTTACGGGCATTATCTCCAAGGGCATTTTTAATGGCCTTAGTTTCCGTCACATCATTGGCGGGGGTACTGGTACCATGGGCATTAATATAACTAATTTCATCGGGAGAAATTCCGCCATCTTTGAGAGCCAATTCAATAGCTCTTGTGGCTCCTAACCCTTCAGGAACAGGGGCCGTCATGTGGTAAGCATCACAGGTCATGCCATAACCCACTATTTCAGCGTAGATGTTGGCTCCCCTTGCCAGGGCGTGTTCCCGTTCTTCAAGAATCAAAATACCGCAACCTTCCCCCATGACAAAACCACTCCTATCTTTGTCAAAAGGACGACTGGCAGTTTGTGGATCATCATTGCGGGTGGACATAGCTTTTGCCGAGGCAAAACCAGCCATGGCCAAAGGAGTTACGGCTGCTTCTGTGCCGCCACAAATCATTGCCTTGGCATAACCACCACGGACGAGACGAAAAGCATCACCGATGGCATTAGAACCAGCAGCACAGGCCGTTACAGGGCAAGAATTCGGCCCTTTGGCTCCCACTTGGATAGCGGTTAAACCTGCGGCCATATTGGCAATCATGGTGGGAACTAGGAAGGGGGAAACTCGGCCAGGTCCTTTGCTGAGTAGTATTTCCTGTTGATCTTCCATTACCTTTAAACCCCCTACCCCAGTGCCGATGACAATACCTATATCATGGGCATTACTATCGTCAATTACTAATCCAGCATTTTCGAGGGCCATTTTACTGGTAGCTACGGCAAACTGAGAAAATCTTGCCATGCGTTTAGCTTCTTTTTTATCCATGAAACTGAGGGGATCAAATTCTTTCACTTCCCCCGCAATTTTACAGGCATGATCCGTGGTATCAAAGAGGGTAACTAAACCGATACCGTTTCGTGCTTGAATTAACCCCTGCCAATATTCTTCTAGGTTATTGCCAATGGGAGTAATAGCCCCTAATCCGGTGACGACAACTCTTTTTAGTTGTTGATTACTCATAATTTTTTACATATAAAACAAAATTATCCGCTGAGGTGAGCAGAGCTAAAAAAAATAAAATTTTCTTTACAAAGCGCGGAAGTTAAGCTCACAGAAAAAATGTTGTAATTCTGCAACTTAACCTTAACGCTCCTATCTATGGTCGTTGATGGCTAAATGCGATTAAGCAGTTGCTTTGGTTTTGGCTTGGATATGCTCTACGGCAGCACCAACGGTTAAGATTTTCTCGGCTTCTTCGTCGGAAATTTCGATTTCGAATGCTTCTTCTAGGGCCATGACTAATTCTACTACGTCTAAGGAGTCAGCATCTAAGTCGTTGGCGAAGTTGGCTTCGGCGGTTACATCAACAGCATCTACATCTAATTGTTCTACTACGATTTCTTTTACTTTTTCAAATATTTCTGAGTTCATATTTAATATCTATTTTATTATTTTAGTCCGTCTGTTATTTTTTCTTGATAATTTCAAGGTAAAATACAACTGTGACGGGTTAACCGTTTTTTAGTTTACAATTTTTTGGTCAGCAATTCATCATTATCCCTAAAATAAATGATTTATTTTGCTATTTTGTGATTAAAAACATGATGGGGCTTGAAGACTCAAGCCCCTTGTTTTGTTCACGAATTTTATCTGAAACCTACTGCTGCTTGCCATACGAAGGCTAACAATAGAAAGAATAAAGGAATTACAGGTAAAACATCTACTAAGGGCTTAAACATGGCGTAAGCCTCTGGTAGTTGAGCTATTAACATAGTTGCTTCCATTTATAAATTTTCCTTACTAAACAGATTTTTGTATTTAATATTTTATATTATCATCAACGGTAATTTTATCAATGACCTAAACTTAAAAGAACTTAATGGGATTGATTATTTTTGCCATGGTTTGATAGGTTTCTAGGATGCGATCGCCATGAACGTGTACTTCTTCGGTGGGGTAGTTTTCGATTACTTCTATTAAGCTAATGCGATTATCGTTGAGGGCGGAGGTAACAAGGGCCCCTCGCAAAGATTCTCTGTTGGCTCGATTGGATGGGGTGGTTATCACTTCGCCAAGGGGGTTTAAAAGCACTAATCCGATGGGGTTGTTTAGGGTACGAGAGAGGGTGACTGGGTTGACAGGCACTTCTCTACTCAATGCCGAGCGCATTTTTTGGGAGTCTTGCCCTGTAATTCTAAAATAGGCTTGGAGAGATAAAGACTTTTGCCCTGTGCGACTAAATTCTGATAATTCACTCACACGGATGGGCATTCTATAGTTATGATAACGAATTACCACTCGCTCTGCGGCGATCACCCTTGGGATGGGAATAAAGAAGAAGAAGAAGATAAACCCCATGAGCAATGGTCTAAATTTACTAGAAAACATATTTTTTTATCCCTCTGACTAAATTGTTGTTATTAAGACTACAAACCATCTAAAACTTAGACGAAAAATAGCCCCAAAAAGATGCCCCATGAATTACCTAGTAATTTGTGATAAAATCTTAGGAGCTATGACACTGTCCAATAATGGTTATATAAATTAAAACTCAGAGCTTAATTGTTAGCATAGCTTGTCTTTAATACCCCAAAATAAGGATAAAGCCCATGGTCTGATAGTTTAAAGACAGGTTGCCTTGGGAGGTTAAGGGGACTTGTTACCCTAGGAATTTTCAGCAAAAATACAACAGGACTCCATTGCTCACACTTCAAGATAATTTATCCATAATGTTAGATTTACCGGAAAACTTTACTATTTTAGCTATAGGTGCAATCGCCCTTGTTATCCTAATATGGGGGTACAATAGAGGCAAACAATTTGGAGAAATAGGCATCCTCGCCTGGTTACAATCCGTGTCTTTGATGACTCCTTGGCTACTATTTTTTGCTTTCCTCGCCACAGGTATATACATCAACTTTATCGGTATTACATTCCTCCTCGTACTATCCACAGGCCTTTATATCTATCTTGGCAGACAAATCAGAAAAAAAGCCCTAGAGCAAAATATTACCTCCTTTAACTTAAACAAAATCAGTAATACCGTCTTAAAAGCAGAACAAGAAAACTCCGAAAAATCTAACGACGAAAACAAACCCCTAATACCCAAGACAGACTCATCCTTCAGAAATCAAGTTCCAGAGCCGAATTTTACCCCCATCGATGAAGAAGACATAAAAATAATCAAAGGAATATTTAGTATTGAAACCTTTTTTAGCACCGAAACTATTCCCTACCAAGAAGGAGCTATTTTTAAAGGAAATTTACGAACTGAACCCGACATCGCCCACCAAAAACTGAGCGAAAAACTAAAAGAAAAACTAGGGGAAAAGTATCGTTTATTCTTGGTAGAAACCCCAGAAGGTAAACCAGTGGTAATTATTTTACCCAGCACAAATGATCCTAAACCCCTCACCCTAGTACAAAAAAATCTAGCATTGGTGTTACTGGTAGCCACCGCCTTCACCTCCATCGAAGCCATAAGTGTTTTACTAGGTTTTGACTTAATCAATGATTGGAGTCGTTATCCCGAATCCTTACCCCTTACCCTTGGATTGTGGTTAATTATTTTTGTCCATGAAATGGGACATCGGATTATGGCAGAGAAACATGATGTAAAAGTGAGTTTGCCTTTTCTCTTGCCTAATATTCAGATAGGAACTTTTGGGGCAATTACTCGCTTTGAGAGCCTAATTCCCAATCGTACTGTCCTATTTGATGTTGCCTTTGCCGGCCCTGCTTTGGGAGGTACTTTATCCCTTGTGATGATCTTTTTTGGCTTGATCATGTCTGGGGCTAATAATACCCTTGAAATTCCTACCCTCTTTTTTCAGGGTTCAATTTTAGTGGGTGGTTTAGCCAAACTGATTCTTGGCTCTAGTCTTTCTAATTCAACCATTGGTATTCATCCTTTGATGATTTTGGGTTGGTTGGGCTTAGTGATTACTGCCCTCAATTGTTTACCTGCTGGACAATTAGATGGCGGTAGAATTATTCAAGCTATCTATGGTCGCAAAATTGCTAGACGAGCGACTATTTTAACCCTTATTGTTTTAGGTATTGTGAGTTTATTTAACACTGTCAACTCCTTACCTTTTTATTGGGCGCTCGTTATTTTGTTCTTACAAAGAGATTTAGAACGCCCAAACTTGAACGAATTAACTGAACCTGATGACAGTCGGGCTGGTTGGGGTTTGTTGCTCATTTTTATGGCTTTAATTACCCTTATCCCCATTACTCCTAGTTTAGCCATTCGTTTTGGTATTGGTATTTAATACTAAATCCCGTTTCAATAATATACTAATTAGGGCGGGGAACAGATAGTAATTGTTTATTGTCAATTGTTACACGGTGAATAATAGTAAACTCTACTAATCGGATTTGGTATAATTTAAGAGGTGACAAAAAATGGACAAAGAGCATAAAACCCATTGTCCATAGTTTCCTTATTTATGATTTAAAGCCTAATACTTCCCGCACTTAGTTCATGACAAAGTCACTGTTAAAGGTGATATTGAGGTTAGTTTCAGGGCGGATTACTAATAAATCAACTCGGTTTCTGCCCAAAAATTGGGGAATAAGAGTCGCTAAAACCCCCGCTCCTGTGCCGATTAATAGTTCTCCAGTGGTTATGGTGCGATCGCCCGTCACCCCAGAAATAGCCGCAGCCGCAGCAGTACCAAGGGCTGCATTTTTCACCAAATTACCCACATCAGTACCACGAGAAACACTTTCAGTTTCAGTAATGATCTGAGAAGAAGCATCAATATTATATGTAACCGCATTACCATCAAACATTCTGCCATTAGCTAACTGTAAAGTTTGGGCAAAAAATTGAGTACCATTACCGCTAGGACGCAATTCCCCCGTAACCACACTATTACGAGGAATAATCACCTGACCACCACTATTAACAATATCTTCTCGGACAGCTAAAGTAAGAGGTACAGTTTCATTTTGAGTCAAGAGAATTTTTTCTGCTTCATAGGTGACGGGAATTTGGGTACCTGCCGTAATGCGGTTAGTCATGGCCGCAGGTAACTGATTGACAATGTAAGGAGAGCTTAAATTGGCTACTTGCCCTTGGGATGATAAGGCTTGATAAATAAAAGCGGCTACCTCTGCTCGGGTAGCATTGCGGGTAGGGTTCAGTTGTCTGGTATTAGGATAATTTACCACGATGCGATTTTCTGTGGCGGCGGCAATGGGCGATTGGGCAAAGCCAGAAATGGCATTAGAATCATTGAAAAAACTAACTACAGTGGCAGCACTATTCCGTGGAGTATAGTTTAAACCATTGGCCAAAGATACTAATACTTGCTCACGGGGGATATTTTGTTCAGGACGAAACACATTACTAGGATAACCCGATAAAAAGCCCATTTGATAGGCATTATTAATGGCTCCCGTAGCCCAATAGTTACTTGGCACATCACTAAAATTAATACCTCCACGAATGGTATCCTTTGGCAAAGCACTTTGTACCATCGCCGCAAATTGAGCCCTAGTTACAGGAGCTTCGGGGCGAAAAGTTCCATCAGGAAATCCCGCAATGACTCCTCTTTGTACCAATGCACCGATAAACTCAGAAGCCCAATGATTAGGGGATAAATCATTAAACTGAGTCGTGGTTTGGGCCATCACAGGGGCTGGACTTACCAAAGCCGTGGTAACGGGTAATAAAGAAGCGGAACCAAGGGTAAGGCTTAAAAATAAAGCCGTAGTGGTTTTATAAGAATTTAACTTAGACATAATATAAAAAACAGATATTAAAGATTGCTTATCTATTTATTATGGACTAAATTATTAGGGATGAGTTCCCGTAGTTGTTCTGTAATTATTTATAATCACATCCTAGGCACTCTAGGAATAAGACTTACACCCTGATTCCGATTTCTCTAATTAGTTTCATTAGCAAAATAAGCAGATAAAACCCTTTGTACAATGGGGGCCGCCACGGCACCACCACCACCCCCAGAATGTTCCACAAAAGCCACCACCACAATAGAAGGGTTGTCGTCATAGGGAGCATAAGCCCCAAACCACGCATGGGATTTTCCAGGAGGGGCTTCGGCGGTACCGCTTTTTCCCGCCACTGCAATGCCAGGAACAGCAGAACCTCCCCCAGTACCACTGGTAACTACTGCTCGAAGTCCTTGTTTGATGGTACTGATGGTTTCAGGTTTCATTCCTAAAGATTCTCTTTTGGCAAGGTAGGTTTCTGAGTCATTTTCTAAATGGGGGACAATGCGATAACCACCATTAGCTGGTATGGCAAACATCCCCGCCACTTGTAATGGGGTAGCGAGGGTAAAACCTTGCCCAATGGACATATTAAGGGTATCTCCTGCTGTCCAGTCCATGTTAAAGCGACTTTGTTTCCATTCATTATCAGCGATTAAACCAGGGGTTTCTTCTACTAATTCAATACCTGTTTTACTGCCAAAACCAAATTTTCTTGACCACTCGATCAAATTCTCTCCTCCTACCCCATAGCCGATTTGCCCGTAGAAAGTATTACTACTCCAAGCCATGGAACGAATGTAGTTCATGGGGCCAAAACCAGCCCGATTCCATTCCCCTAGGGCCATTCCTGCTCTGCGCAAAAAGGCATAGGTAGGTAATACGGTATTAGGGGGATATTTTCCTGTTTCCATACCCGCGGCCGCGGTAACTACTTTGAAGGTGGAGGCGGGGGGAAAACCGACTATGGAGCGGTTAATGAAAGGGTTTCCTTGTCCTTGTACTTCTTGCCAAATTTCGGGGGTGATGTTATCAGAAAAGATATTGGGATCAAACCCTGGATAACTTACCATGGCTAAAACGCCACCATCACGGGGATCTAGGGCTACTACGGCACCTTTGCGATCGCCAAGGGCTTCCTCTGCAACTTTTTGTAATTCTAAATCGAGGGTGAGTTGTATATCTTGCCCGGCAACGGCTTCTTGTACCCCCACTCGGCGCACAATTTTTCCAGCGCCATCGGTTTCAAGGACAATTCCCCCCCATTGCCCTCTCAATTTGGATTCCAAACCCCTCTCAATACCCATTTTGCCGATGACATCCCCAAGGCGATAACCTTCGTTGCGTCGTTGTTCTAATTCTTCGGCGTTAATTTCTCTGGTATAACCCAAGACGTGGGAAGCAACTCTATTGTTAGGATAATTACGAATTGTCTCGATGCTTAATTCTACTTCCCCCAATATCTCTCTATTTTCTTCGATGGCGGTTATTTGTTGGGGGGTGAGATTACTACCGACTTTTACGAGGGTAGGACTATCGAGGTTTTCTCCTTTTAATTTTTCTTGTAATTCTTCGGGGTTGGTATTTAAAATTTTTGCCAGTTCAATTTTTACTTCTTCCCAGTTGGGTTGTATTTGTATTCTGGGTAATAAATAGGCAGAGTGGGATAAACGAGTGGATGCTAATACCCTCCCTTTGCGATCGAATAAATTACCCCTAACGGGGGCTTGAGGGATAATTCTGGTACGATTAGAGGCAGCTTTTTCCGCAAACTCCTGTCCTTTGATAATCTGAAAATAAGTTAATCGAGATGCAATACCGCCAAAGAGGAACAAAGTAATCAAAATCATGATCATGATGGGTTGATCTTTTTGTCCTACGGTTAGCCACTTTTTCTTTTTCTGTTGAGAAATATTGGAAAGGGTGGTGTAGGGAGTGGTACTAGGGGAATTTTTCTTCCTTTTAGGAATGGGAGGTACTATTTGCATTTTAGGCGGAGCAGTAATTTTTTTCAATGGAAAAAGGGGTTAATGAAGAATTTATTATAGGGTAATAAACTTTTCATTTCTACTAAAGTTTTCGAGGGCAGAAGGTGAATTATTTTTTTGCACGACAATCTTTTTTGCAAGTTTTTTTGAATAATACATTAGAGTTACAAAAATGTGTCCCCATTTCTTGGGCAGGATTATATCTTTGTTTTTAATCTAATTTTCCATTACAAATCGAGGTTAACATATTTTATATTTTCTGGTTTTTGACATTGAAGGTATTATTTCTCTTGGGTTTTACCCAAAAAGTGACCAAGTAAATACAGTGAGCCACAAAGGACGATGGTATTTTCTTCAGGATTAGCCACGATAAGGGCTTGGTCTAGTCCTTTAAATAAGTCTGATTCTATTTTGATTTTATCTAAGTCAGGACAGGTTTGTTGGGCTATATGGGCTAATTCTGTGGGTTCTGCACTACTATGATCGGGTACCGGTACTATGATCAGTTGATCCCCTGATTTTAATAATGTTTTTAGGATTCCTTGATGATCTTTTGTGGATAACATTCCCATTACCCAAGTGGTTTTTTTGTGGAGGGTATCAATATATTTTCTAAGAATTTTGGCTGAGTCAACGTTGTGAGCGCCATCGATGAGCATAGGCTGATTTTGCCATGTAGTCCATTCTAGTCTGCCTTGCCAACGGGTTTTTTTCATCCCTTGGATAATAACTTGGGGATCAATATGCCATCCTTGTTTGATAAGGGTTTGGATCGTGGCGATCGCAATGGCGGAGTTATGAAGTTGTATGTCTCCGTTTAAACTCAAGGGATATTCTATGCCCTGATAGGTAGCCCATGATTCTTGATTTTTGGTTATTCTTTGGGCTGGTTCGATTGATGTGTGGGGGCATTGGAGAGTTTCAATTTTTTCCATCACCACTTCATGGGCTTCGGGGGGAAGTTTACCCACAATGACGGGGCATCCCTGTTTTATTACCCCTGCTTTTTCTGTGGCGATTTTACCGAGGGTATCTCCTAATCTTTGCCAATGTTCCCTACTAATAGATGTAATTATACTGGCTAAGGGGCGATCGCCCACATTAGTAGCATCTAATCTACCACCCAAACCCACCTCCATCACGGCCACATCTACCTGACATTGGGCAAAATAAAGCCAAGCCGCAGCAGTAATCACCTCAAATTGGGTGGGGTATTCCTCGGAGGGAGTATCGGCAGGGCGAAGGGCGATCGTTTTTTTGATATGAGATAGAATTTCAATCAAACTATCATCGGTAATATGTTGATTATTAATACAAATTCGTTCATTCCAACAGATGAGGTGAGGAGAAATGAAACGACCAGTTTTGTAACCAGCTTCCGTCAAAATAGACGATAAATAAGCACATACCGAACCCTTACCGTTCGTACCCGCCACATGGATGAAAGGTACTCTTTCATGGGGATTGCCCAACTCAGCCAAAAGTTTCCTAATTCTCACTAAGCCCAAATTAATGCCAAACCGTTGGAAAGGCTCTAGTAAACCATTAATTTCCCCCTGTCTGTTAGTCATCAATGATATACCCCCATAAAAAAAGAGAGTCCAAAAACTTCCCTAGAAGAATCTGAACTATTTTAGTTTGTTTTTGACTATCGGAGCGGCGGGATTTGAACCCACGACCCCCACTACCCCAAAGTGGTGCGCTACCAAGCTGCGCTACGCCCCGTTTCTCAACAGTATATGATTATAGCGAATAAAACTTATGGTTGTCAAGTCAAAATGATTTCAAAGATTGAGCCGCCTTGATTAACTCTGGAATCGCATGGCTTTGCCAACTACCCTCCGCCCCACGATGTTGATGGAGAATAATTCGTAAACGATAATTATTCACATAACCGTCCGCCCCTAGCCATAACAAAGGGCTTTCCACCTCACAAGAAATAGTTTCCTCCTCCATCAGATGTTCTGCCATACTGTCCATGGTGTCCCTGATTTGGGCAAGAAGACGACAAAAATCTTCCATTTCAGGGGCTGATAATTCCAATGCCCAGTCATCAGCACCAATTAAACCTTTATATATGTCAGGTTTTTCTTGCCAACCGATACGCCAACCTTTTCCTTTTTTTAACACAACTATTATTAATGTTAATTTGAAAAAAACAAGGTGGGCATTGCCCACCCTACGGTTAATTAGGCCTCCACGGGAGTGGCTTCTTCTGGCTCTTCGGTGGTGGTGTTTTCTTCTTTTTCTTCTTCGGTAGCGACTACTTCTTCCGAAGATTCTTCGGTAGCAACTACGGGAGCAGGAGTTTCAACGGTTTCTTCTACTTCAGGAAGTTCGTTTTCCTCAAATTCAATTTCTTTGTCTAGTTTCATGGTTAAGTAACGAATTACTTCTTCACTTAGACGCATATTTCTTTCGAGGGGGGCTACTTGAGATCCATCCCCGGTGAAGTAACTTAAGATATAAAATCCTTCTTGAAATCTTTGAACTTCGTAAGCGAGACGACGTTTGCCCCATACTTCCATGGACACTTTTTGTGCACCTAAGTCTTTGAGAAGATCACGATATTTGTGCATCTGCTGGTTTACTTGCTGTTGGGTTAAGTCAGGACGCAAGATAAACATTAATTCATAGGTGTTGGGTGTAGTCATTTTAAAATTTTTCTCCTTATGGACTATAGTGGCTTCCTTCTTGAGTTTAAGAAGCAAGGTTGTTTTTTTGTTGCCAAACATTTAATTATAACAGTTTTGGAATTAAACCGAAATAAATAATAACTAGATATCAGGGCAAACGCATACTAAAAATTTATGAGAAAGTGATATGGTAAACATCATAGAGGAAATTAATAGCCGTGATTTCTGAGAAATCATACTTGTGGAAACATTTTGAAAATATTGAAGACCCACGAACCAGTTACTTAATTGAACATAAATTAGTTGATATCATAGCATTAACAATTTTAGCCGTTATTTGTGGTGCCGACTCTTGGGTGGAAATTGAAGAATATGGTAAAAGTAAAGTATCTTGGCTAGAAACATTTCTCGAACTGCCCAA
>Ga0208979_100359_pt1 | contig 37334 bp, 34 predicted proteins | sample HotLakConsUCCSLE_FD_184738 | JGI IMG/M metagenome (GOLD analysis project Ga0208979, IMG submission 184738) | Hypersaline microbial mat communities from Hot Lake, Washington, USA - Hot Lake Consortium UCC-SLE (SPAdes) | ecosystem: Environmental > Aquatic > Non-marine Saline and Alkaline >... | reverse complement strand
GTGCTAAATGGATTTCAGGTGACGAGTTCTGTGCTCTAAAACAAGAGGACAGCAGTCAGAGCCAAGCGCTCTGGTGCTGGCGTCTGTCAGCGCGTGACTATTTCAGTTGGAAGAAAGCAACGCCCCACTCCCCGGCCTGGCCAATGGGTTTCCCAGCAGGGGTTTCCACACTGGGAAAACAAGCAGCCAGATTGCGCACCTCCCGAGGGGTAATGCGAGAGTCCAGGGGTGCGGCGACAGCGGTTTCGCCAAAGCGGCCATCTTTGCACTGAATGCGAGCGGCAAACTTGAGGGAGACATCAGCGCCAGCCTCGGCATAAATCACCTGCTCTGCGCCGATGTAGGTGGCATCTAAGGCAATGAGATCGGCATGTCGAACCGCGTCTTTTGTTTTCTCTCTAGCCTGCTGAGCCGCCTGCTTGGTGAGCGTTTGCGCCTGGGCTTCAGCGTCGAGCCGGAGCTGCTGCGCCTGCAATCGTGCCTGCAATCGTGCCTGCTTGGCCTCAGCCAGGGCGGCGTCGGTCTGTTGTTCTTTGGCCGCTAGGAGGACTTGGGCGAGGGTCTTAGAGCCGAGGGTGTGCCACAGGTCATCGAGTTGCACATGCGGGTCTGCTTCAACCGCCACTGGCTGCGTCTGGGGAAGCGCCGATGCCCATAGCCCCAGAGAGATGGCGGCGGCTTGGGCAGTGCCCCACAGCAGGGCAAGCAGGCGTTGGCGGCGTTTGTTGAGGCGAGGGGGCAAGTTGAGTGAATCTGTCGTGGTGCCATCAGGGGCAGGGTCGGTTGCCATGCCTGTGGCAATACCTCTGGCAATTCCCGGAGCTGGTGAGCAGGGCTTGAGATAGGGCAATTGGGGTGTGCGAGTGGAAGTGCGAGCGGAGTTGGAATCGGGGAAAGTGGCCACCATGCTTGAAAATCTCCTGGAAATTAAGAACAGTTGTTTGTTCAATTGTTTGAACAGTTGTTTGAACAGCGAATGAATGCCAGCTACTGAATGCCAGCTACTGAATAACATCAAGCGGCAGAGTCTTTTTGAACTCCCGCCAGGGCACCCGTCTGTCTTTGCCCTGGCAGTAGAGCCGCTGGGCAGCAGTCACGGGGCAATCGTCAGCATGGGCATTGAGTTCTGCACAGTAATGGCAGTAGCCCTCGTCAGTGACAGCGCCCGCCAAGAGCAGATGGAGTCGGTCTAACAATCGTCTGCACTCCAGCTCTAACGCCAGCTCTAGGTGAATATCGCTGGCCTTTTGAGGCGTGCGGTAGTGGTTCAACAGCAGGTGCGGGTGTTGCTCTGCCAGCTGAATAGCCGCCATCGCCCTAACCACAGCAGCCTGCATGTCGGCTAACGGCATTGGGGCTAACGGCATTCGGGCTAACGGCTCTGGCCGCAGCTGCCCTAGCTCTAAACTCAAGGCTGATACCAACGACATACCCACTGCGATCCCTGCACCAAAGAGAAAGACCTCTCGGCCTTTGCCCGCAAGCACCATGAGTGCGCCACTGGCGGCAATTACAGCCAGGAGGGTAAGCGAAAATAAAGCGAGATAAATCGGTTTCAAACCGGCTTTCAAAACTGTTCTTAAAACCATTGGCTCATCCCCAGGTAGTAGTGCGGGTCAATATGCTGGCCATCCACAGTGACCTCAATGTGGGCATGAGGCGCAGTAGTCGAAGCGCCGCTGTTGCCGGTGTGACCAATGAGATCTCCGGCTTTGACCAGCGTGTTAACTGCCACAGCACTTTTGCCCAAGCAATGCCGAAAGATAATCTCCAGCTCAGGCTGCACAGTCGGTCTAAAGCTGAGGAAGAAGCCGCCCTTGGGCTCATAGCCGGTGAGTGTCACGTTCCCCTCTTCTGGCGCAACAATCGGGGTGCCTGAGTCACAGCCAAAGTCCTGTCCCCAATGGGTCGTGCCGCGCCATGCCTGATAGCCCATGGGGGAAGTAAGCGGATGCTCAGCGCCAATGGGATGAACAATCTGCCGCCGATAGCCCATCTGCTTCCAGAGACCCCACTGAAACTGCGTCCAGAGCCACCACTGCGGCCTGGTGTGCTGACCGGTTGCCGCGCCGATATTGGCACCGGGCAAGCTGGCCCACTCCCGACTGTCCAGCGAGATCGCCTGAATGAAGGCGCTGTGAGCCACGGTGAGGTGCTGCGTGAGCGGCTCCACCTTCACCCCAGCCATGAGCGCCCCGTGAGCGCCGGTATCACGGTGGAGATACAAGAATCCCAAGTCCTGATTAGCGGGGCCAAAGGCAGGCCCGTCATACCAAAAGTCATTGGCCTGGACAGTGAGATCCCAAGTGGTGCTGATGAACTGGGGCCAGCCAGCGGCATCGCTGACCTTGCCGGTGGGTCTGCCGTGGGCATCCAAGATGGGATGAGCACGGCGGGGATGGTCAGAGAAATCACTAAAGCTGTCGTAGGTGTAGATGACTTGGTAAGGGTCAATGCCCAAGGCATTCTCGACGGTGCCTTCGGCCTTGCCGACAGCGTACATGTAGGGCCACATCACCGACCAGAAGATATCGCCCTCGCTCAGCTCACCCAGCTTGCCAGCATTTGCCGCTGCCGTTTGCGCAGCCGCCGCTGGAACAATCTGCCGGTCGAGGTAGGCGAGAATATCGGGCACCGGGTCATCCCTGCGCCAGCGCTGCGCCAGCCGGATTGCCTCAGCCGTGAGCACAGCCGTGAGTGCCGCAGCGGCTGTGGTTTGGAGAAAGGTTCTGCGTCGCATCATGCTTGGGCCTCCAGAGCCTGCTGATAGTGGATGAGCAAATCTGCCGAGAGATAGCCGCCAAAGTCACCTAAGCTGCCAAGCCGAGGAATGCCGTTGGGGGTAAAGACAACAGGCTGTGCGAGCTGCTTAACGAGCGCTAAGGCTTCGCGGAAGCGGCTGCGCTCATGGGGAGCGGGCAGCAGCTCTTTGTCTTCAATGGCGCGGTCAATGGCGCGGTAGCCGCCGTTTCTGCCGTTGCTGACTCTGCCTAAGAACAGGAGCCGGGTTTCGGCCAGGGCAATGGCATCACAGAGGCAGGTGCTGTGGTCACGGGCCGTGGCCACACAGGAGATACCGACGGCAGGGCCATGGCAGAGCACCACACGCAGACTGCTAGCAGCGCGGCTAAAGGCGGCATCCTTACTGCGGCGATCTGCGCTCCAGCCTGGGAGGGCGCCATGAATTTCGCTGAGGCCATCGATGAGGAACAGATAGGGCGGCGGTGACTTGTTGGCCGATAGGGTCAGGGGTGGGTTTTGCTGCTGCTGCCGTTGCCTGCGCCTGACTTCAGCGGCGAGGGTGGCGATCTTTTGGGAGAGTGCTTCAATATCGAGCTGGGTGCTGAGCCGCTGATAGCTGACAATGCGAGCGCCATCTGGGAGCTGGATATCTTCTAGGCCGCCCCAGGTGCCGTCATGGAGATCGAGGATATCGAGAATGACCTGGGCGGACTTGGCAATTTGGTCGTAGGCGATCGCTCTCAAGATGGCGCTAGTGCCGCTGCGGCGATCGCCAAAAACGACAGCAGAGAAGGCGCTGTTGGCGACAAGTTCGGCAATCAGGTTGCCGCTGTAGAAGGGGATGCGAGCAGAATCGGCAGGTGAAGTTTGGCCTGTAATTTGACCGTAAGCATCGGGCTGATATTGAGAGATCGCCTGAGTCTGTTCTGCCAGCGTGCGCCCAATCATGACCTGCGGCTGCGTGTCAGGGGCCGCTTTGGGAAAGCCGTGTTGTGCCAGATAGGCCAGGTAGGCTTGAGCGCCTGCTCGGTCTCCCTGATAGAGTTCTTGGACTGCCACACGCACATCCGAGAGTTTGGCCTGATGCTTGCAGAGTTCAGCGGCGAGCTGTCGGGCGATGAGGTCAGAGTCAGTCCCGGCAAATTGGGCCTGCTCCATGGCGGTTTCAATCAGGATGCGGACGCGCAGCAGCGGGTCAATTGGGGGGTGCGGATCTGTATCGGTGGCTTGAGGGAGGACGGTGGGTTGAGGAATTCGCATGGGAGGAAAGCGTTAGGCGGAAAGGAGAAAGGAAAAAAGAGTGCAAAAAAATAGCAAGAAAAAAGCCTTTAGTAGAACGCGCCAATGATGAACAGAGCGCCCAAGGCGGTGAGCCAGCTGACGAGCCAGCGGCTGGCATTCTCGCTCTTCTCGGCAGCGGTGCTGAGCAGTTCATCAATCTGGTTTTGGGCATCGGCGCGGTGGTGTGTTTCGCCATATTCAATAGCGGTGGTGGCTAACTGTCGCAGGGCCACAATCTTGAGCTGGTAGCGCCTGAGCAGATGACTCAATGAGATCGCGCTGATGAAAGTGATAGCCGCCATGCCATAGGGATTGAAGAGGCCATCGAAAACCATCAGCACGGTAGGAGGCACATAGGCTCTAAAGAATCCGACCGTCCCCCAGGCCATCAGCCAGCCCAAGGCTTCACCGAGCAGATTGAGGCCAGTGACGCGGCCCTTGGGTAGGTAGAAGAAAGAAACACCCGTGGGCCGCACGGCAGCAGCACCATAGCCAGTCGGTAGGGCAGGGGCAGTGCCGTTAGTTTCAGTACCTTCAGTGTCTGCGTCTGTTTGATCCGATAGGTGATTGCCCGTCTGCTCATCCATCGGCTCATCTATCGGATCACCCATCTGATCGCTGAGCGCTTCGGCGTCAGAGAGGGTGCGCGAGGAACCTCTGCGACGGCTCACGGGCGTTTTCCGGTGGGGAGTGGTAACAGAATTGCCGAAGGGCGAGTTGCCATAGGTTTTGCGGTCGTAGGCCATGAGCGGATTTCCTCAGAGTCACGGTTGTTGGATCACGGTTGCTAGATCACGGTTGTTGAATCACGGTTGCTGAAAGGCAGGCGGCGGCGGCGGATGACTTCCGGCTTTACTGGCGGGTGTGGTGGGTTGAGCAGGCATGGGGTTTTCCTGCGTCTGCTCAGGGGCGGGCGTTTCAGGCTCAGGCTCAGGCTCAGGTTCAATCGCTTTCCCAGGGGCATCACCGGCTGAATCAACAAACTCAGCTGGTGGCCACAGCCGCTCAGCCAGCCAGGGCGCGAGCGTCCAGGTGCCGTAAAAGCCGCCACAGAGAAGGACAAACAACAGCAGCCATTCTTTGCCCCAGGCGAGCCAGATGAGGGCTTGCCAGAGTCGGGCAGGAAAGGTCACAACGGAATGTTTGATGCGGTAGAGCCCAAGGCTGCTGCGCCGGGTTCGGTACTGCACTGGCAGCAACGGGGCACTGCTTTGGCCAGTAGCGACAGAAGAAACCCCAGAAGGAACCCCAGAAGGAACCGTGACGGCTGAAGCGGTCACCGGCTGCTGGGAAGCCTGTGCCGCTGAAGGCGAGAGTGCTTTTGCGGGTGGTGTGCCCGCTAGCAGCTGCTGAGTGCTGGCGACCTGCTGTTGGAGGAGCTGGTTCTGCGCCATGAGCTGCTGGATATGCTGCTTCAAGAGCGCTGAGTTGTCGTGGTAGAAGTCTGGCGACTGGGGCAGATCAGGGGCGTTGGCTTGAGTCGCTTGCCCTTGAGTTCCTATCCCCTGATTGCCTAACAACTGAGGATAAGCGGCGACAAACTGAGCGATGAGCGGCGTTAGCTGCTGCTCGGTTTGACCATCGACTTCAACCGTGATTTTTAAGCTCATGACAACAGAAGATCTCAGGGGATCTCAACGAGAGAGATTAGGCATTAGGCATTAGGCATCGAAGCCAGGACGACGGATGGGTTCGCTTTGGCGCAAGGTGGTGCTATCGGGTATGTGCGTGACGCCTGCTGCTGCATTGCCATGGGTGCTGCCATTGCTGCTGCCATTGGTGCTACCGAGGGAAGCACTCAAGTTGAGTGGTGGCAGGGCGTTGGTCAGATGAGCCGTTTGGATGGCCTTTAGCCGTTGCTCTACTTCGGCAGGCTCTAGCCGCAGCTGGTCATTGAGTTCGCGCATGGCTTCGACCAAATCGGTCTGCAGGAATTCCACGCGCTGAAGCTGAGCGGTGTTGCTGTTGGCTTGATTGCGACCGGCTTGAAGCATTTCGTTGAAGAGGCCGATGAACGCATTGGGGTCTGCGGCCATATTGGGATCTAGGCGAGCTTTGTACCAGTCGCGAGAGACGACAGAGGCCGCAGAAATCGCACCGGCTAGCAGGGCATTTTCAACCTGCTTGGGTTCGTTGGTTTGCGCGACAAAGACCAAGCTGGCGACAACGGCAAAGTAGGCACCGTAATGCAGCAGGTCATGTTTGCCGTTGAGTCTGATCGGTAGTTGTCGCGGTGGCTTCGGCTGTGGCTGAAGGCTGTCGGTAATGGGCGGTGAATCACTGAGGGGCATGGCAGAAAGTCTCCCAATATGAGACAAATGGTGAGTCGATACGGAGATGGTGAGACATACGCGGAACTGGTCGATTGCCCAGCAGCGATGGCTTAGGAACCGGCAGCGGCAAGCTGTGGTGAGGGACTGTTGCTGCTTAATGCGGCGTTGGTGTCGTTGACGTTCGGCTCTGCGCTGTAGAAGGTCTCTAGGGCTAAGGGTGTTGAGCCCTCGCGAGCGCGACTGCTTAAGAGCGAGCGCAGCTTTGAGGACTGCTGCTGCCTGCGCTTCTGGCGCTTTTTTACGAGTGCGACATAGGTGATGATGGCCTCTCGGTATTCAGCATCGGCAGGGAGGTCGTCAGGGTTGGCAATGTAGCGGGCAATCATCTGGTCTACGAGCTGTTCGGGTGTCTCTAGTTCTGCCTCTTGCTCAATGCGTTCGATGAGGACAGAGAGAATGGGGTCAGTGCCGTCTGTGGTGAGTAAAGAGAAAGTGCTGTCGGCAGGCGCTTGCAGCAGGGTGATGATTTTCGCCTTTTGTTCTTCGCTGACTTCTGTGCCGCCATTGGCATTGGGCAGGATGTCCGCTACTTGTTCAGCGAGTTCATTGACGGATAGGTTTAGCTCTTTGGCAAGTTTGTTGAATTTCATCGGTTAAAAATCTCCAAGATGGAATGGGTAAGTTGGGCGGCTTGTTCAGGGGGAATGTGATGCTGCTCAAAGAGATCTCTGAGCGCGTCTTTTTTGGCGTGAGCAGTGACGATATCAGGAAACATCTTTTCGGTCAGGGCATCACCTTTGATGCCTTGAGTTGTGTAGCTGCGGCAGAGGATGATGGCCTCTGCTTGTTCGGGGTTGAGGAGAGTGTCAGCCGCATATCCTTCAAAGCTGGGGTGCCGATTTTCGATGAGCCAGTTTTTTGCTTTCCTGACGTTAGAGAGGTCTGCATCGAGATCTCTGGCGAGCTGGCGTAAGCTCACCTCACCCCGGTATTCCTGATAAAGCACGGTGATTGTGGAGGGTAGGGAAGAGTCAGCGCTGGAAACCATTGATTTTTCGTAATGTCTTGGATTGTTGAAAAGGCGGTTTGAGAAAAAAGGGAAAATTCATCTCACCTAGGGGTGACCGCTCACCCAGGGGTGACTGCTCACCCCTGGGTGGGAGGACACCCAGGGGAGGGGGTGAGCATAGGTGAGCTTCTTCAATCCTCCGCAGTTTCAAGTGAGGCATCGGTTGTTCGGTCAGCAGAAAAGCGGCTGAAGCGTTCCTTCAGGGCAGCTCGTTTGTCAGCATCTGCGACGGTAACGACAGCGGCTTGAATGCCCTTGAGCGACAGAATGAGGGCAGGCTTACCCACTGCTTTGGTGAGCCGCCAGAGCTGTGCGCCGACCCGTTGGGTTAACTGATGCTCTTTGTCGAAGGCGATGAACTCTTGCCAGAGGGCTTTGGATTCGTCGAAGAGGCCTTGGCTCGCGAGCTGGAGTTCGGCCAATGGCGTGTTTTGGGTGGTGGCAATCTCGTGACTGCTTTCACGACTGCTGTTTTCTGTGGCAGTCGGCTGTTGGACTTCCTGCTTAATCAGGGCAGCAATTCTTTGTTTCGTCATGGTTCGAGGTTTCCTGTTGTAAATTTCCGATTGGGTTTCAATCGGGTTTCCAATCGTTTTTTGTCCTTGCGGACGCAGATGAGATTGGCGGGAGTGGTTTTGCTTTCGGTTGAGATGGCGTTGGTGATGGCGATGGGTTTAACGTGCGCTCGGCAGTGCTGCCGAGGACTGTTAGCGTTGTGCAGGTAGATGTTTATCCCCTTGTCCGCACGGGGCAGCGGCGACACACGGCGCGTCTGTTCCCTAGCCCTTCAGTCTTTTGGCTATTCGGTTGTGGTGAAACTGTCGTGAAACTTGAGGTATGAAACTTGAGGTAAAACTTGGCTGGCGCTATTCGCTATCGGGATAGCGGTCGATGGCTTCGAGCGTGATAGCGTTTGTCGTTGGGTCGGTGACGATGGCGCGATCTGGCTTGGGCATCAAAGTCTCAGGCTTAAAAACGTCAGGCTCAAAAACGTCAGGCCCAAAAGCGCTATTGCTTGTACTCTCGGATTGGCGTTTGAAGAGAACAAAAGAGATCGCGCTCGCGATCAGACCAAGGCACAGCAGCCCAATGAACAGAGGTCGGATGCGTTTGAACATTAGCTGGCTCCTACTGGCTAAGCGTGGGCTTAACGGACGCTTGGCTCGCCTGCGGTTGAACGGAGAGGGCATACAGTTGCTCTAACGATTGCACTGCGCCTAGTAGCCGCAGAATGCGATCTGACATAGAGCCGTTGGGATAGCGGCGGCAGAGTTCATCGGCCACTGATATGCGCAGGCTAATGGCGATCTCTGCTGTTGAAGCAGGATCTGACATTTGCATTTGGGCGATCGCGGCTTTGGGCTCTACAATCTGCCGATCTCGCATGTAGCGAAAGACAGCCGTAATTTGCTGCGCTTGTGATTGGCTTAAGGGAGTGCCGCCATGGGGATTGGGCAGGTCACTGAACTCAAGCGCTTTGGCAATGGCGATCAGGGCAATGGTTTTGGCATGAATCTGGTCGGCGAGCTGGTTGAGTTTCATGAAAAGTGCTCCTGGAATTGGGTGAGCAGGCTGGGGGAAATGCGAGGGGCGAGCCAGTCGCAAGCTTCGCTGAGGGTGAGGCGTAAGCTACAGTCGGCCATGAGGAAGTCGCGGATTTGGGCTTTGGGTGTGCGTTGGGTTTTGTACTGGGCGAGTTCGGTGAGCACCTGTTGCTGTCGGCGGTTGAGCGCTCTGCCGTCGAGCTTTTCGAGGAAGTCGGGATGGCCGAAGTCTTCGCGCAGCAGGCGGATGTAGCTGCGGATGGTGCGCTCGTGGCGGTTTAGGGCAGCGGCGACCTCTGTGACTTTGGCGTAGCTGTCGTTAGGCGGCGAGGGAATGGCGTTGGGGTTCATGGTGTGAGGCAGGTAGGGGGTGCCGGGTAGTACCCGTGGATCTAAAGCCGGAAATAAAAAAGCGGTCAGTGGGTAGATGCTTGAGCCGTGAGTGCTAGCGGTCGTTCTATGAGGCATTCGCTCATTGGAAAGCTGCGTTCGGCGTTGAGGTCGAGTAGGGGCGCGAGCTGGCTGCTGAGGAGGGCAGCGGCATCCGAGAGCATGGGATAAAGGCGCTGCCAGAACTGAGGATGATCGCCTTTGAGGGCTTCGGTGGCGGTTTCTAGGACTTCGTTGAGGCAGGCGATCGCGCTTAGCTCATGTTCGTAGGCAGCAGATTCTTCAGGGCTGATGTGGGCAAGGTCTAGGGCGATCAGGTTGCGGGCGATCCCGTCTAGGTCGGGCAGTTGTGGGTTATTCATGGCTGTAAGAGGCTAGGAAGCTGAGCAATCGTCAAAGGGGATGTGCCCTGATTGAGACTCAAGGGCATAATATCATCACTAATCATCTTTTATCATCATTATGATGATAAAAGACTCAAAGCAAGCAACGTCAAGCTTTAGAGATAAACTGTGAGCCGTAGTGGGCAGGCAGTTTAAGGCTCTTTAGATGGCCGAAAAGAAAAAACAGGATCGACTGACAATTGATATCGGTGACTTGCGCGAGGATATAGAGAAATGCAGGCAAGATGCTGCTTGGGAAGAACTCTCACTCGCTGGGAAAATACGAACGCTGATTAAGGAAAGAATGGAGCAGCTTCTGGTTAATCAGCCCGAGAATCCAGAAGAGTAAGCCGTTAGCGGAATGAGTTGAGGGTTAGCAAAGGCTTTAGGGCGCTTGTGGCATGAGCTTTTGGGTGTGCGGAAGGCTGAGCGGTCAGCGGTGTTGCGTGGGGTGGCTTTTGCCAGCGTGATTAGCTTGTGTTGAATGCGATTGGGTTGCGGGCGATGGCGTCTGGGTTGGGCAGTGGTGGGTGATAAATATTCATTTTTGAAAAATCCTTCTGGGTGAGTTGCGTCGAGCTTCTTTATTCCTGATGCATTACTTTTAGCAAGTTGAAAGTCAACTGTCAACGTTTGACTTTCAGTGTTCTGGAATGTCGGTGTGTTGAATGTCAAAATCTTAAAAAGTCAAGCTTTTGAAGGACAATTCATGAAGACCTGCCTCTTAAAGCCTGACGAAGTGAAAGTTTTCCTTGATATATCTGCCTTCTGGCCCAAAGACGATTTGGGAGAGCCTCGAACCGTCAACTCGGTATACGAAGAGGTGAGGGGAACCGAAAATGAAGTAGGTAGAAATACCTTGCGACTCGCTTTGGATGGTCGCCTTGATAGAGGTCACTTCGCCAATGCTGTGAAATTAGCGCGTTTGGCCGCTTCTTGGTCAAAGAAAGAGGTGAGTATTATGGATTTGTTGGTGATTGAAGAAAATAAGGCTAGCTCATAACAGATGCTCGGCTTAATAGCTTAGACAGGCTTGAAGTTGTGCTTGAGTGCGCTGAAAATTAGACCCCAGGAAATAAGCAGAAATTATCCGATAGAGAGGCTTGGCTAACGTACTTAGCTTGTGTTGCAGGCAGTGGGTTCTGCTGGGCTGATGTGCTTTGGGGGTGGGGCGATCGGTTTGGGGGTGATCGCGCCCATAGTGAAAGTTGTTAGGTCAATAGACATCACTCAATCTCTTGGATGAAGAGCTTTTTAGCGTTCTTGATGGTCTCAGGTAACGCTGGGCATATCTACATGCCTCTTTGTGTGTTGCACATATAGAATACATATATTGCATATATGCTTAACTTAAAAGATAGCATCGTTTTGCATATACGCAACACGTATATGAGATAAAATTCAGGAGTCTTACCTAATGACTGAAATGCCTAGACTCTCGCTGTCCTCTATTGATGTCTCACAAGAAACCGCCGATTGGTTTCAGGTGATGGCTAGCCTCAGCGAGCAGAGTAAACGGGAACTCACACGCCAGTTAATTGAGGGGCATTTTGTTCGCTGGCGAAAACGACATGTTGAGAAAGTTCAGTACTTTGCGAATCGACATGACTTAAGTTGGGAGCAAGCATTCCGGTTGTTGGCTGAACCTGAGCGCAAAGCCCCTTATTCAGACAAAGACTTTGAGTGGGCTAGAAGCTTAGCGAAGGAAGACATATGGGCAACGAAAGACAGTGCTTTAGACGGCTCAACACCGGCCCCTGAGACTGATTCCTACTCAAAGTAATCTGATGTCGCAATCTATATCTCGTACCAATACGCCGCAGGAATACTTTGCGCATGTTGGTAGTTTGGAGAGCCAAGAGGCGATCGCACTGATTGCGTACCAAATGCTTAACCATGAGCAATGCGGCCTCAAGCAAGTCTGTCTAGATGGAGAGGAAGAGACGCTGCTACAGGCATTTGAAACATTGCTGTCTGACTACGAATGCACCAGTCGAGAGCAATGGGCTAGGCTGAAGGAAAGCTGCTTACTGCTATTGGGTTCACCTATTGCGAGCTGCGTTGACCATCTGATTAGTGGACTCAGGACACCTGCGATCGCTGAATCAGCCATTCGCAGTGCGGGCTTAGCGTTAATCGCGGCTAATCAGAAAAAAGCAGAGCTATCTAGTCAAGGGTTTATGCGATCGCTGCTTGCCCAGGCAATCTACCGTTAGCCAGTGCCGCAGTCGTAATAGGCTGAAAACAACCGAAGGAGAATTAGGTATAACCGCCATGACAGCAGGTAATTTAGATCCACAACTCGTCATCAATAAGCTACTCGCGGAACTGGGAGAGCCTTGGTTGCCAGTCCATCATCAAGCCTTAGAAGCTGTGGAGGCTGGCGATGCGGAAACGCTGCGGCTGTTATCTGCAACGCACCTGGATGACAGCTTTTGTCGGGCTTGTGGTTATATGGCATCCATTCCCAAGCTGCCGCCTACGGTTGCGATCTTGATTGCTGAGAGTGCTAGGGCGATCGCAGATGCGCAACGAGAAAGGGCACTGTACCGGCTCAATTCGATCACTGCCGACTTGCTGAAGTAAGAACAGATCGCTTTTACGACTCAGACGTGGATATAGCCTCGCCTCTATCTCTAACATAATAGTGTAATTCACAGTTGGTGATTGGTGATATATGTAAACATCAATCACCAATAAGGCAAGCGCAGCCACATTTACTGTGAGGGGCTGATCAGGATCATTCTGAGCATGCCACTACAGGGAGGCAAACAAGCTTAGTTTCTTTCTCCAGTTCTCGTCATACCGTATAACAAAGACACTATAACCCGCTGTATACCTCAGATTCTCTCTAGTGATTCTGTCCTGTTCTTTCTGATCTGCGTGATCGTGAACTGAGCCGTCACAGAAGACAGCTAATTTAGCATCGCGGTAAAGGAAGTCAGGCTTTACATCTGCTTCTAGAATTAGCTCTTGCGCAGAGTCAGGTAGCTTTAGACCTTGTTGATACAACTCGTCTAAAAACTCACGTTCTAGCGCTGAACTAGGATCTGTTTGCGCGTAGAGCTGCTGGTAATGATCTTCACGAGTCATTTCCTGCCTGTGGCGGTTAGTAGTACTTTTTGTGAGCTGATTTAAGTAGTCACGAATGGCGTGGCGGTTGAGTAAGGGGTGAGCGAACTGGTTTCGATACGAGAGAAGACACTCGTAGCAAGCGCTATTACAGCTTTCTTTATTATGGATAAAATGACAGATATCGAGCGCTTCTCTCGCCAGCTGCTGGAAGGCCGTAGGGTTTTCTACAATTTGCGAAAGCACCCCTGCTCCGCCTTCTGAAGCTTCCCAGAATAGAAGATACTGCCCTTTACCTAGCCTCTCTGAGGCTAGTTCATTTTCTTCTAGCTTATAGGTCGCTTGAATCGCTCGCTCCATCGCATACTGAAAGCTAGCCAGAAATTCCTCTGAGCTGTCTTTGGGAAGAAAGAGCGGCCTGATGAGTAGTACGTTACACACATCCTCAACCATCAAGTGAACTTCCGTATTTACTGTACCTGAGTCTTCAGCATTTTTTGGATCGCCCCAATTTCCTGTTGCGCTGTCAAGCTTGAAGCCTCTTTCCTGGCTGCTTCTAAGCCCACGATTGATACGCCATATATTTGCAGTATCGCCGTAGGTCATCTCCAATAGCTTCGTACCATTTTCAGAGATGACTGTTGCCAGTTCGCGCTTCTGATGCTCGAAGCGGAAGTGAGTTGTGACATTATAGCCATACTTCAGCCGCTCTTCTTCATCACAGGTAATCCGCTCACGCCGCTTAGTGAGCATGGTTTCCATGTTTAAAATTCGATTGAGTTTAGCGGGGTTGCCATAGCTGTCGGGAGCAATCTTAGTGTTGCAGTTCTCACAAAGATCTCGCTGAGATTCATTTCCCGTATGAAAATAACCACACTGAGGGCAAAGTGCAGCCCTGTTATACCCGCTCTCAATTCCTTTCGCCGGGATACGAGTCTTTGAAATCTGAAACTTACTCCCTTCGTAGTAAAGAATGTTGCGAGGAGCAAATTCACGGATAGCAACAACTCGGGGGCGAGAGATGAATTCCCCGTTTTCTCCAGACTGAACATAGGCTCTTACTGGCAGGCGCGGGAAGTTATAGCCTGGAAGAAAGCCCTCAGAGGCAAAGTAACGGTAAGGATAGAACTCCAACTGCGACTGGTTTCTGCCCTTGCTAGTCTGACCCACTAGCAAATCGATCTGCCTTTTAGCTTCTCGTTCCTGGGATTCAGCGTTATCACGCTCTTTTTGATCGACTAGCCCTCTAGTTGCGCGGTCAATAGTCTGACGCGAATCTTCAAGTTGTGTCACTGCATCTCTATATAGATTTCGCCAGCGATCACAAGCTCTGTTAAAACTATTGAGTGCAGCTTCAATCGTTTGGAGTAAAAAGTCTTCGGTGTACCATGCTGCTTTCTGTAGGTCGGTTTTGCAAAAGGAGTCCTTTAAAACGACCTTCGCAGCCTGGAAGCAGCGCTCTAACGCATCAGCAGATAAAGTTAGCTGACTTTGAATAGAGTCTTTTAACAGGTAGCTATCCGTTTCTAGATCAAGGATCTGATTCATCGATTTTTCTAGATAAAGTCCCGTGTGCGCTAACCAAAGGGAGTGAATATGGGCTTTAATGAGATCCTGATTTCCCAGCTCTAGCTTTGGCGGTACGACTACGCCCGCGACCATTTGCTCAGGGCGTCTAAAGAAATACTGGTCGTGACCGCTTCCAACAGAAGCGTAGGTGATTACCATCGCCTCTTGTCCGCTCCGTCCGGCTCGTCCGCTGCGCTGCGCATAGTTAGCAGGACTAGGTGGTACGTTCCTCATATGAACGACGTTCAAATCTGAGATATCAATGCCTAACTCCATTGTTGGAGAGCAAAAAAGAGTGGAAAGCTCTCCGTTTCTAAATTGGGTTTCTCGGGCCTGCCGATCCTCATTCTTAACTTGCCCGGTGTGCTCACGGCCTTCCATATTATGGACGCTTGGCCCATCTTGTCCGTAGAAGTCCTGAAAGAACTGGTTGACTGCGACTGGAGTGTCCTCGCTACCTTCCAGACGTTTCGAAGTTAGCGGGTCAGGCTGTACGTGACTGACTTTTTGGGCTGTCCAGAACATTGCATCAATGCGAAGCTGAACTAGCGACCCCTCTTGAAGTAAGAACCCAGCATCTACTAATGCGGACACTAGAGCCTTAAGCAAGCTGTCATAATCGGCTTCAGCAATGCTTTCAGTTCGCCACGGCCATGCTTTAGGAGAGCGTAAAAATTGACCTATTTTGCTACGGGCAGTCAGCTTAGCCGTATCCTTCCCAGACTTAGTTGCTGAAATGGACGCCCACCGAGCTTCATTAAGCCGCTCGTATTCATCGAAGCGCCAGGGGTCTTTAACAGCCTGTCTAACCTCTCTTTTTAGACGTTCTATAGATTGCGGCTGCAATAGCGCTGCATCTAGCACAAGTTCTTTACGTAGCTGGTCTAGCACAGCGCGAATAACAGTGTGTCTCTGCTTTGGTGTTGCCTGAAGTAAGATTGGGTGAGGATACTTTTTCCAAAGATCTGTAGCTTGACAAACGCTTTCTAGTTCCTCGTATTCAATAACCAATAGACCACACTGCTCTAGGTTAGGCTGTACAATACGCCATCCCTTTTGCAGGTCTTCATAAAGTCGGTACTCAATCAGGTTCTGAAAGGCCTCTTCATTTCGGCGTTTGCCAGCGCCATAGTCTGCAACTTGTCTAGCATAATCGGCTTGAGTTAATCCCATTTGAGAGACGACTGCTTGAGCTAATCCTTTATGTGTGAGCTGTCGCTGAGCTTGCATTGCTCCATTTAAGGAAGCTCGCAGCAAACTTGTCTGAACAAAATCATTGAAGTGCCCCGATTGCAACGAAGCATCTTGTCGATTATCTGTGAAGCTAAGAATCTTTTCAGCTTGTTTGGAGACGGCTCCGCTGCTTTTTAAGCGATTCACAGTCGAAAGACATAGTAGCGTTGTTGCGGTGCTTCTCCCTTCGCTGCTTAACCGAGAAAGCTTTGTAAATTCTCGCTTTCGCCGATCATGAACAATTCCACAGTGCAAGCAAGTTAGAAACGGCTTGGGCGTAAACCAATATGCTGTCCCATTTAACAACGAAGAAACAACCTTACCGCTTGGTAGAACCTGTAATTTTTGAGGAATAAACTCGGCATACTCTTTTTTGGGAATTCGCTCTAGGTCTTTTCTTTTTTTGAACCAGCTATCAGGAAGCCGGTCTATTTGCGTTTCGTCCCATAATCCAGGTTCGTTAACAGTTAGATAACCATGTTGAATGTCAGCGTCTTCAAGACTAGAAAGCGCTGTTGGTAGAAGAGGCGTTACCTGCTGCCGGTCGCGGTCGTATTGAACTAGGTAGTAGTCTTGGCCACACTCGCGACAAAAGACAAGGGGATAGAGCAGGCGATCGCCTGTCGTAGAATATTGCCCCTCAAGCGTAAGCGTTCGCTCAGCTCGCTTTTCAGCCGTAGCGTAGACACTGCCGCCCTGAGAGACGAACTGGTGAAGTCGAAAGGCCAATCCCTTTGTCCTACTGCCCCAAAGCAGCATCTGTCGAAGAATTTCCTCACACTGCGCTTGGTCACTTTGCGTTTCTTCTGCAAGCTGAGCGGCTCCAGCATCAAGAGAAATAGGTGTACGTCGAATAAGATGTCCCGCTTCTTCTTGCAAACCAAAGTTCATCTCTATCCAAGCCGATAGCGGATGCGCTTGAAAGACTTCTATTGTCTGCTCATCTTCAGCAGGCAATCCAAAGGCGATCGCCTGCTGAAGCTCGCTAGCAGTGGGTACGGGCCTTTGAATGGTACGCTCTAGAGTCTCGTCAATAACGTTCTGAGCTTTGACTTCAATGCCGAAGAGCTTACTAGAAACAGCAGCAACCGTTTGATTGCGCTCTATCCGCGTACCTTCAGTAGACATCGTGGCACTGGTGCCAATACAAAGCAAATCTTGTCCGCAGCGCTGACGCAGCTTACGAATTAGGATCGCTACATCCGCACCCTGCCGCCCTCGGTAGGTATGAAGCTCGTCGAGAATCAGATATTTTAGATCAGAGGATTCTACTAACTTCTCCTCCTGGTTTCGGCTGAGCATCAGCTCTAGCATCATGTAGTTTGTGAGGATAATCTGAGGCGGATTGTTTTGAATTTCTGTTTTCTTCGCTAGGCTTTCCTGGCCGGTATATCGCTCTACTCGAATATGGGAATCGGGCACCTGGCTAAGGAACTTATCGAACTCTTCTTTCTGAGAGTTGATCAGTGCATTCATCGGATAGACTAAAATAGCGCGAACGCCTTTGATCTCTGGATGGCGCAGGAGGTCATCAAAGATAGGTACAACGTAGGTCATACTTTTTCCCGAGCCCGTTCCCGTAGTTAGAACATAAGGCTCCTGCTGATAGGCTACTCTAAACGCCTGCTCTTGATGTAGACGGAAAGTGTATTTAGTAACATAGTCTGGGAAGTAGCGAGCGCAATCAGGATGCAAAAGTCCCTGACTTATTAGCGCAGTGATGTTAGCTCCTTGGCTATAGGATGGATTGAGCTGAACCAGCGGATTAGGCCATAGTTGTCCTTCTTCCAACTCTTGCTCGACAAAGGCTCTTACTCGGCTATCCCGAATCTTGAGAAAGCTTTTGATGTAGTCTCGGTAGTCGTCGATGACCTTATCGCGAAGATGAAAAATATCTAGTGCTGGCAGAGCTTCTGAGACAACTGGGACTTCTAGATTCAATTCAGTCTCAGCGGTGCGCCCGTGGCGCTGATTTACCCAGTCTGATAGCTGCGCAGCTAGTGCGCTCGTTAGCGTCGATACATCAATCACCTTGTCGCCGAGGTCGGCAAAATCCCATTCCTCAGGAACAGCAGATAAAATCAGGTGCAGACGGTCTGCTTCAACGGCTTCGACGCCGCTACAGTCAAGCTCGGCGCTACCCTGCCCGATGAGGGCTATAAAAGGATTGAGATTTTCATTACTGAGCGGAAGCAATTCTTGCAGTCGAAGGGAAACTTTCATAAAAGCAGTTATCGCGTCCAATAGGGGGCTGTGAGGTTTTCTAAGAAGGTCGAAGGATTTGAGCGCGAGCCGCACACCATAAGCGATCTCATAGCTCTTGAGCAGCCGACATAAAATAAACGGCGCTGCTCGTTTAAGACTGTTTCCACCTCGTCATCTGGTAAATCAGGATTGATATAGGGAAGGGTTCCCTCGCGCAGACCAACGACGGCTACAAAGGGAAACTCTAATCCTTTAGCAGAATGGAGCGTGAGTACTTTGATATAAGTAGCATTGAGATCAATGTCATTGCCTGAGACAAACTTTGCTTCTGCGCCCTGTTCGACTAGTCGCTGAGCGATCGCCTTACCTATTGCAGTACTGGGACATAGCACTGCACCACCATGGACAGGTAATCGGCAGCGTTTAGCAGCCTCCATAAAGAACGAATGAATGAGTCGGCCTTCTTGATCGTTGCTGTCTGTAAGAACGATGGTAGGCGTTTTGCCCTGGTATGTGGAGGGTTCTTGACTAATACAGTCTATATCTCCGGCAGATGTATCTTTTAATACTGTGGCGCAGGCACTCATAATTTGCTCGGTATTGCGATAGTTGCGCTTGAGCAGCAGCGTACGCCCAGTGACTTTGAGGTCTTCGTGAATTTGCTGCCAGCTGAAGCCTCTTTGATAAATGGATTGGGAGGCATCAGCGGTAAGATAAATGCCCTTCAATGAAGGGACTAGCGCCAAAAGAAAACGTAAGGAGACAGGCGATAAATCTTGAGCTTCATCAATAATGACAGATTGGTAGGGCAGCTCTGCTAGCTGCTGAACGACAGCTAGCGCTTTAAGCCGTAGCTGTGACCAGGTAAGGTAGCCTTTATCCTCCATCAGATTTAGCCACTTCTGATAGACACTCCACAGCGCTGCTCGGATCGTCGTTTTAAGCGGAACGCCTCGACCCCAGCGTTCTATTGAGCTGTACTCATCTAGGGTAGTTAGACCCCAGCCTTCAATAACGTCCTGGATTTCTTGTAAAAGGTAGGTCAACCCAAGACGCTCTAGGACTTGACGACGCACTTGTTGATCGAAGACGTTTTCAGCGGGAATGTCGGCTGTTTGAAGTGCTAACTCTAGCAAAGACATACATTCGTGTTCTTTAGCAAATTTGGGCCTACCATAGGTTTTGACATAATAGAAATAAGTTAATGAATCGACAGTAGCGACTTTTACTCCTGCGGTGTCAAGTGGTTGTCCTAAAAGTTGGGTAAGAAGTTGTTCAGAGTACGCAACGAGAGCTTTAGTATATGTGGTAAACAAAACAGGTTTCAATCCCTGGTCGAGCAGGCTTTGAACCCGATAGATTGCTAAGGTTGATTTCCCTGTGCCTGGACCACCTTTTACTAAGATAGGGCCTTGCTTGCCATAGTTCTTGAGCTTTTCCTGCGCTGGATCAATCTTGAGTAAGAAAGTTGTGAGGCTACCCTCTACAAAGCGGTCAAGATCTTCAGGCTGCTTCAGCACGTACTCGCGCTCGTCAACAATCTCCTCAATGGGTCGAGGGTAGAGATTATCAATGACGCGCTGGACATACTGCTCTGGGATAGCTAGCTCTAGCAGAGCTTCTGAGTTGGGCGCGGCTGTAATAGCTGGCCAGTGCTCGGAGGGTATCTGCCACTTTTTAAGCCGCGCCTGAGTGAGTTTGAAAGGCAGCGAGGTGGTGATTAGTGACGGTTCATCGGTGGTTGCTGTGACCGGTTGAGCTGGTGGCACTGGCTGAGCGACTACAGGTGTCTTATACGCAGCGGCTTCTTTAGTGTGAGGTTCAAGCACGCTGCTATCTGGCGGCGGAGCCGGTTCATCTAACTCTGATAGCTCTATTTCGTAGGTGCGCTCGTCCCGCTTACGAACGCTCAGCAGCTTTACCCAGCCCTGACCAAAGCTATAAAACAGGCGGTAATCGCCAATGCGAATGCGGTAGACGTTATTGGTATAGCCCTTTAGCTTTTTAGCATCGCCTTGAGCAGAAATGGGATCGGTTTCGAGTACCTTCAGCTGCTTGCTGATCTTCTTTTGAACAGCTTGAGGGAGGTTAAGCAGTTCGCTAAAAAAGGTGTTGGTAAATGAGAGCGCCCAGGTGGATTGCATATGCTGTTTAGGGATATTCAAACAAATTGAGATCTGGAATGAAGCGATAGTCGCGCTGGTTCTTGCTCAGCAGTCCAATGTTATGGGATAGCGCAGTTGCTCCGATTAAGGCATCAGGAATTAACAGGCCGTGGCTGAGCGCGTAGGTTTCTATCAGTTCTGCGGTTCGCGCTGATATTGATTCGCTTAGATGTTTGATTTCAAACTGCGCCGTGAACTTATTGAGCGCCTGTTGCTCAGCCTTATTTCGACAGCCAATGACTAGCTCCATCACGGTGACTATCGAAATGCACAGGATGTAGTTCTGGCTCTCTGCGGCCAGACGGTTCTTGGCAGTCTCATCATCATTAGTCACGTCAATGAGAATATCGGTGTCAATTAGTAGATAAGTCATACTACCTCTGCCACTGCTGCGTTCTTGTCTGCCGCACCCAAGCTACGCTGTCCTGCATTTCTGGGCGATCGCGCCACATGCCAACAAACGGCTGATTGTCAAAGGTAATTGGCTGAGGCGATTGGCGCTGGCTGGTCTGATGGCGCTGCTTCAAAAAGCTGACGAACTCAATGACTGTCTGCTGAACTTCTTCTGGTAGTGATGTGACATCTGCTTGTAAGCGATCAAGATCTGACATGGGATTCTTCTCCTTTCATTACAGGCTAGTTAAACTTTTGAGCATTGAGCGGTTGAGTGACCTATAGCTACTCAGTACATCCCTCCCCAGGCGTCTAACATCGTTAGCATTCGCCCATCACCCAAACCATCAACGCGCTTAATGACATCTTTGAACGAGGTGAAAGGCTCTTTGCTTCGAGCTTTTTCAATGCCGTTGATTAGCTTTTCGGCGGTTTTTCCTTTGATCGCAGCCATATTCATTTTTTGCAGCAGTTCGGCGGTGCTTGCTGTGTTAAAGACTTCTAACGGTTCGATCTTTGTCGGGAGCTGGTGTTGAAGGGCGGTAATTTTCTGCTCTAGACTATGCATGTCTTGTTGGCGGGTCTGTTTAATATCTCCAAATATCTCTTCCATACGAGCTTCCAAATTAGTAAGCCGCTGACCCTCAAAACTGTTTCCTTTAGTTTGCTTGGCTTCTGCTGGCTTGGTAGCAGGAGACTGGGTAGTCGATATTTTTTTAAGAGCTTCTAGCTGTTTAACCGCTGTTTCTGCTAGATCATTCGGTACGACAAACGCATTGACCATCTCAGCAGCGCGGGGGTTAAGCTCTTTTGCTCTAGCCGCCGCGTAGTACTCTAGATCGCCAGCTAAAACCTCATAAGACTCTATGCCTGTCTGCTTAAGCAGGAGAGGAGATAACAGCCCACCCGATGACAGAATACTTTGAGCTAGAGCGTCAATCTCGTCTACCTTAAACGATGAACGGGGTGCTTTGGTGGTGATGCTTTTTACATCAACTAGATAATATTCACTCATGGCTATACTCCTATTTTCTGCATCACTTCGTATGACAGATTTCTAAACTCTTTGACCGAATCGCTGTTGCGGTCGAACTCGAATATTGACTTGGGATCGGGAATTTCTAAATTTCCCATTGTTAGCGTTTGGTTAATGCAGCTTGATAGTGCTGTCCGTTCGTAAATGACTGTATCGAGCACCGGCAGGTCGTAGCGCTCGATAACAGCGCTCCTTTGCTTGGGAAATACGAATTCTAAATACTTCGAGTTCGTTAGTATTTTAGAGGGTAGGACGCCTAGTACATTTAGCGGTTCTTTTTTGATACTAGAGCGGGTTTCATTGACTTCTTGCACGTAGTTTTTGACGTTGTTCAGCCCTTGATTAGAAAAGGGCTTCATGTCAGAAGGAATGATTAGATAGTCGGCTGCAACCAGCGCTATTTCGGCGTAAAGATCTCTAGAAGGTGGGGCATCGACGATTACGATGTCGTAGTCATCTTCTACGCGCTGAAGCTTATTATTAAGGCGAAAGCGGCTAGCCGCCGAGCGATTAAGCCTTTGCTGCTCATCAATTAACATGATGTGTGATGGGATAACGTCAATTTCAGGCGTGTTAAAGCCCTTTGACTTGCGAACGATGTCTGGAACGAAGTCAAAGTCTCCAGAGCTGATTAGCTGTAAGACGTTTTTCTCTTTGAGATTATCTTCCTCCTCAAACTGAAACTTGATTAAGCCAGTTGCGAAGGTAGAATTTGCTTGAGCATCTATATCGACAAGCAGAACTTTTTTACCTTTGTTTTGAAAGGCAGCAGCTAGATTAACGGCAGTGGTGGTTTTGCCAACGCCACCTTTATTGTGATAAATCGCGATTGTTTTCATAAGGTTGAGAATAAAAGATAAAAAATTAGGTAGTGGTCTGAGCTGAAGTGGTAGTCATTGAGATTCCGCTCTTATTAATAAGGTTCGTAATTCGGGTTTTCAACTTGTCTTGGCGTGTGTCGTAGAATTTCTGGAAGTCCTTTAACTCTTCTGGCAGTTTGCCTAGATCGTGGCGATCGCAGTAGTCCTGAATTGATTTTTTACTGCCTTCTCTATCACTGCCGGAGTGTTTGCTTTTCAACCATTCTATTGGCAGCGTTGCCTGTTTCTGGATGTTCTCTGTGCCTTCTAAAAGCTGAAGGTTGGGCAGTCTATCTCGCAGATCTCTAAGAAGTTCGACCTGCGTGTCGTCAAATCCGTCTTTTTTGAGCTGAACAGGTTTGAATTGAGATCGCGGAAAAATATGGTCTATATGGAACTGGTTTCTTAAGTCTACAAAGGGATAAAGCAATGAGAGTAGAAGGAATACTCTCTTATCTCCGTATTTCATTGAAGTGAGTTCTTGAACTTCTTCCTGCTCGAAGGTAAGAGATTTACCGCGCTGACGCATAGACTGATGGAGGGCTTCTACCGGAAATCCGTTGTCTGCTGAGGTTTTTATAACTGCTCTTAAGGCCGTAAGTAAGCTGTCTAAGCCACTACCCCAAATGCCAGAGGGCTTCAGCAGGGATCGGAATAGCCAACCCTTGATTAAGTTGTGATCGCTATCGTAAGAGTTATGCGTACGGTACGTATCAGAAAAATTTTTGTGGTACAGATAGTAGGCAATCGGTAATACTGCACTATCTGCTCGTAGGGTCTGCCCATTCAATCCAAAGTCTGCTATTAGATGTACTGAAAGTGTGATAGCACTACGAATCTTTGGCCATAGAGACTCTAGCTTTTGCATGTTTTCATGATTGAAGTTTTCAACCTTGAATCCTACACTGCTGATATCTGCTAGCATCAAGCCTGCTTTTAACACAAAGTCTTTTGAAAAATTGAAACCGTCTCGGATACTATTTATTTCATCGACTAACTTGTGTATTTCTTGTCGTGCATCTAGGTTTGACCATTGGGCAACTGCGACACTCAACAACAGGTCTGAATAGGATAATACTGTTCCACCACTATTGAGGCGAATAAAGATATTCAGAACTTTCTCAATGTCCTGACTGGTCTCTTCGTAATAGTGAACAAGGGGCTTAACATGCACCGTTTTGTGGAGTGACGATAAAACCCTAAAAGCTTTTTTGAGTTCAATCGGGCCTAGCGTAGGATGGTTTTCGGTAAGCCAGTCAAACATTGAAGGGCCATCTTCCATTTTTAGTATCTTGGGTACTTTAAACCAAAGTTCTTCTCCCGTTCCTTTGGCTTTGGAAGGCTCTAGAAACTTGAGACGATATTTAGAGTCTTCGTATTCCGCATCGCTTTCAGCAAGTAAGTCGAGATAGAGAAAGGATTGAGGAAACGCATCGGGACTATTCCACCATTTATAGGGAATCTTCATTGCCATAGAGCCTCGAAGTCCGATGTTGAGAGCGGTGAGTCTCTGCTGACCGTCTAAGATGGCGGTGAGGTTCTGGTTAGGAAGCAAACCTAAGTCAGGACAGTGTGGATTGTCTTTTTTATGATAATCGCGGACAAAGCCGTAGAACTTGAATTTGTGGCTATTTGCTGCTTCTACATTCCAAAATAAAAAGGTTCCAATGGGATAGTCTTGCATTAGACTGTCGAACAATTTTGCAATTTGCTCGGGTTGCCAAACAAATTCTCGTTGAATAGCGGGCAATACATATTGATTATTTTGGATGCGGGTGAGTGCATCAATGATTGGGCCACCGGGTTTATACATATTCTGGTTTTTGTAAGAGTTAATTGGTTGTATTAAAAAGAAGTAGAGTTAACGTCCTGGCTATCCGCTACCACCGAATAGCCGATCCCAGGCTTGTAAGACGAGGCGTTGGGTACGGTATTCGCCGAATTTTCTTATTTCATTATTTTTGAGGACACGGAAGGTTTCGCTTGGGAAGTCGGGGCCATAGATATCAGCAGGATCGAGGATGTAGCGAAGTTCGTCGCGGGTAAGACCGTAGAGATCAGCGTAGTAGGCGTCAAGGTCAGCCCGGAGAATAGCACGACGTTCTGAATCCCAGATAAAAGGTTCACCGTCATAGTCCATATCTTGGGCGAATGGCTGCAAATCCCAAGCGGTGTAACTAAGTTCAAGAACACGAGGCGTAATGAAATCAATGTCGGCATTACTGTAGCGGTTAGGCGGAACGATAGGAAGTTGTCGAAACACTGTAAATGTTAGATGTGTCCCTCCAATCTTTTGTCTAGCTACAAAATCGAATACCAAACTGTTAAAATTTCCAATTATTGTTGTAAAGTGAACATCTTTAGAGTTCATTATAAGTATCGGCGAAGTATGTCCCACTGCAACTCTGGGTAGCAAGCTAAAGATGGCAGTACGTTCGTTCGTTGCATTTGTAATGTCTCTAAACGCCAGCAACCAAGATCTATCCCATTTTTCAATCAAGCGTCTTTTTACTTCAGTCTTGCTAACCCAGTAGCGGGGAGTGACAGAATATCCCTTATCCTCAAAACGCTCATCAGGAATATCAGGAAGATGTGATGTTTGTGCACTTTCTGGGTAATCGGCGTAGTCACCGTAGCGATGATTGAAATGCCAAAACATTTTAGCTTCGTATAGCGGAAGCAACCCTTCTCCAGGCGCAGACATGAATAAGCCGCTATCGTTCGACATATCGAACATTCTCATGAATGAAATACCCCAAGGGTTCTTACCAGTAGATTCATTCTCTAGCACTGGAATTTTTCGATAAATCTTCTTAGTAAGTTCTGCGTCTATACTTGTACGAAAGATTGGGCACGTCAGTGTATTAGGATTAATAAGCTCTAAATCTTCATACGAGAGTGAAATAGCTTTTTGCGGATCATTAGCCTCTTGAGTTGTATTCGCTAACCAAACAAATTCTGGTTTTTTGAGCTTTACTTTGTTTCCTCTCAGAACAAATAGGCAAAACTTAACTGAATCATGCACATCACTAAAAATTAGCTTTAAGTTTCTAAAGCCAGTTAAGCATTTCAACCTCTCTGAGAGCATTACGTAGCTGAAGAATTTTTTGCTAGTATCGTCGGTGGCGATTTGGGCAGGAATAATAATGCCTGCGTGCCCCAACGATGAAATCAGCTTATCAACAGTCTCGGCAAATACAGAGTATGTATTGATGTCTCCAACTGCGGTAAATGGGAAACGAGCTGATTCTCGAACGAACTTGCTTTGAGCACTGGCATCGTGCTTAGCTACTTCCCATTCCTTTGCCAAGTCAGGATTAGTATTTTGTAGAGCATGAATCAGTTTTTTTCTTTCAGATTTATTTTTTGCGCTTACAATTTTTGAATCTCTTGTAGAAAAGAACTCTTTCTCCTGCAATTTAATTCGTTCCCAAGGCGGATTTCCTAATATGCAGTCAAACCCGCCTTGCTTAAATACCTCCGGAAACTCTAACGGCCAGTGAAAGAAACGCTTCTCTTTTGCGAGTTGATTCGCCGCATCTACGACGGCTTGAATTGTGAGATCGCCTCTCAATAAATTATCCAACGTTGCCGAAGTAGGCAAAAGCTGTAAGTACTGCTCTGTGAGCGGCATAAAAAACGCCGCTGTCCAAAGATTGCAAGCCGAATAGTCTCTCAGCCAAGGCTTGAGGCTACGACTGCTCTCATACTTCGCCTGCTTCTGACGTACCGCCACCGGACGATCATCCTTCATTTCTTCAATTTCTTGCCATGCTTGAGCATATTCTGCTCGTTCTCCCTCCAAATCGGCATCGAAAGTCAATCGCATTTGTCCTTCTAATTCGCTCTCTCGCTCCTTCTTATTTCGCTTCTTGAATTGAGTCGCGAGCTTTTTACCATCTCCGGTCACAGCCTGAAAAGCATTGTCTGGAATCCCTTCCTTCAAGCAGTCTAAATCCAGCACCCCTACCAAGGAATTGCCACACTTAATCCGATGATCCAAAAAATTCAGCGACAGCCCTCGGCATAGCCCTTCCAACCACAGCGCCACCTTACATAAATCCACCGCCAACGGATTCAAATCTACGCCATACACACAGTGCTGAATCACATCTCGAATTGCCGCCCGCAAAGGCTCTGGCCCTGGCTGAGGCTCATCCGTCCGCACTCGGGCTAATTCCTTGCCAATCCGCCGCGCCGCTGCTAGCAAAAAGTGCCCTGACCCACAGGCCGGATCGCAGACCTTCAGGCTCAGCAACGCCCGCTCCTGAGCTTCTACGGTGGCATCAACGCCTAACGCTTCTAGCCGATCCGCTATCACCGGCTCTAATGCACTTTTGATCAACTGCCCCACCAGCTCCGGCGGCGTATAGTAAGAACCGGTCGTCTTGCGATCGCTCCCCGTTACCAACCGAAACTCCCACGCGCCCTCTCGCTGACTTACCTGCGGATGAAACTCCAACAAGCTCTCATAAACGCTACCTAGCTCTTCAACGTCTAACGCCCCATAATTGACTCGCCGCAATTGACTCTTTTGTTCATAAAGAGAAAGCTTACTCAAGGCCAATGAAAGATCGTGGTTGTCAATTGAACAACCTTCTAAGTCGCTTAGCGTATGCGAACCAAATAGATCTCCATTTAACGGCGATAATCCTAGCATCTGACCGCGCCAGTTCTCATCAAAGAGCTGAAACGTAACTCGCAGTCCCTGCCACAAATCTTGAAATCCTTCACGCCGCCCGCTAGGACGCTCTACCAGAGCACGTAATCGCTCAATGCTGTAATATTCGCGGTAGATCCGTGTCTTCTCTGGATCTTCTTCCGAAAGCAGCAGATTGCGTGACTCTGCGACCATCAAGAACAATAGCCGGTAGATCAACATCAAAAGCTGTCGGTAATAGTCCTTCTCGGTAAGGTCTCCTAACTCAATTTTCTCCCGTAACCCTTGGCTCTGAGGATGCTGTAAAAATCCTGTCCCGAGCATCTTCAGCGCAAACTCAACTCCATCCCGCAGGCGATCACGAACTCGCCCGCCCTGCTGCAAGGATTCCTGATGATAAAACTCCAGCAGGCACTCGTCGGCATCCTCCATGCCCTCTGGTAAACGAGAGCGATGGAATAGTCGATAAAATAAACCAAATTCAGCAAAGTTCTCTCCATTGAGAATCTGCTCTAAATCGAACTCTATATAGGTTAGCCGCGTCATCAGGGTCGAATCTCGCAGCAAACGCCACCGTAGACCGTTAGTGACGACTGACCATAAGTGCTCAGTCTGATTTAGATACTCCTGCACTAAAGCATGTGCAGACAGTCGAGGTTTCCCGCTAGGGGGGCGCTCTTCTAGCCGAACATGGCAACCCACAATATGGACAGGAGGTTTATCGTCTCCAGGCTCAGCTCTATGAGAAATCGCATAGGTCTGTCCCTCTATAACTTCAGCTCGCGCTACATACACTGGGTCGTATCCTAAGCTTCTAAGCAGCGGCATCACCCACTGCTCTCGCGTCACGGTTGTTGCGAGATCGCCCTCTGGTAGCCGAGAAAGCGCCCTTTGAAACGCGCCCCAATAGGCTTTAGCATCGCCCCATGCTGTGGCCACTTCATCAGCTAGTTTGTCACTTTTAGAAAAGCCAAAATCTTCCGGAGCTTGCCCCTTAATCCCCCCAGCAGATAGCTCGGCGGTCAAATCAGCCGCAATCAGATTGCCTTGAATATCAACGCCTACCGGCATATCAACTGTATTTTTCATGCTACGTCCCTCCGCTGACCAGGCTGAAGAACAAATATACCTAATATGTCCATCGGTAGCTGAGGCTTTACTTTCACCTGTCCTTCTTTTGTAATGCTGCGCACTCGCCTGTGAGACTGGGCTAGCGCTTGGCCGCGCATCTGAGCGATCGCCTCTAATTCCTCCTCTAGCTTGTTCAAACTCTCAATTAACTCTGCCAACTCCATCTGCTTCAAAGCGGGCACAACGTCCCCAACCGGTTCTACCTGCCTAAGTAGCGGCTGAGCCTCATCTGGGTAGAGCCAGAGTGGATTAGAAGGTGGGCCAGTAAAGCCTGCCACAAAGCACTCTTCAGCTAGTAAATTTTGAACCCGTGGGCTGCTTAGGAGATAACGAGATCGTAATAGCAAGAGAGTCGTACGTTGCTCCACAGCATCCGTGATTGTAAAGCCACACCGAGCTGCAATTGGATCACGAGGATTCTCAAGCGTTTCTTCTAAAAGGTAGCGGGCTAGCCCTTCTGTTAGCGAATGATTGCGTCCTATAAACTCTGCGCCTTCTGGTGTAGGTGTTGTGAAAGCGATTGTCCGAGGCTGTGTTCCTAAGGCAGACTGTAGTGCTGAGGGAATAGACGGTAGTAGCCAGCTTTGCTTTTTCTTCTGTAATGATGCATTTAACCGACTACAGGCCGCTTTTACAAAACGTTCAATGTCCGCCTCACTTCCTAAGATTTGGTCGGACTCCACCAGTTCTCTTTCCACTTCATCTGGTTTAATTGCCCTTTGAGCAAACCGAGTACGGCTGACCTTCTCTCGTGCGATCGCTCTATCCCAGCTCTTATGAACCTGATCGACAGCAGAGTCCTCCTCCGTGTCTAACAGTTCTAACAGTGAGAGCTGTTCAGCATCGGTTTTGCGGTCGAACAGTGATTTAAATACAGCTTCTGAGACGGTAGCGCTATCCATAGGCACCGGCACCGTAATACCTAGCGTCTTATGAATTTCTACGGCCTTGCGGATTAAAACTTCTAGTACTGCGCCATCAACCGGGTTGTCTTGCCCATACAGCAGATAGCTTTTTACTAAGGGAGCTGTTTGTCCATAGCGATCAACCCTGCCCTCTCTTTGCTCCAGGCGGTTGGGGTTCCAGGGCAAGTCATAGTGAATAACCGCGTTAAAAAACGCTTGTAGGTTTACCCCTTCGCTGAGGCAGTCGGTTGCCACCAAAATCCGCTGCGAATAAGTCGAAAGCTCCTCTAAGCGTGATTCCCGCTCATCTTCGGATAACTCACCCGTGATCGAGATGATGCGAACCTTACTGCTTCTTTTTTTCTCAAACTTTTTTCGTAGTTCTTCGCCTACATAGTTAGCCGTGGCAATATAGCGGCACCAGACGATTGGATGAAACCCTTCGCTCAGTAAGCTTCCAATCGTAGTGATCGCCGCTTGTAGCTTGGCATCCTTTTGTCCTTTGAGTTCAGAGGCTGCTTGAATAAAGCCTCGAAGTTTCCGTCGGTCTGAGTCGCTGTATGTGCGCTGGCCTTGCTCAATTGCGATAGTGGGCTGCGCGTCAATGGCCTGCTCTTGATCGGTTGGATCGTACGTGTACGCTGCCATTAAATCTTCGTCAATCTCTGTCGTTAGCGCTTCATTGGTACCTGTTTTGCCTACTCGCTTACCGAGCGTTGCTACAGCTGCTTGAGGCGACGACATCACACAGCGAATTAATGCTAACGCTGCCCAGTAACGACCACGCCGCTGGGCATAACTCATTTCCTCAGTCGTAGTTTTTACTAGCCCTCTAGCAAAGTTGTAGACCTGCTCGAAAAGGTCTTTATATTCTTTGGATAGCTTGTACGGTTGCTCTAACGGGTCACGTTCTGGAAAAGGGGTTTCGTTGCCCAGCCATCGTTTTACATCAGCTCGCCTGCGCTGGACAAAATGACTAGCTAGTTCAATACGCTGCTCCTGAGTCAGGCTGTTAATATCCCAGGTTTCAAATTTTGGGTTCAGCAGACCGATTATCGAGAGGAAAGACTCTTCAATTCCGCTATGTGGAGTCGCTGTTAGTAGTACGAGGTGCTGACTGTCTTTTTGAACGATTTTCTGAAGCAGATGATGTCGCTGCTGCTGGGATGCGCTTCGCCCCCCTGGCTGAGCGCAGGTATGGGCTTCGTCTACAATGACTAAATCTGGGCAGTGGGTTAGGAAGCTTGCTCGCCTGCGATCCGACTTAGCGTAGTCCAAGCTGACAATGATGTGTTGGTAGTAGCCAAAGACGTGATGATCACCGCCGGGAAGCCCTCGCTCTAATTTGCCAACTGTGCCAGAACGGATTACGACTGCATTAATGTGAAATTTTTCCCGTAGCTCCCGTTGCCACTGATCGCACAGATGAGGCGGACAAAGGACTGCTAACCGCTTAACTTCCCCTCGATCGAGCATTTCGCGAGCAATCAACCCTGCTTCAATTGTCTTGCCAATACCCACGTCGTCAGCAATTAAGAGCCGGATTGTCTCCATCCGTAGCGCCATGAGCAGCGGTACGAGCTGATATGGACGAGGGCGAACTGATAGTCGTCCAAGCGATCTGAAAGGGCCTGCTCCGCTCCGAAGACTGAGTCTAGCTGCATCCAGTAGAAGCTGAGCGGCGGTGTGATCCTGCACGGTTTCCGGACTTGGTACTGGAAACCGTGCAGAGGTGATGGTTTCTAGCTCAAGCGGCTGATAGATACCACAAATTTGTGCTTCGTTGCCACTCAGGGGTCTTAGTCGCATCACGTCAGGGATGTCTGACGGTAGCACAACCCATTGACGATCTCGACAAGTAACGATGACACCTGGCGTAGCAACGAAACTATCAGTCATTCAAAAACTCAGTGGATGTAAGCACGGTAAAGTTTACTCCTTTGTCAGGACGATTGCGACCGTGAAGCGTTTGGAAGGTCTGTATAGAATGGGGTTTTATAAGCGATTGCCTTTGATGCTTTGAGTGCTATTGATTATAGCGACCACTCTACGCGACTAAGGAATTCAGCGCTGCCGCATGAGCAACTAGCTTATTGTCATAGGTCGTATTTACCCAGCTAATCTAGTCGCCGATCAGCTACGACATTGGGAGAGTTCAGGTTTGATCAGTCTGTATTAGCCGTTGAGCCTCTGAATGAATAGCCGAGTCATCATAACCACTGCATAAAGATTTCTTGAAGTGTCCTAAGTTGCTAATACGACGTAGAAACCTATGCCGTATTAGCCTTAAAGCATTAGATCTCGAGTCCCCGACTGGTCAAAGTCATCATCAATAAAACTCTTACCGCAACGAGTACTGCTACAGATGGGATAAGTGGAGAAACTGACGGATCAATGCGATTTTCTACCTTAAAAGACTCGCCCTGACCTCATGACAAACCATACCGATGGGCCCATTACTTATTCTGCTTATAAAGTTAAATATCAACTTTGCTTAAAGTATTAATGAAGCCAAAATAGCATCTACCACGGATCCTGCGTAGGGTAAGTAGCTTTGAGAAACAGCCTACTGCTTTCCCCTCAGGCCGTGCGACTATTCCGCTCAGAATAGTCTCTGTGAGGCTACCCTTCTCGCTTTGATACTCATGCGAACACAGCATTACCTCCACCCAGATTCAAACCACTTATTAAGCTCGGAGGAAACAGTATGACAGTCAGACAAAAATCTTATCTGAGTGTAGAAGAGATTGAAAAATGCGCTTCGTTCGCAGCAGAGTCCTGGGCGTATCATCGTCCTAATAACATACGTGAACGTATGCCGGTTGAGGTATGGTACGACATCCTCAAAGGGAAGCTAGCGGAACTGACACTACATAACTATTGCAAGTCTCACAAAATATCAACTGTTCTGGAGTACCCAAGCTTCGAAACCTTGGGAAAAGGCTCACATATATCGGATCACAGAAGCCAACTTCACGATCTGAGCATAAACAACAGGAAGAAAGAGGTGAAATCCAGCGAATTCTGGAGCAAATACATTACTTTGAGAGCCTCCTATTTTGAGAATGGCCAATATAAGTATGGAAATCCAGACGATATTATCTTTGTTTATATTTCGCTGGTTGGATTACGTGGGGCTAAAGCGCTTCTTAAAAAGGCCGTAGAAGATCAAGAACAGCGCAATCTAGGCGGTATTCCTCAGGAAAGCGAATTTCTCAGTCACATTTTTCATAACAAGCAATATAAATGCGATAGACAGACATTTATGGATGACTTCCTAATTAGGGCGATTGCTCATAAGTGTGATTTAAATGAAATAGGTTTTCTTGCGGCTACAAAACAACGAAGCATCGAGGACGAAGAAACTAGCAAACAGGAGGAAAATCAAGGAGAGTTTACTGTTTTAGGCGAAATGCCTATCGGGAACTTCTTAAAAGTTGCTCGCTTAGTAAGGCCAAAATACATCTACGACATCTGTGGCCTATCGGAAGATCCCCTATTCGAAGGTATTGCTAGAGACTATATGCGCGCGATTGAAAAGCCACCTAATAAAGATCTATCCTTTGCGCACTTCGTTAGCAGAAACTTTAGGATCAAGAAGTTTGACGAACCTACCTTTATATGGCTGGACGATGACGAAGCAAAACCAAGTGAGCAGTTAGAAGAAGTAAGTATTGGCTCAGATACTCTTAACCATATTCGGCAAGCACCCGACTTCGAGTATGTCATAACCCCGATTGAACTAAATCCTCTCGGGAGGAATTGCCAGGCTGACAATCATTTGTCGTCAGTGCCGCTTATCTTCTCTCAAGAAGTAAGCAATATTTCAGAGACTAAAGTTCTTTCTACTGCATATGCGATAGAGAAAGTGGAAGTAGAGAGTAAACCTGTTGCGCCTAAGCTTAAGAGGGGTGAAACTAATTCCTGCGACAAACGAAATCAGATACCTCCTTCTCTACTAAGTAAGACCGTACGTAGACCTCTTCTTCGGAAGGAGAAATATTCAAGCTTAACTAAACCCAGAACTGAAAAGGAATTTTTAGACTCTATTGTTGGAATTGCGGCCAGTCTATGCTATCGAACAGACGGCTATGTTTCTTTAGATGGATTAGCATCGCGTTACTTTTCCTCTTACAAAGAGCCTGTCACCCTATCTCTGAAGAAATTGGATTTGCCCAAAAAACTATATAAGTTTTGTCAGCAACGAGAGCAGCATTTTATAACTCAGAAAACAGAAAAGGGAAAGTGGGAAATTAGACTCTTACAGAGATAGTTCTCAAAAGAGGAGAAGCAGGCTAAGCAGTATCTTTGCTAGAGAACACGGCCTTAGTCTTAATCACCTTGCGCAACGAGCGATCCCCCAACTCAATGGCGTTGATAGTGTAGATGACCTTGCGAATTTCCATTAGGCAGTTGAATACCGGGATAACGTTCTCCCAATGCCGAATCCAGACTTGAGAGACGGCTGGATAAGCCGTGTCCCACTGGCAGAAAAGGCATCAGGGACAGCTTCTGAGTCTGCTAGCGTCGCGGCTTGGTAAATCGGCGTGAGGTCGGCAGCAACTGCCTTACGGTCTTTCCACGGCAGGTACTTCATGCAATTGTTGGATAAACTCCCAATCGCTTGCTCAAATCCTTTTGAGCCTATTACAGCAGGCGATCAGAATGTCTTAACCCCTGTTTTTAATAGCTATGAATACACTGCTTCTGCCACTTGCTACTGCTTAGGCCATAAAGAACACTCTCATGGCTAAAGAACAGTGGGAAACCCTTCTCTTTGCCATCGGGCAGTGCCGCCCAACAGGTTATAAACTGACTGAAACTCCATTTCTTGCATGAGCATGAGCGCCCGGTCACTTCGTACCCCCCGACGACAGTAGATCAGGTAAGTTTTTTCTCGATCCAGTTGGGTTATAACTATTTCTGGTGTATGGCGTAGGAGATAAAAAAAGGCGTATCCTTCTGGAAATTGCAAAAGTACCAGAAAAGGAATACACCATGACTCAAGATAATCTAGTCAAGTTCAAAATACCAGAGGTCCAAGAAAGCTTCAACGATGCCCTCAGCGAGCTGCTGCGTCAGGGCGCAAGGCAAATCATCGCGCAAGCGGTAGAAGCCGAGTTGAACGAGTTTTTAGGCCAGTATCAAGAGCTGAAAGACGATGCGGGTCGTCAGGCGGTTGTGCGCAATGGCTATCTACCAGCCAGGACAGTCACGACAGGGCTCGGAGACGTTGAGATACAAGTGCCCAAAGTACGCGACCGTACCAAAAGTGGCATTAAGTTCAACTCATTGCTCCTACCGCCGTATCTCAAGCGTAGCCGCAGCGTGGAGGAGGTGTTGCCGTGGCTGTATCTCAAAGGCGTTTCTACAGGAGACTTTGGCGAAGCGTTAGCCGCACTGTTAGGGCCAGAGGCAAAGGGCTTATCCTCAGCCACTATCAGTCGTTTGAAGGCAAAATGGCGTGACGAACACAAGGACTGGCAGGGCCGTTCTTTGAAGCACAAGCGCTATGTGTATGTGTGGGCAGATGGCATCTACTTCAACATCCGCAGCGACGAACGGCAGTGCATCCTAGTGATGATTGGCGTGACCGACACGGGTTACAAGGAGTTAATCGGCATATCGGCAGGCTACCGAGAATCAGAGTTAAGCTGGAAAACGTTGATGCTAAAAATCAAAGACCAGGGATTACAGCATGATCCACAGTTAGCCATTGGAGACGGTGCCTTGGGGTTTTGGAAAGCGCTACCACAGGTTTGGCCCACGACTCGAAAGCAGCGCTGCTGGGTGCATAAGACGGCTAATGTCCTCAACAAGCTGCCGAAGAAGTTACAACCCCAAGCAAAGTCAGCCCTGTGGGAAATCTATCGAGCGGAAACTAAAACCGATGCCAATATCGCGTTCAATCGCTTTCTCAAAACCTATCGAGCCAAGTATCCTGAAGCCACTGAGTGCATAGAAAAAGACCGAGATGTGCTGCTGGCGTTTTACGATTTTCCGGCTGAGCACTGGCAACATATTCGGTCGACTAATCCTATCGAATCGACCTTTGCGACGGTGCGGTTGAGAACGGACAAGACCCGAGGGGCGGTCTCAAAAGAGACGATTACACCACTCGTGTTCAAGCTCGTTGAGAGTGCTCAGAAGCGTTGGCTTCGGATTCGAGGTTTCAAGCACTTGGGTGATGTGATTGAGGGCGTTCAGTTTACGGATGGTATTCGAATTGAGGAGGAGAAAAAAGCGATGGCAACGCCCTCCCAAAGGGAGATCGCGCAGCAGAGCGAAAAGAAGGTTGCCTAAATTTTCCTCGTACACCAGATTTGACTATATCTCGATCCAGTTGATTGATATCCTGGCGAAAAGTCTCCGCATGAAAGTCAATATTGATAGCATTTTCCAAATGACCTTGAGAAAATTCTCTCGGAGTACGCACATCTAAAATTATCAAGTGAGGATTGGTGCGGTTGGTTTGAATGAGATCATGGGCTTCTTGAGGCGTCAGGTGAATTGCCGTCTCGGCTTTTTGAGATTCGATATACCTTGTTTCAGCGGTGAGCGACTGCTCTATGCCCACCGAGATGGCTAATGCAGAACCGGTCAAAAATCCGAGAAGCAGTGCAATGCCGAATTTCCTCATAGTCTGATTCCTTTTTTCCTTGTCTATCTTGAGCTGCTGAGGCTGGCGCATCGACTAATTGGAATGTGGCTCTCAGTCTCCCCTTCCTGCATCAAATCTTTGTGCTCTGCGAAAGATAGGCCATCAGTGATTGAGATAGTCTTTCAACATATCTCTAGCTTTGCCTTCATCCTTGAGTAAGTCCGCAATTAGAATTCGAGCGGTCACAGAAGGGCGAAGATTGCACTCAGCGGCCAAGCTCTTGAGAGCATCTTCCTCGCTCTTCTTAAGGCGAACGCCAATAGGCTTGCCTAAGCTGTCAGTTTGCTCAACGAATTTACCCAGGTCATCTCTATCCATAAAGGTTTTCCTTTGTTAGTGTTTCTGCCCTCATTCTATAACGGTGGTTAACATCGGCGAAATTTAATATGGGGAAAAGGCTATTTTCCGTTGTTAACTGTGGTTATCCGTGGTAAACTAAAAGAATAAAGCAAAAGGGGCAGAGAACTTTCGACGGTGCCTCCACCCCTTGCGCGAAACCCCCTCTTAAAGGAATTTCAGCATGACCATTAGAACACAAGCCCAAGACCTTAAGCCAGCAGCGCCCGAGGTTTCCCTTCGCGGGCAGTCCTGCGCCATCTGGCAGCTACTGAACCTACGCCTTAGCCTGACGCACCCTGACGCCATTGACGCCCGCTATACCCACACAGTCAAACTGCTGCTGACTAAGCCAACGCTAGGCTATAGCCCAGAGGCAGAATCAGACGAACTGGTCTTGAGCCTGACGCTAAAGAGTGAGCCCACGCCCGTGCGCCAAACGCTAGAGCGCTACATAGCAGAAGAATTCCCCGGCTGGACGATGCGCCAGTGGTGGACAACAGCCGATGTTCTAGATGCAGACGAACCGTTCTAAAGCCGCCAGCTGCTGGGTAGTCCGAGCGACTGCCCAGCCTACCGACACATTCTCAATTCCACTGCGATTGAATCGCAATTCAATCGCAATTCAATCACTAAAGGCCTTTGACAAATCATGACTCAGACAACGCAAACGATGATCGCGCTACTAGAGCGGATTGCGATCGCCCTAGAGACGCCCGCCCAACCGCCCGCCCCCGAGGGCTTCTGTGGCTATGGTCAGAAGGTCTATTGCAACCTGACGAAAGGGAATGGCGAGGGCTGGTATGTCTTGGAGGACGGCAATGCACTCACGCAACCGCCGATCTTTCGGGGTCGGGTCGTGGGCTTACGTTTTCCGACCGTAGAGCGCAGGGGGAAGGAGGTGGTTAAGTTTCACCTGTTCATGCGAGCAGGAGGAGAAACGAAAACTTTTGAGGCAGGCCGTGAGTGTTTCTTTAGCAAGACGGTGCTGGCGGCACTGGCGTTGGCCTCACCTGAAGTGCTGTCGCGTCCTCTTCAGCTAGCGACTTACGTTAAGGAGCTACGCACAGGGGATAGGACACTGGCTGTAGCGCTTCGGGATAGCGCAGGCAATAAGCTGTCGTGCGATTGGACGAATGATGATGACTGGCAGGCGATTGTGGGGCTGGCGTTGGAGAACGTGCGGATGGCGATGGGGGGTTAGGGGCTGAGGGGGTTGGGTGCTGTGGGGTTGGGGCTGGGGGGTTGGGGGCTGAGGGGGTTCTCAAGCTCTGTGTTTGCTATACTTCACCTAGTACTAAAGAGGGGATTAATCCCGACTGTGACCTATACGCAAGTTCGCTACAGCACATACGCAGCGTATTTAGCGTCTGACGTGGAGCCAGATGGAAAGTTTTGTTTGCTTAGCAACGGAGAGGTCATAGAG
>Ga0208979_100356_pt1 | contig 37622 bp, 31 predicted proteins | sample HotLakConsUCCSLE_FD_184738 | JGI IMG/M metagenome (GOLD analysis project Ga0208979, IMG submission 184738) | Hypersaline microbial mat communities from Hot Lake, Washington, USA - Hot Lake Consortium UCC-SLE (SPAdes) | ecosystem: Environmental > Aquatic > Non-marine Saline and Alkaline >... | reverse complement strand
GAAGTGGCCATCACCGACATAAATGCCTACATGGTTGTAGGCCCCGGGTGGCTGGAAGAACACCAGATCGCCTGCCCGCAATGATTGGCGGTCGATCGGGCGTCCCTCATGTACTTGCCCCCGGGTGGAGCGTGGCAGATCCAGTTCGAAGGTCTCGCGGAAGATATTACGCACCAGCGCCGAACAGTCGATCCCGCGTTGGCTGGTGCCGCCAAGCCGATACGGCGTCCCCACCCACTCCTCATGCTGTGCCAGCAGCGCCTTGCGAACCTGCTCACCGGACGACGCCTGCCAGTTGCCAAACGAATCGTACTGGCCGTCGGAGGGCGACATCTGCGATTCCCAGTCGTCGGGCAGGCCGGGCATCGAACGGGCAAAATAATCATCGGGGGTATCGTTCTTGGGCGCGGTGCTGGCACAGCCGCTAAGTACCAATACCAGTGCGCAGCTAACCAGGACCAGAGGCGCATGGCGTTCGCGGAATAAACAGGTATATCGACATACAACACGGACAGCGGTGACAGCGGGTGGTGGCAACGCAACCATGCGCGATCCCTCGTATAGGGTTGACGGAATGTCCAGTATGTCAGGCTAATGCATGGCTGCACTCATCCTGAGAAGCTTACGACTATAAGCGAAACAGCCCCTTAAAGGCGAGCGTCAATGCAAGGTGCGTTGATCGCCGGGCAGAGTATCGATGTGCAGCGGTGCAAAATGACGCGGCTTATTGCCCGGAAAATCCAGGCTGGCCCAGGGGCCGGCAAGCACTGGCGCAGCGCATAGCCAGGCCACCAGCGCCTGGCGAAAGCTGGCCAGAAAGGTCTCCCGTTCCGGCGTTTCGCCCATGAAAAACGAGAACCCGGCGTACATGCCCGCCGCATAATCCTGCCAGCCCGCGTAGTGCTCGGCGGCCAGCTGGTAGGCACGCGCCAGCACATCGGCAAAGGCTTCGGCGGACAGCCAGCCGAGCTGCCGACCAGCAATGGCGAGATCGACCAGCTGGGCGATGTCCCAGGCGGCCATGTCCACCTCGTTGCAGCCGTCTTCGTTGTCGCGCACCCGGCGCAGACGCAGCAGGTGATGGCGCTCCTCCTCCACACAGTCACCGGATTCGAGAATGGCAATCTCGGCGTCCAGGCGCTGGGGATTGAGCGTATAGGGTTCGTAATTGATCTGGTATTCCTGGCGGTCGCCCGCCTCCAGCATCGAGGTCAGGAAGGCCTGCATATCCTCGGCGCTGGCCAAGTGGTAATGGCTTTCCACCCACTCGCGGATCTCGGCGCACTCACGCGGGCTTTCCGGCTGCGGCTCGCTCCACACGGCGCTGTTCAGCGGGCCGACCAGCGACATCGCCGTAAACTGGCTGAGCGTCGGTCGCTCGCTGGGTTCGCTCCAGGCCTCGGCGCGCCAGTCCAGCCAGTGAAACAGACTGCCCGGATCCTCCAGGTGCCAGGCAATTTCATTGCACAGCGAGGCATGCTCGCTCTCCGGCAGGCAGTCCTCCCACGCAAGCCAAGCTTCCAGCAGACGTTTTGCATTTGGGTAAAAGCGGCATAGACAATTGCGCAATGACCGCGCGTATTCCAGCAGCGGCTCGGCGTCCAGCACATCGCTGCTCAGTGCCATGTGCAGGTAGAAGGCAAACTTCTCTGCCATGTGGATCGTGGCAGCGTGGCGGCTGACGCCCTTTAACGCCTGACGCTGAACATTGATCGGGAAGTCCGGCTGGCCGAACAGCGTCGCCGAGGGCGGCATCACCCCGTGGGCCGCATCGGCAGCGAGCTGGTTCAAGTGATGCGCCTGCGCAGGCAACCAGTAGCGGGCCATGGCCGCCGCCCCTTCATCGGCGTGCATACCCAGGGACGCATGCAGGTACTCGGCGGCCTCGGCGCGCAGAGTCTCGCTCACCGGCGCAGCCGGGTTGGCCAGGCGCAGCATGGCGTCCGGCTCGCGCACGCCGGCAAGCGCCAGCAGCCAGTGGTGCGGCGTATTGCGCCATTGGCCGAGCAGCGCCCGCGAGGCCGCCTGGGTAGCGTTATCCAGCAGGTTGTCCACCGCCGCCTGCCAGGGACTGAACGGGCTGCCGAGCAGCAGCGTCTCGCGTGCTGGAGGCGTCATCTCGCGACGGTCAATACCGTCGAACAGGCTTTGTCCACGCCGGTAGGCGGCAATCACCGCCCGCCAGTCGTGGTAGCGGCGCTGCATCAGCTCGGCGGCATGGGCGGCAAAGGCATCCGCCTCGGCCTGGCTCAGCCAGCCGCTGCACGCCCCCGCCCAGGCCAGCTCGACCAGGCGCAACCAATCCCAGGCGGCCCACTCCAGCGGTTCGCCCTGGTTCACGAAGCGGCACAATACGCTTGCGTGGCGCGACTCGGCACGGGCATTGCGCTGCCATTCCTGGCGCTGGGCGGAATCCATACTCAATAGATCGCGCGCTTCAATGTCCCAGCGCTGGCGTTCGCCCTGGGCGCCCAGCCACAGCAGGCCGGTGAGCAGCTCGTCGCGGTCGTCAATTTCCCAGGCTGTATGCAGCCAGCTGGCGGCGTCGGGCCAGTCCTGCGTCCTCGCCGGGTAATGGAGAACCGGGCGAAACAGCGCGCACAGGCGCCAGGGCTGCGCCGCGGGCTCACTTGGCCACAGATTGACCTCGCCGTGGTGGCGCAGCGCGGCCTCGAATACCTCCCAAGTAATGCCTACACCTTCGGCTTCCGAGTCCGCCAGCGCCTGGCAGGCATCGATAAAGCGGTCATCGGCGCCGGTGGCCCAGCCGCGCACGCCCAATGAGCGGCGCACATCGCCCAGCCAGCCGCGCAGGTCACGGTACTCCTGGGTAATGCGCCGCATGACACAGCAGGCCCAATCACTTGCCTGGTCAGCGCTTATCCAGCCGGCCGCCCCCGCCAATGCCGCCCACTCGAGCGCCGCCAGCAACCGATCCGCCTCGCCCGCCGGGGCATGCAGCGCAACAAACCATTGCTCGGCCAGCTCACCCCGATGGGTAATGCCCTGCCCCAGCAACCGCTGCTCCGCCGCTCCCGCATCCACCGATAATGGATGCGGCGTAAAATGCCAATCGCACAGCACCAACTGCTGTGCCCACCAAGCATGTAACGCGTCACCCAAGAGACCACCTCGACAAGAAAACACCCGCCGACCACCGGCCAGCGTAAAGCCGCTTAGTGTAACGGAAACCGCCCCAAAGGCCGATAGCACGCAGCTTTGATAAACGATCAATTTATCGGAAGGGGCCACAAAGGCAGGCTAGAGTGGGTTCTCGCAGGAGCGCAATTCATTGCGCGATCAGAATGATTGAGCCACCGAAGGAGATCGCCCGACAAAGTCGAGCTCCTACAAGGCTGGGTGCATCCAGCAGGTTTTTGTAGGAGCGCAATTCATTGCGCGATCAGAAAGGATCAAGCCACCGAAGGCGATCGCCCAACGAAGTCTAGCTCCTACAAGGCTGGGTGCATCCAGCAGGTTTTCGTAGGAGCTCAACTTGTTGAGCGATCAGCAATGATGCAGCCCCCGAAAACTATCGCCCGACGAAGTCAGGCTAATACCAGGCTGGCTACATACAGCAGGTTTTCGTAGGAGCTCAACTTGTTGAGCGATCAGCAGTCATCGAGCCACCGAAGGCGATCGCCCGACGAAGTCGAGCTCCTACCAGGCTGGGTGCATCCAGCAGGTTTTCGTAGGAGCTCAACTTGTTGAGCGATCAGAAACAATCGTACCACCCGCCGAACTAGCCAACAGCCACCTGATAAGCATGGGCGACTTTCAGCAAGGTCGATTCATCCCAGCGCCTGCCCACAAGCTGCATGCCAACGGGCAGGCCCTCCGAAAACCCGACCGGTACACTCATGGCCGGGTGCCCGCTGACGTCAAACGGGGCGGTGTTGTGCAGGTTGCCAAGCGCACCGGCGAGCGTGCTGGTGAGGTGTTTATCAGCCGGCCTGCTGACCGCTTTCATGGCAGTGGTAGGCATAATCAGCAGATCATATTCTTGCAGGGCGTTGTCATAACCGCGTGCGAGGCGCCGACCGATATTCTGCGCCTTGCCGTAGTAGTGGCGATTGTACTGTTCGGACATGTAATGCCCGGCGAGCACCGTCATCTTCACGGTATCGCTGAAATCATGCCCGCGCGCACGGCGAGCCCGTCCGTAAAAGTCCATGAGCTGGGTACTGTAATGCCCGCGCCAGTTGGTGCCATAGCCATCGCCTCTGACCATCAGTTCGGTCGCCCCCTCAAAGGCGATCGCGCTCCATAGCGCCAGCCCGTCGCTGTGCATCGGCACCGAGACTTCCGAAGCACGCGCACCGGCTTTTTCCAGCACGCTGACGGCTTCTTTAACGGCGGCGTCAACGTCGGGTTCACTGACGCCGTCAATGCCAAACCCTTCGCGCAGGATGCCAATGCGTAAGCCGATAAGGTCCTCGCTAAGCGATTCGGTGTATTTCGCCGTGCGTACATCGTATTGGCGCGGATCCAACCCATCCGGGCCTGCCAAGACTTCTAACATCAGGGCGCAATCTTCCGCGGTGCGCGCCATAGGCCCAACGTGGTCGAGTGTCAGTTCAATGGGGAAAATACCCGTGTAAGGCACCAGACCATGGGTGCCTTTGATACCGTAGCAACCGCTCCAGGAGGCAGGCAGCCGAATGGAGCCGCCCTGGTCGCCCCCCAGCGCCATATCCACTTCACCATTGGTGACCACCACCGCGCTGCCGTTGGAGGAAGCCCCGGCCAGCCGGCCATGATCATGCGGGTTGACTGGCTGCGGTTCGGGATAGCCGGTACAGCCGCCACCGTCAAAACAGAACGCAGGCACCGCCGTCTTGCCGATGATATGCGCGCCAGCGTCGAGCAACCGGGTGACCACGGTGGCGTCTTCGCGGGGCACAAAGCCTTCCATGATCGGCGAGCCATTCATCATGGGAATGCCGGCCAGGGCGATGTTGTCCTTTAGCGCGACCGTTCGACCCACGAGTGGCCCTTCGTCGGCACCGGGCACAGAACATTTCCACGCCCAGCCGTTGAGTGGGTTGTCGTCACCAACCGGGCGATAGCCCAATTCTGCCCGCGGATAGTTGACCGGCAGCGATTCATCCGCCAGTTCATCCAGGCGATCATAAATCGCCATTGAGCCCGCAACGGCGGACTGGAACTCGCCCAGTTCCTCAAAGGAAAGCTCAAAGCCGTAATAATCGGAAATGGCCGCTAACGTATCAATGCCGGGTCGCTTCACACTCATGGTCAACTACTCCTGTACGCGAATGCTTGCCTGAAAAGAAATCCAGTTAGGGGTGTGCTATCTCTCCAGTAATTCAAGGTAGTGGTGTGGCAGGCGCATCACCACCAGGTCCTTGCGGCGCACTGCGCTATTCGGATAAGCGGAGTCCAGGTTGCTCGTATCGATGGCAAGCTGAACGCAGCCAGTGCCGCCGGTCAGCAGCGCCTCCTGGCGGGGAAAATGAAACGTATCCGGGCCGAATATCCCGCTTAGTCCGGGTAATCCCGCCTCGGGCATATACGCGTTGGCGAAAGCGAAATAGCAGTTGTTCTCGCCACCGCGCACCCGGTAATGGTGCCAATGATGATCGTCTGGGCCGGTAGGAATCGGCGCCGGCTGACGAATGCCCGTGCCGGGATGCGCACAATGAAATGGGCCCGGTAAGGCAGCAGGGCAAGCGATCACATCGCATCCCCGCAGCGCCAGGATGCGCCCCGCCTCGGGAAAATCGGCATCGTGGCCAATCAGCATTCCCACGCGACCTAACGGTAGGTCGCAGCTTACCCACCGCTCGCCAGGCGTTGCCCATTCGCGATCAGCATCGCTTAAGTGAATCTTGCGATAAATCGCTATCACGCCCTGCGAACCCACCAGCGCGGCCGCATTATAGAGCGTGCCATCCGACGCCTCTGCAAAACCCACCACGTAATACTGCTGACGCTCCTCCGCAAGCCGACGCAGAGAGTCGAAAACCGGGTGATCCGACGAGATAGGATTGATCGCGCCAGGGTCCAGCCCCGTCAGGGCTAGCTCGGGCAACACCACAAGCTCCACGTGCCCAGCCTGGGCGATCAGTGAAATACATTGGGAAAGGTTATCGTCGAGGTGATTCGAGGGCGCAAATTGCGCAACCGCGATGGTGCTTGCTTTGCCCTTGGGTAAAGGCTGATGGCCATAAAGCCTGAAAAAGTCCAGCGGGTTCCAGGCGTAAGTTTGGTGGAGCAGTTCATGATAAAGGTCGGGGCGACGCTCAGCGGCCAACGGCCCGGTAACGCGGTCGGTATCAATCTCGCCCAGCACGACCCCATCACCGTCATCGCGGCTCGCCTGGACATGCCCATCCGGGTCAATCACGCAGCTACCGCCGCTGAATTGAACGCCCCGTTCAAGCCCCCAGCGGTTACTCTCGATCAGGTAGCAGCCATTTTCCCTGGCGCGGCTGATCCAGTACGGTGCCGGCGCACGCTCGGCGAGCCAATTGCTCAGGTGGCAGATGACATCGGCGCCCCGCAGCGCAACCAGCCGAGCGGTTTCGAGAAAATGAATATCCATGCAGATGAGCAGCGCAAGTCGCCCAAGCGACGTATCGAAAACCTGATGGCCCGTATCCCCTGAGGCCGCCCACTTTGGCTCGGCAATGTAAGGGTGACTCTTACGATGCTTGCCCAGATACCCCTCTGGGCCCACTAGCACCGCGGTATTGTAGTAAAGCCCGTTGGTGGGCTCCACTTCGGGAAGCCCGATAACGATATAGCAGTCAAGCTTCGCCGCCAGGGCGGCGAAGGTGTTGGTTGAAGGCCCCGGGACCGGCTCCACATAAGGCGCCACTTCTTCCCTTGCATACCAGCAGTAACCGGTCAGGCCCATTTCCGGCGTGATGATCAGCCGCGCCCCCAACGCAGCCGCCTCTTCCACTAATTGCTTCAGCGCCTCGACATTGCGCTCTTTGGCGAACATCTCAGGCTCAAACTGCACCGTGGCGGCAAGGTATTTCATCGTTACCTCCCCGCTTGCTAGCGTGCTTGCCCGACGATGGACTTGAGAATGGACGCGCCCAACGTATATTTTGGGTCGACCATATTGCCCAGCCGCACTCGACCTGCCTGGGTAAGCAGCATATAGGCTTCGATCTCATCGAAATCGAACTCTGCTGCCAGCCAGCGAACCAGCTCTCGGTAGGCGATACGCGTGGCATCTTCCATGGGCCGCGCCGAACCAATGGTCATATAAAACTGCTCGTTTTCCAGGCGCGGCCACTTGAATGTCCAATCCTTAATCAAGTCGACCTGTACGGTGGTCACGGTAGGATGCTCGATAGCCACGCCGCACAACTCACCATCGCCCTGCGCCGCATGGCAGTCGCCCAGATACAGGTAGGCGCCTTTCGTGTGCACCGGCAGATAGATCACCGCCCCCGGCGCCACATCGGGCAAGTCCATATTGCCGCCGTAATAATCGGGGACCAGCGAACTGATCGACTCGATCTCCGGCGATACCCCAATGGTGCCAATAAATGGCTGATACGGCAGGGTAATCTTGTCGGTCCACTTGACGCCGGTGACCGCGTCAACCTCCACCTTCTTCACCCGCTCTGGTAGCGGTGCGTTAAGTAGCGCGGTGTCCCCGGTCGCCACCAGCCCACCAAATTCGGTAATCAGCGCCGTTGTGCCACACGGCTGCGGGCCACGGGGCTTCATGTCGTGGATATACACCGCCAGGCAGTCGCCCTTCTCCGCCCCCTCTACATAGATCGGCCCGTTCTGCGGATTGAGGTAAGGCAGATTAAGCAGCTCGCTTGGCTTGTCGCTTTCAGAGCGCAACTTGCCTTCGAAGGCGTCATGGGTTTCCGCACTGACGATATCCCCCGGCTGGATATGCAGCACGGGCTTGGGGTTAGGCCCAAGCGTGTAGTGGTACTGACCTTGAACGGCCTCGGTTAGTTGATGGGTCGTACCCGGCTTACCGTTTGCAACGGCGCGACGCGCCATGATGGAATGATCAAACCAGTTCATTGTTCTACTCCTGTTTAGGTGCTTTTTTGCGGCTTTCGGTCATCGCTCCAGCGACTGCGGACCGGAGCTTGCGTCATGGTGAAATGAACCTACGCTTTGCATGCTGGCCTTCAGATCACGCCCTGCCCTCACACCGCCAGAATGCGACGCATGGCGTCACGGTCATTGAGCTGCTCCTTCGCAAGCTCGTGGGTGATTTGCCCCTTGTCCATGACGTAGCAGCGCTGTGCCATGGTCATGATCATGTCCAGGTTTTGCTCGACGAGGAGAATGGTCACGCCCAGCTCGCGATTGAGCTTGAGGATATTGCGCGAAATATCCTTGACGATGTTCGGCTGAATACCTTCCGAGGGCTCATCGAGCAGCATCAGCTTTGGCTTGCCCACCATGGCCCGGCCGATCGCCAGCTGTTGCTGCTGCCCGCCGCTGAAGGTGCCCGCCCGCTGATTCGCCCGCTCGCGGAGGATAGGAAAGAACTCGTAGACCCGCTCATAGTCGACGCCCTCGCCGGGCTGCTGGAGCATCTCGCCGACCTTGAGGTTTTCCCAGACGGTCATGCGTGAGAAAACCTCTCGCCCTTGCGGGATATAGCCAATGCCCAAGCGCGCGCGTTCGTGGGATTCGAGCGCACTGATATCCTTGCCATCGAAGCGGATAGCGCCTTGGCGATGTCTGAGAAGCCCGATCAGCGTCTTCATGAGCGTCGTCTTGCCGACCCCATTGCGGCCGATGACGGCCACCACTTCGCCGCGGCCAACACTCAGGCTGACCCCTTGAAGAACGGAGGTGGTCCCGTAGCCAGAGGTGACGCCCTCCACGCTCAACAGATGTGTACTATTCGTCGTCATCGGCTGTCCCCAGGTAAATGCGTGCGACCTCTTCGTTCGCTTCGATGTCGTTGATCGTGCCTTCCGCGAAGATCTCACCGAAGTTCAGTACGGTGACCTTATGGGCAATCTGGCGGACGAACTCCATATCGTGCTCAACCGCCAAAATAGACATGCCCTCGCGATTGAGCGCCTGGATCATCTCGCCCGTACGCGCTGTTTCTTCCGACGTCATACCCGCCGTTGGCTCGTCGAGCAGAAGCAGGCGCGGCTCGGTACTCACCGCCATGCCAATCTCAAGCCACTGCTGCTCGCCGTGGGAGAGCTCCCCCGCCAACTCGTCGGCCTTGTCGGTGAGCCTTACAAACGCCAGAGCTTTATCGATCGCCGCCGTCATCGAATCGCCATGCAGATGGTTCTGAACTGCAATCTGCATGTTCTGCCAAACGGACAGCTCAGCGAAGATCCCCGGCACCTGGAACTTGACGGCGATGCCCTGTTTCACGCGCTCAAAGGAACGCAACTGAGTGATTTCCTGATCTGAGAAATAGATCTTGCCGGCGCTTGGCTGATGCTCACCAAGCACAAGCTTGAAAAACGTGCTCTTCCCCGCGCCATTTGGGCCAATCAAACAGCGGATTTCACCGGGCTCCATCGAGAAGTTCACGTCCTGGGCCACTTTCACGCCGTCGAAATGTTTATATAAATTCTCGGTTCGCAATATGGTCACGACATGCCCTCCTTACGCTTACGCAAGCGACCAAAGAGCTTGACCAGCCCCGGGATCAACCCTTCCGGCAAAAAGACCACGATGATGACCAGCAGCACCCCCATAATGACGAAGGCGTAGTAGCTACCGAAGATCGTGAGGTTCTGGAAAATGCCCAGCACGACGAGGGTGCCCACTAACGTGGCGGTGAGGTCTTTACGCCCGCCCACGGCCACCCAAATAATGGGCAATGCGGCGGCAGCCAAGTTCATGTTAGACGGGCTGATGTATTGCCCCCAGGCGGTATACAGCACGCCAGACAGGCCCGCTAACCCACTGCCGATGACAAAGGCAATTAATTGATAGCGGCGAATATCGTAGCCAAGCATTTCAGCGCGGTGCGGGTTCTCACGTATTGCTACCAGTACGTTGCCGAATCTCGAATTGACGAGAACCCGAAGGCCGAGATAGCAAAGCACCAGCATGGCAAGAAACAGGTAATAAAGCGGCACCCCCGAATAAAGCGCAATGTCCCCGCCAGCCCAAGGAATGGTCAACGGCGGCATACCGGTCATGCCATTGTCGCCACCCAGCCGGGCATCGCCGATCGCCCACTTCGACCCCGCCGTCTGCGCCATAAAGGTCGCAAAGACAAGCGTGGTCGATAGCGTGACAATCCCTAGGAATACGCCGCTAATACGCCCGTAAAAAAGCACATAGCCAAGTATTGCCGCCCCCAAACACGATATTCCAACGCCAAGCACCAGACCGACGAGGGTCATGCCGTAAGCGGCGCCAAAGTTGATAGTGACGACACCATACGTGTAACCGGCAAGCCCGAAGAAAGCGGTCTGGCCGAAGCTTAGCGCCCCCGTGTAGCCCCAGATCAGCGAAAGCCCAAGGGCCATGAACACCCAGCAAAAGAAATAGGCCGTATTACCAACGCTCCAGCCATCCGCGAAAGCGGGATAAACGGCGGCCGCGCCAATCGCCAAGGCAAACCCTACCCAGAAAAGTGGCCCGCGACCCAGCGTTTGGGGGCCGTTAACGAGTCGCATCCAGTGTGGCATTCGCGACGCCGACCGAGTTGTATTCGAACCTTGTCGTTGCAACATAGCCATTTATTTACGCCCCTTGAGTAACCAACCAGACAAGCCTTGAGGGAGAATACGGATAACCACCATGACGGTAATTAACAGGCCCACCTGGCCCATCAGTTGGCCTTGCCACCCGGTCAGGAAGGCCTTGATAACCGCGAGCGTAGCCGCCGCTGGTGCCGTGCCCAGGAATACATCGGCGCCGCCGACCACCACCGTCACAAAGCTCTCAACCAGGAAGTTGGCACCCAGCGTCGGCACGATTGAGATCGTGGGGGCATAAAGCGCGCCGGCCAAACCGGCCAGGGCCGCCCCAAGACCGAAGGTAAGGGAGTACATCCGCCCGGTGTCGATGCCCGTAGCTTTCGCCATGTGCGGGGCTTGAATCGTTGCCCGGGAGTGAATACCAAACGGCGTATGGTGAAACAGCACATACAGGCCAACGAGTAGCAGCACGGCGACCCCAAGCAGCACCATTCGGTAGGTGGAATAGGTGTAGTCACCCATCGAAAAGCTGCCCAGCGGCGTGCTGATGCCCGGCATGCTGGAGCCAAGCACGATCAGCGTGCCTTGGGTAATGATCAGGCTGATCCCCCAGGTGGCCACGATGGAGTCCAGCGGCCGATGGTAGAGGCGATGAATAATCGTGCGTTCTAGCAAAATGCCCAGCACCCCGGCGGCAAGGCTGCCGCACAGCATCGCAATGGGCAGTGGCACCCCCAGGCGCGCCGTTGCCACCGTGACGTAGGCGCCGCACATGATAAATTCGCCGTGCGCCAGGTTGATGATGCCCATCATCCCGAAGATTACCGCCAGCCCCATGGCCGACAGCACCAGAAAGGCAAACGCATCCCCGAACTGATAGAACGCTGTGAACGCTAAATGTAAGGTTTCCATATCCATGCTCCTGGTCAGGAAACGCCTGCAGCGTTTCCCACTTAATGCAAACTCACAGGCCAGGCAGGGTGAATCTCACCACCCTGCCGGGACGATGCGTGATATTTACTCGTTGGGAGGGCTAGACGGGGTGTACTGGGCACTCGGGTCGTTCTGGGTCAGGTCACAACCGTTGTCACCCAGCCAGTACGGCTCGATATTTTCCCAGGTTTCGGGGAAGGATATCTCGTGGTTCTCATCCACTTGGGCCAGAAAGATGTTGTGCGACATGTGCTGGCTCTTGGGGTCGAGGCACACCGTACCTGAGGGGCCGTCGAAGCAGACATCACCCTCGGCAATCACTTCCCGAAGGTCTTCTTTGTCAGTCGAGCCATCGGCACGCTCAACCATCTGCTTGTACAGGTACATGGCGATATACGAGTTTGCCGCTTCCTGATTCACATAGGGCGTATCGGGGAAGCTCTCATAGAATTTCTCTACAAACTCATTAGCTTCGGGTGAGTCGACTTCCTCGATGAAGTTCGTGGTAACGAACATGTTCTCAAGGCTTGGCGGTGCAAAGCGCTTATGCTCGTAGCCCTGCCCGACGTTCACCGATGAGGCCATGGGAAGTCCCAGGTCAGCGGATGCCGCCTGCTCGTAATAAGACGCCTGATTGGAGCCGACCAGTAACGTCACGACAAAGTCAGGATCCTCACTTTGAATGTCCTGAATGGTCTGCGAGAACTGTGAGACATCCAGCGGAATGAAATCCTCACCGACGATTTCGCCGCCTTCCTCCTCTACGATCTGGCGCACCCACTCCGCCGAAATCTGGCCAAAGTTATAGTCCGCGGCGATCGTATAAACGTTAGAGCCATACTTCTCCATCATCCAGGGAATCAGGGTCGAGAACTGCTGCTCGGGGACCGCGCCGGTGACGATCATGTTGGCGTCGCACACGCCGCCTTCATACTGGTTGTTGTAGAACGCCAAGCCATCGAACTGGTTGACGATGGGTCGGTACGCTTCCCGTGATGACGATGCAAACCCCGCGAAAACGGTATCCACCTGATCACGCTGCAGGACCCGGCGCATCAACTCCTGATAACGGCGATCATCCGACTGCGTATCGTAAACGACCAGTTCCACTTCGCGACCCGCAATACCGCCCGCCTCGTTTATTTCCTCGGCCGCTAATTCAATAGCATCCACTTTAGCCTGCGTCACCGCCGCAAAGTTGCCGGACTGGTCCTCAAGCACACCGATCTGGATGGGATCATCCGCCGAAGCGCTGCTCACGAACGTGCCCGCTAACAACGTTGTTAAGGTTGCCGTTTTCTGAAGTGTTGAGTATTTCATTTGTATACCCCTGATGTAGTTTTACTTTTTCCTTCCTCGCCGTCCTGCAGCAAAACAGCTCCCTAGTCGCCTCTGCTGAAAAGGAGAAACGACGTTTTGCTCTTAAAATCTGATTGCGCTATGCCACTTCGATTGATCGCTACGCATCCGCTACAGATAGCGGTTCAACCGGGTTTCCCTGAGATGATGAATGGCGTCGAAATCCTGCTTCAGTGCCGCCACCGCAATCTCACCCGACACGAGCATGGCCGCCAGATCCTCAAGGGATAGCCGCCGGTTCATGCTCGCCGACCGCAACAGGGCAAAGGCGTCATTGACCGAAACCCTCATGTCCTCCATAAGCTTGATCGCCGCCGTGCAGACGACCTGGCGAGCGCGCACCTGCTGTTCCAGCCGCTCCAGCTTTTGCGCCGTCTCACAGCACTCGTTGAACGTTTGGTAAGCGATGATCAGGCTCGCGAGAATACCGGCCTTGCGTAGCGGCTTGGTCAGATAGCCGCACACGCGGCGTTCGATAAACCAATTCACCGAACCCGGCGCATCCGACCCGATCAGGGCAATCGCCGGCCCCTGGACGCTGTCGATCATGCGCGTGATGCTGCCAAACTGGCGGCCCAACTCATCGTCGAAGAACACCAGGTCGAACGGCCTTTCGGCCACCGCCTCATCGTGCTTGTCATGAGCGACCGGAGTGACACCCAGCTCCACCAGGAATTGCGTCAGCACCGCTCGGTCCTTTTCGGCGGCACACACGATCAACGCACGGTGGCCCCTGAAATTGCGTCGTGTGGTAACCGTCATCGCACAATCCTCAAGCCAAGGGTGTTCTGGGCACTGGGTGTTTCCTGCTGAGCTGAGCCTGCACCGCATGCTTCCGCCCAAACGAGATAAGGATCTGGGCGAACGGGTGCTTTTGCTTCTGAAATCACCTCAAACGTTGCGTCTTCACGGGATATTCCCAGCCGGACGGTCAAGTAACTGTGATTGCTCTCAGGATCGACATGGACCCTTCCCTGAGGGGCCTGGAATGACGTCTCATGCAGGGCGTTTTTCACCCGGTCGATATCAACCGAATCGGCGCCAGCCAAGGCAAGGGCAAGCAGGTGGACGGTGTTGTAGGACGCCTCGGCATCGGCGCTGGGTAGGGCATCATGGCCGAAGCGTTGGCGGTAATTTGTGACGAACTGCTCATTCACCGCCGTCTTGATGGTCGAGAAGTAAACGCTCGAGGCGAGGTGCCCGCCGCACGCCCGGGGCCCGATCTGGGCAAGTTCCGGCTCGCAAAGCGTGCAGCTACCAACCACGGTTTTTTGCAGGGCGGCGTTCTCGTCACGCGCCTTGGCAAACGCGCGGTAGAACGCATAGCTGGATTCACCAATCAGCATGTTCATGATGAAAGCAGGACGCTTTTCGTGAATCTCTTCGATGATACGGGCCACATCAAGATCGCCGACCTGCAGGTAGCGCTCGGCGATCATCTTGCCGCCATGCGCCTTGGTCAGCTCGCGGATGATGCGACCGTTTTCCCACGCCCAAACGTAGTTGGAGCCCACGAAGTAGACATCACGGGTGATATGGGCGAGCACATGATCCATCAGCGGCAGCACATGCTGGTTCTGAACGGCGCCGGTATAGATAACGTTGTTGTTGGTCTCAAACCCTTCGTAATGCGACGGATACCAAAGCAAGCCATCGTATTTCTCGAAAATCGGGATGACTTCCTTGCGGCTGGAAGACGTATAGCAACCAATCACATGCTTCACGCCCTCATGGCGCAGCAGGCTGCGCACGTGGGTGCCGTAGGCAGCGTTGTCACCGGCCGGCTCGCATGCAATGGGTACCAGTTCAAAGGGAAAGCGCGCGTCCTGATTGACCTCCTCCAGCGCCAGCATCGCCCCATCGCGCATCGAGCGGCCAACGGTGGCATAGGGGCCTTGGGTGGAGAAAAGTATGCCAACCGGAATACGACTGTTCATTGAACGAGCTTCCTGTTTGCGGACATAAAAAAAGGGCTCACAACGTAACCTGACGGTAACGATGGGAGCCCTATTGCTCTGTGCCCTTTCGGCGTATGCCGACGCACAATATGTCTAGTACAGAATTTAGATTGTGACCCTTTTACGACTTTGTCAATCCAGTCACGCTATTTTTAGTCGAAGAACACAATCTAAACGCCTGCCCCAATAATCTAGCAACAAGCGTGCCAACTGAACAACACCCACCCCAGCCACATTCCGGCACGCGTCAAGAGCAGACAATGCCACTTTTTGATTCAAAAATTCGCATTGGCGCCCCTTCGGAGTGCAAGCAAGGTTTCCGTAGGAGCGCAATTCATTGCGCGATCAGCAATGATCAAGCCACCGAAGCTTATCGCCCGACGAAGTCGAGCTCCTACAAGGGTGGGTGCATCCAGCAGGTTTTGTAGGAGCTCAACTTGTTGAGCGATCAGAAAGGATCCAGCCCCAAGGCCCGGTAACGGGGGTTCTGTAGGAGCGCAATTCATTGCGCGATCAGCAATGATCAAGCCACCGAAGGCCATCGCCCGACAAGTCTGGCTCTTACAAGGCTGGCTACATGCAGCAGCTTTCCGTAGGAGCGCAATTCATTGCGCGATCAGCAATGATCAAGCCACCGAAGCTTATCGCCCGACGAAGTCGGGCTCCTACAAGGCTGGATGCATGCAGCAGGTTTTCGTAGGAGCTCAATTCATTGAGCGATCAGCAGTGATCAAGCCACCGAAGGCCATCGCCCGACAAGTCGGGCTCCTACAAGGCTAGATGCATGAAGCAGGTTTTGTAGGAGCTCAACTTGTTGAGCGATCAGCAATGATGCAGCCCCCGAAAACTATCGCCCGTCAAAGTCAGGCTCCTACCAGGCTGGCTGCATACAGCAGGTTTTCGTAGGAGCTCAATTCATTGCGCGATCAGCAATGATCAAGCCACCGAAGCTTATCGCCCGACGAAGTCGAGCTCCTACAAGGCTGGGTGCATCCAGCAGGTTTTCGTAGGAGCTCAACTTGTTGAGCGATCAGCAGCGATCAAGCCATCGAAGCTTATCGCCCGACAAGTCGGGCTCCTACAAGGGCTGGGTGCATGAAGTGGGTCTCGTAGGAGCGCAATTCATTGCGCGATCAGCAGTGACGATCTCGTAAAGGCTTTGGAATTATATTGCATCCATGTAGTCCAAAAACTACACTAAAACGATGCTTGTTATCAAACAAACAGATACTTACCGAAAGTGGGAGCGAAAACTTCGCGATCAACGTGCTAAAGCATTGATTGCGGCACGTGTCTTTCGGTTGGCAAATGGTTTACCAGGCGATGTAAAACCCGTGGGGCATGGAATCAGCGAGCTACGTATCAACCATGGTCCCGGATACCGTATTCACTTCAAGCAACGGGGCAACGAAGTCATCATTCTATTATCTGGTGGCGATAAGAGCACCCTGCAAAGCGATATCGAGACTGCACACCGGTTAGCATCAGAGTGGGAGGCGTCATGAGCGACAAAATCTATGAGTACGATCCAGCCGCGGCCTTGGAGAGTGAGGAAGCGATTGCCGTGTTTCTCACGGATGCCCTAGAAACCGGGGATTCAGCTTACATCGCAAAAGCGATGGGGGTGATTGCACGCGCCAAGGGGATGACAGAACTGGCTCGTGAAACAGGCCTCTCGCGTGAGCAGCTATACCGCTCATTCAGCGAGCAAGGTAACCCCACACTGAAAACCATGCTCGCTGTAACGCGTGCCCTGGGTGTCGATCTAACCGCACGCCCACACGAGAAACCAGCGGCATAACCCCTGCGCTGGATTACAGGGTTTTGGTAGGAGCTCAATTCATTGAGCGATCAGCAAGCATCCCGTCCTCAATATTGCCCGCCAACATCTGTCGACGGAAAAACGTTACCACCGGAGTCGCTGAAGCCAAGCACATTACCAATGCCCAACCATAGAAATGGAATACGAAAATACTGCCCCATGCGTTATTACTTGCAGGAGGCAGCCGTGTTATTGGTGATAGTCACTTAAAAAATGCAGAACTATTCCGCATCGCCTGCAGCTAACCATTCATCAATCAAGTCACGATTCTCATCGATCCAAGTCTGGGCACCTTCCACAGGGTCACCGGCTTGCTCAATTTCGGCCATCAGGCCACCCAGCGTATCGTCGTCCATGTGCCAATCATTGAGTACGGACGTTAGCCAGGGATCATCGTCACCGAAATCTTTGCGCGACATCCAGTGAATATCATCACTTTCGCCATAAACGCCTTCAGTGTCTTCTAGATATTTGAGGTCGTACTCGGCAAAGGCCCAGTGCGGACTCCATAGCGTCACAACGATCGGTTCTTCTCGCTTATAAGCGTCATCCAGCGCCGCCATCATGGCGGGTTCAGAGCTATTAACTTGATCAAGTGGCAGTTCGTACGTTTCTATCGCTTCGTCGGTAGAGCCTGCAATCGCCGAACCTGAATCAATGCCAAGAATCGTTGGGCTACCCTGGTATTCATACTCCTCGGCGTTCTCACCAAGCTCCTTGATGGTGTCGATTTCCACGTAGTCCGGCACGACCAGGCCCAGTTCAGTGCCTTCGTACCAAACATCGTGCACGTCGATCTCATCCTTGTGGGGTTCAAGGAAAGAGGCATCCGTGTTAGGTAACCAGATCTCCAGTGAGAGGTCGAAGTCATCGTTGGCCAGACCACTATAAAGTGCGCTCTTGCTGACGTCGGAGAGCTCAACGTCGTAACCGTGCTCTTCTTCAAGAATGATCTTCCACATGTTCGCGACCGCGATGTTCTCGGCCCAATTATTGGTGCCGATCACCAACGATTTATGGTCGTCAGCCTGAGCTACTGTTGCCATTAGCAGCAACCCTCCCACGACTGCAGATGATGCTGATTTATTCATCCCAAGCTCCTTCGTTATCTTTAAGTCATTCTAAAATATCAACCGTAGCAGGTTATCATCCGGCTACAATCGACATTACCGCATAGCCACCATGAGAAAAATGAATTCTTATCCATTCCGCTAGGTATACCCCAGCAACCTGGAATCGAAGGGGTAATCGGACAGTAGCTCCACTTTTCCGTCGTCGCGTACGTAGAGCTGTTCTTCAAGCTTGACGCCTTCACCCCCCTTTTCGTGGCCGATAAAACTCTCCACGCAAAGCGTCATTCCCGGCTCTATAATTCCGTCGTAGCCCTTGTCGTCGATATCCTCGCGATGAACGATGTAGGGGTACTCGCCATTCATGCCGACACCATGTGCCAAGGCGAAGTAGCGACGCGCCTTGTAGGCCTCTGGCAGTTGCCAGGCGCGCTCGGCGTACTCCTTGAAACTGATGCCGGGCCGGATGTTTTGCATATTGGTACGTATCTGTTCATACGCCATGGCGTAGAGGTCTTTCTGGGCCCGGCTTGCCTGGCCATCGCCACACAGGAAAGTACGTGAGAAATCGGCATAATAGCCGTAGCGTCCTACCACGTCGGTATCGAGCGCCACCAGCTCGCCATCCTGAATGATTCGGTCTGAGCACTCCTGAAACCATGGATTGGTACGCGGTCCCGAGTTCATCAATCGCGTCTCGACAAAGTCAGCATCGGTTTCAATGATGTGCTGATGCAGCCTTGACCAGACGGCGTTCTCGCTAATACCCGGCTGAATGGCTGTTTCAAGCTTACGGACCCCGTCTTCTACCGCGCGCAGCGACGAACGAACCATCTTGATCTCATTGGGCACCTTGATGGCACGCGCCAACTCCAGTGGCGCTTGTGCATCCACTACCTCGAAGCCACTCGCCTGCAGCATGAAAGCCGCTTCCGGCGTGGCGCTTTCGATGCCGATACGCTTCCCACCTCCACATTGCCGAACAAGGTCGATGATCTCGTCCGCCCAGGCGCGGGTCACCGCCTCGGTGTTTTTCTCATTGAAGTAATAAGAAATCGCTTTCGCTGGGCGAATCTCATCCACCGTTGGCAGATGCTTGGCTAAGTGCTCGCAGCCGGAAAACTCGAACAACACCACGGGCCCTTCGGCGGGCACGAACGCATAGCGTGCCGGGTTGCGGGAACTGTAGACCTGCATGTTGCGCGACCCTGTGGCATAGCGGACGTGTGCCGGATCGAAGAGCACGACCGCGGCTAGGTCGCGTTTGACGAGTTCACGTCGAACCCGGCCTAAACGGTCAAGTAATACCTGTTCGATCTCGACTTGCGTCGGCTCGCAATCGCTGGGCACATGGGTCGGCGGAAGAATGCCGAGGGTATCGAGATCCATCTTCATGGTCTCTCCTCTTCATTGAAAATATAGGGAGGCGTGCTTAGTCGATCAGCCCGTCAGTACGCTCGGCATAGCGGGCTTCTGCCTGGATATGTTGCTCAGCGACACGCCCGTACAGCTGACGTGTGCGTTCCAGCTTGCCAACGACGCCGGGTTGCTGCGAATAAGCGAAAATGGCCGTCAGTCTTGGCGTATCACCTTGCACCTCTGAGACGCGGTGCAGACTGAAGCGCCCTTTGAAAAGCTGGAGATCCCCCGGACGCAGATCCAAACGCTTGACAGGTGTGGGGTCATCCTCACGAATCACCGCACTGACACCGGAATAGTTTTCGTCCTGCGGTGTACGAATACCCGGGCAATACTCGAAAACGCCGCCCGCTTCGGGCTGCTGCGTCATCATGGTGACGATGAATTCGTTGGTGTCGTAGTGCCACGGCTGCTGAGTACCATCGGGCAGTACGTTGAGCACGAGGCCGGCGAAAGGGTCGGCGTACTCATAAATTTGCTCCTCGCCAAGACAGCGGGCCACCAACGACTTCATGGCCTTGGAGACATAGAGCCGATGAATCAGGCTATCGGCTGTGATCATGTCCCGTGTAACGAAACCGCTGGTACGCGTCATGAATATCCGGCGGGGATCATCATCCGGCAGCGAGGGGTCATCAGCCGTAAAATAGGCGTTGACCTGGCGCGTGTTGAAGAAGCTTTTCTCGGCCATGCGCGCGCTCTCCACCCGCGCCTGTTCAAGAACGGCCGGATGCAGGAAACCTCGCAGTACAGCACAGCCCTCACGGTCAAGATCACGCCGGGCCGACTCAATGACCTCAATAAGCGACGGGCTATCGGGGTCATCGAGTGGATAACGTTGGGTATCGACGAAAGCAGACAGATCCAGGCGCTCGGCATCCGCCAACTGATCAGCGTTCAGCATTGCATTGCCCTCCAGAAGTAAACAGGCACCAGGCTTGGCAGCCCGGCGTATCTGGAGGCATAGTGGATAAACAAGCGCTATTGAGGAAACAATTCCTTGTGATGGATTCCATCGACTTTACCGATAGATCATCCCGCACGCCGTCGCTCGACAATGAACTGTTGAGCGCCTTCGTGGCCGTGGTGGACAACAATGGGTTCACTGCCGCCGCTAATCAGCTGCACAAGACGCAGTCGACGATTAGCCTGCGCATACGCACCCTGGAAGAACGGCTCGGCACGCGTCTATTGCAGCGCACAAGCCGTCAACTGACACTCACCCAAGATGGCGAAACCTTCCTGGTCTACGCCCGCCGCCTGTTGCAATTGCAACGCGAGGCGTTGAGCGTGCTTGGCCACGGCGACCACGACGGCGTGATTCGTTTCGGCCTACCCGAAAATTATGCCGAAGCCTGGCTACCGGCACTATTGGGCCGCTTTGCCGAACGCCACCCTCGCATTCGGCCGCATATTCATTGCCGCATGTCGAGTGAACTCATCGAATCGTTGGAAGCAGGAGAGCTAGACCTCGTACTGACCATTCAACACCCGAGCCAGCGGCATGGGGTAGCGATGGGCCACGAGGAAGTGGTGTGGGCAGCGCATCAAGATTATCGTGTCGCCCCCAATGCGCCACTCGCACTGGCGCTCTTCCCGGACCACTGCCCTTATCGAGAGCGCGCCCTGGAAGCCCTTGCGCGCCTGGGCAGGCAGTGGTCGCTGGAATATACCACCCAAAGCCCTACCGGGCTGCGCGTTGCCGTCAACCTGGGCAAGGCCGTCACGGTTATTGATCGACGCGCCATGCCTGAGAATTGGCGCATCCTCGATGAAGCGGACGGGTTCCCAGCGTTACCGCCTGCCGAACTGACGGTTCGACAATCGCCGAGTTTCCAGCATCCCGCGGGGGATACGCTCGTCGACTTACTGCGTGAACAACTTCTCTCTGATAACAGCCTTCACAACGCCTAATAACCCTGTGACTCTCTTTCCAAGACTGCGTCCCGAGACGACTACAGACCGGTGGGGGGATCGTCGATCTCCTGCGCCAGCCATTGGCGGAACAGCTTTAGGCTCGCCGACTCCACTTGATGCGGCCGGGTGGCCAACCAATAGGAACGATGCCCGGTGACCTCGACATCGAGCCAAGATACAAGCTCCCCTCTATCCAACTCGCGCTCGACCATGTGTCGGTCAGCGATGGTCAACCCGACGGCGTTAACGGCAGCATGAATCGCCGATTCCAGCAGATCAAACGCGATCCCCCCGCTGGTCTTTACACCTTCGATACCGGCCGCTGAAAGCCAGTGATCCCAGGTATGAAAGCGATCCTCCCCCCACAGGACATGGAGCAGCACCTGGTGATTGAGGTCGAGCGCATCACGCCGCATAGCCCCCCTGAGCTTGGGTGCGCAGACGGCGATATGACTTTCTTGCATCAAGTGCACCACCTCGGCATCCGACCACTCACCGGTGCCAAAACGAATCGCCGCATCTAGGTTTTCGTCTCCCACAAGGTCGTCATCGGCGCGGGTTGTCAGGGACAGCTCCAGATCCGGATGCAATGATTTCAAGCGCCCCAGCCGCGGGATCAACCATCGGTTGGCAAAGGTAGGAGGCGCATTCAGGCGCAGGTGGGGAACAGCATCCGGCTCTTGCAGCCCTCTTACGGTCCAGGCAATGCGATCAAAGGACTGACGCAGCACAGGTTGCAACCGGCGCCCTGCGTCGGTCAGTCGAAGGTGGCCCGAACCGCGTTGGAAAAGCGACACCCCCAACTGCTCCTCCAGCAACTTGACTTGACGACTGACCGCGCTCTGGGTCACGCAGAGCCGCTGTGCCGCCAGGGTAAAACTCGCACACTCGGCGGCAGCCTCGAAGGCCTTGAGAGAATTGAGTGGAGGTAACGTTCGTGACATGCGCCAGGGCCTCATCGGGTGATTTTTTCGCAGTGACTCACCCGATAATGTCAGCAAACGCTTCTCCAATACCAGTCTTGCATGAGTTATAGGAATACCCGAGGTTCGCTTTCCTCGTTTGTGGGGCCACACCAGAGCACCTAGTATCACGACGACATGCCAACTCACCGCCGAGGTTATCTGATGACGGACCGTTCCCACGCTGACTGGCAGAGCCGCGCAAGCACGCTCCCGCTACCGCAACTGGCCTATATCGACGGACAATTTGTCCCCGCCCTGAGCGGCGCCACCTTTTCCGCCGAGAATCCTGCCACTGGCCAAGTGCTCACCGAGGTGGCCGCTTGCGACGCTGACGACGTCGACCTCGCCGTCGCCCGTGCGCGCCGCAGCTTCGAGAGTGGTGAATGGCGAGACCTGCCGCCTGTTGAGCGCAAATCGCGCATGCTCGCCTGGGCGGATGCCATTGAGGCACAGCTCGACGATATTGCGTTACTTGAGACTCTGGAAACCGGCAAGCCGATCGGTCAGACCACCACAGTGGATGTGCCTGGCCTGGTCGGAGGACTGCGCTGGTATGCCGAGTCACTCGACAAGCTCTACGGCGAAACGGCGCCTAACGGCACGTCCAGCGTCTGCCTGGTGGATCGCGAGCCGGTGGGCGTGGTCGCCGCCGTGGTGCCATGGAACTACCCGCTGATTATCGCCAGTTGGAAGATCGGCCCGGCACTGGGCGCTGGCAACTCGGTGATCCTCAAGCCCGCTGAGCAGTCCAGCCTGGCAACCCTCAAGGTGGCAGAGTTTGCCCTGGAAGCAGGCATCCCCGCCGGGGCTTTCCAGGTGGTCACGGGCCTTGGCCACATCACGGGCAAGGCATTGGGCTTGCATGCGGGTGTCGACGCCGTCGGCTTCACCGGCTCCACTGAAGTCGGGAAGGCTTTCCTTGAGTATTCCGCGCACTCCAATATGAAGCGCATCGGTCTGGAGTGCGGCGGCAAGAGCCCGCACATCGTCACGCGTGATGTGGAAGACCTGGATAACATCGCTATGTCGGTCGCCTATGGTGTCTGGTACAACCAGGGTGAGACCTGCCACGCGGGTACCCGCCTGATCGTCGATCGAACCGTCAAGGAAGCGCTGCTTGCAAAGCTTCGCGGTTGGGCCGAGACACTACAGCCCGGTGACCCGCTCGACCCATCGGTACAGATGGGGGCGATGATTGAACAGGCGCATATGGAAAAGGTGCAGGGGTATCTCGAGCTGGGCCAGCGCGAAGGGGCGCAACTTCTGTTCGGCGGCGAGCAAGTACGCAGCGAGAGCGGCGGGTACTACCTGACCCCGGCCGTACTCGACGATGTCACCAACGATATGCGGGTGGCCCGCGAAGAGATATTCGGCCCTGTTCTGGTGGTGATTACCGTGGACGACCTGGATGAGGCATTGGCCATCGCCAATGACACCGACTACGGCCTCGGAGCGGCGATCTGGACAGACCGGCTACGCGACGGCCACCGCGCCGCCCGCACTCTGCGCGCAGGCACCGTTTGGGTCAACTGTTACGACCACACATCGATCAATGCGCCGTTTGGTGGCTACAAGCAATCCGGCCAAGGCCGCGACAAATCGCTCCATGCTTTTGAAAAGTACACCGAGCTCAAGACTACCTGGATCGAGATTTAAGCCCTATGCCCCTGAACCATTTTCACACCGGCCGTCAGACACCGATCATCGCAGGACCTGGCAGTCTTGAGCAGCTACCCGAACTTCGCCGCCGCCTGGGGGCCAGCCGTTATATGCTCATCAGTGACCAGGGCCTTGCCGCGACCGGCCTGGTCGATGCCCTGGTCGACGACCTGACGGCTGATGCCGAGGTAGATACCTTCCTGGCACCGGCAGGCGAACCCAGCGTCGCTACCGCCGATGAGGCAGCTGCGGCGGTTCGCGCCCTGCCCGGCCGCCCCCTGGTGATAGGGCTGGGCGGCGGCACCGCGCTGGACATCGCCAAGCTGGTTGCCGCACTGGCAGAAAGCCAAGGTGGCATGGAAAATTACCTGCTGGCCAGGACCCCCTGGGCAGGGCGCGTACCCGCCGTGATGGTGCCAACCACCTCGGGCACCGGCTCCGAGGTCACACGCACGTCGATCCTCACCGACGCAGAGAGTCGCAAGCTTTGGGCCTGGGGCGACGAACTGCTGCCCGACGCCGTCCTGCTAGACCCGGCATTAACGCGTGGGCTCCCCGCTACACTCACGGCCACCACCGGACTGGATGCCTTCGTCCACGCGCTGGAAGCCACTACCGGCCAGGGGCAACACGCTTTCATAGAGGCAGCGGCGCTGCAGGCTATCCGGCTGGTAGGTGATTCACTGCCCATTACAGTGGCTAACCCAGATGACCTGGTGGCTCGCCAACGTATGCAGGAGGCCGCTTGCCTGGCGGGGCAGGCTATCGATAATGGCGGTACTGGCATCGCCCACAATATAGGCCATGCCCTGGGTAGCTGCTACCACTTACCGCACGGTATTGCCGTGACACTTGCCCTGGAGGCATCGCTGGCTTGGTCCGTGACAGGTAATGAAGCACGCTTCGCGCCAGCGGCCCATGCCCTGAAAGCCGGCTGTAAAGCCCAAGATTTGCCCAGGCTATTCCGCGAACTTGCTGACAAGGCCGATTTCAACCAAGCCCTTACCCCCTTTACCACGCTGACACTAGACGCTGAGGCGCTAGCCTTGACCATGCAAAAAGACGAGAACGCGCCCATGGCCCGCAACGCGGCTCGCCGTCCAACTGGCGAGGACTGGCAATGGCTCGCTGAAGCCGCTGTATCTGTGTTCGAGCGCCGTATTGCCGAGCTTGCCACCCAGAACCGGGAGGTCAGCGCATGAACGTGATCGAGCGCATCGAGATCAGCCAGCACCAGTGCGAGCTCGACCCACCCTTCCCGGCGGCCTGGGATAGCCAACCCAGGCAAAAGTTTCCTGCCGCCATCGTTCGCGTGATCGACAGCGAAGGCCGTGAAGGCATCGGCTCGGGCGATGCCATGTATGGCTTCGACGACTTCCGGTCGCTATTCATTGGGCAGAACCCCTTAGCCATCGAACGCCACAGTGCCGTAATCGACAACATCGGCTTTCATGCCGGGCGTTGCTGGCCACTGGAAGTCGCTATATGGGACTTGATCGGCAAGATCAAGGCACAACCGTTATGGCAGTTGTTGGGCGGCACTTCTTCGCGCCTGAAGGCGTACGCATCCAGCGGCACCCATCGCCCTACCGAGCAGGTCGTTGCCCTCGCCGAGCAAGTTCGCGACGCGGGCATCCCCGCCATGAAACTACGCTTTGGCCGTCACCGGCTCGACGATGATCTGGCGGTGCTCGCGGCGGTGCGTCGTGCCGTCGGCAAAGATCTAGACCTGATGGTCGACTGCAACCAGGGCTGGAGGATGCCCTGGGATACCCAGGCCCCCTGGGACTTAGCCAAGGCAAGCGAAGTGGCTGAGGAGTTGATTCACCATAATGTGCTGTGGATGGAAGAGCCGCTCTATCGCGGCGACTACCCCGGCATGCAAGCCCTCAATGACATGACCGGCGAGCGGCTGAAAATCGCCGGTGGCGAGATGACCCGCGAACCCTACGAATTCCGCGAAATGCTGCGGCAGCAGTGCCTTGACGTCTACCAGCCGGACGCCGTGTGCTCAATCGGCCTGCTTGGCTTATCGCGGCTGGCGAAAGAAGTCACCACGGCGGGCAAATGGTTCACGCCGCATACCTGGGGCAATGGCATCGGTCTTGCCGCCAACCTGCATCTCACCGCCGGAGCAGTTGGCCCGGCTGGCTGTCCTTATCTGGAGTACCCCTTCGACCCACCGGAATGGACACCTGAAGTGCGCGACTTTCCGCTGACCACCGCTATCAAGCCCGATGCCGAAGGCTGGCTGACACTCTCTGACGAGCCTGGCCTCGGCATTACACTTGATGAAGCACGCCTCGCAGCCACCCGTGCCGACCAGGCAACTTGGCAATAGCGACGGTCAATAAAGGGTTTTTGGCGGCAACAAATCGCGGTCTTGGCTGCCAAATGCTCAAGCTCGTCGTTGGTCAGTTCGGAAAACGCGCGAGCGCGGCCTTTATATCCATGAGCCACCAACGCCGGAAGGACATCAAGAACATAAACATAGTCATCTTGATCCTCCTCCAGCCGATAGGCCGGCCTTAAGGCACGCGGCATCTCTTGGGACGATGTCCACTTCAAAGCGAAGTGTGGCGCATGATGGCCATCTCCTGGCGACAACCGGCCAACACTGTCGACTGGTAATGGTAACCGGCACCAAGTTCGGCGACGTTGCCGCCGGTGATCAGCCATCATTCCCGGCAGACGCCAGAGACCTATTGATGTCCTCCCCCTGCCATTGACGAAGCAATGCAGTTGCATTATCTTTTATGCATTACTTTTGCATTACCACTGAGCGGAGGCCAATCGTGAATACGGCCATTGAAGATGACTCCACCCTGACGGATCGCTACCAGACGACCGTCCCGGCATCGGTGCGTCGCGCACTGAAGCTGAAACGCCGCGACCGGATTCACTACGTGATTCGCCCCAATGGGGAAGTGATGCTCACTCGTGCCCGCGATGAGTCCAGCCAAGATCCCGTAATGACCAGTTTCCTGGCCTTTCTGGAGCGCGACCTACAGGAGCATCCGGAAAACATTCGTCCTGTCACTGCCAGCACCTTTGCCGAGGCCGAACGCCTGACAGCAGGCATTGAGGTAGATCTCGATGAGGAACTGCCAGAGGACGACGACGACACATGAGCCCTCTGGAGATAAACAGATGGAAGATCTATGCGCATCCGCTATTCCTGGAGCAGGTCGATGCGCTCACCAGCAAGGTGAAGCAACACCAGGAAAAGGACCCACTCGGATATCGCAGCAAACCAGCCACCAAGCGTCTGGCGGCGATAGTGAAGCTGGCCAAGAACGACATTCCACAAGATCCGGCTGGCCCTCAGTATCGTCAAGGAAACACCCTCGGGTCAGAGCACACCCATTGGTGCCGGGCAAAATTCTATCAACAGTACCGGCTGTTCTTTCGCTACGACCTTGCGAACAAGATCCTTATCTACGCTTGGGTCAACGACGAATCCACCAAGCGTGCCTATGACAGCAAACAGGACGCTTACACTATCTTCCGCAAGATGCTCAAGAACGGTAACCCACCGGATAGCTGGAATGAATTGTGGAGAGCGGCCATCAGTGATGGCGAACGCATCCAAGCACTTCTGGGGGAAGAACCCACATGAAAAGGGGTTTGTAAGACCGAAGGCCATCGCCCGACAAGTCGGGCTCCTACAAGGGCTGGGTGCACGCAGCAGGTTTTCGTAGGAGCTCAACTTGTTGAGCGATCAGCAATGATAAAGCCACCTAAGGCTATCGCCCGACAAGTCGGGCTCCTACAAGGCTGGGTGCATACAGCAGGTTTTCGTAGGAACTCAATTCATTGAGCGATCAGCAGTGATAAAGCCACCGAAGGCTATCGCCCGACAAGTCGGGCTCCTACAAGGGCTGGATGCACGCAGCAGGTTTTCGTAGGAGCTCAACTTGTTGAGCGATCAGCAATGATAAAGCCACCGAAGGCTATCGCCCGACAAGTCGGGCTCCTACAAGGCTGGGTGCATACAGCAGGTTTTCGTAGGAGCTCAATTCATTGGGCGATCAGCAATGATCGAGCCACCGACGGTTATCTACTCGCCTCAATCGTCACTCTAGACATTGGTCTACCCTCCATTGATTTGCCCAAAGCGGACGACTAGTGTTGATTAATGTTGACGTTAACATTAAAGGAATGTCAGCACCCACCTGCTGTACAAATATTTGTATGACGTCAACTCGCTTTGACTACAAAAGACAATTAAAAAGGAGAGAATTTGATGGCTAACGAATTGAAAGGAAAGGTAGCCGCCGTCACCGGCGCGGCGTCTGGAATAGGGCTTGCGACTGTAAAGGCGATGATTGCATCAGGCGCTCGCGTCGTGCTGGTTGACCGCGACCAGGCCGCACTGAAGACAATCTGTGAGGAACTGGGCGATGCTGCGATTCCTCTGGTCATGGACTTGCTCGATCCTAAGGACTGCGCAACGCTGCTGTCACAAATTCTGGAGAAAGCTGGCCAACTCGATATCTTCCACGCCAATGCGGGTAGCTATATCGGGGGTGACTTGCTTGACGCTGACCCAGATGCCATTGACCGAATGGTGAGCCTCAATGTCAGCGTTGTGATGAAGAACGTCCAGAATGTCTTGCCACACATGATCGAACGCGGAACAGGTGACATCATGGTGACGAGCTCGGTAGCTGGGCATTTCCCTGTCCATTGGGAGCCGGTCTACGCCTCCTCCAAGTGGGCCATGAACAATTTCGTCCAGACTGTCCGTCGCCAAGTCTTGAAACATGGCATCCGTGTGGCTTCTGTGTCACCAGGCCCTGTCAACAGTGCTCTACTTGCTGACTGGCCAGAAGAAAACCTGCGCAAGGCGAAAGAGTCAGGCAGCATTATTGAGCCATCGGATGTGTCTGATGCCGTCATGTACATGCTGACTCGCCCGCGCAATGTGACCATTCGTGACATGGTGGTCCTGCCAAGCAATTTCGATATGTAGCGTAAACCTCAGAGAGACAGGCTAGGCGTTAGTAGACATTGGTCTGAGTGCTATTGCTTTGTCACCAGGACTCTTCTAGCTTTTTAATGTTGACGTTAACATTTAAATAAATGTCAGCTCTATTTGCACCTTGCAATGCCACAACAACAAATCTGGAGCCAACCATGAAAATTAATGATATTGCCGCACCCTTTCGCAAGACGGCTCTCGTCGCCGCCTGCGCCACCCTTTTGACAGCAGGAACCGCAACGGCCGATGAGCATAACCTTAAAATCGGCATGTCCTTTCAGGAGCTTAACAACGAATACTTCGTGACCATGCAAGAGGCACTCGAGAGCGCCGCGGAGAGCATTGGCGCCGAAGTGATCACAACCGATGCCCGCCACGATGTCTCCAAGCAGGTCAGCGATGTCGAGGATATGATCCAGCAAGACATCGATATCCTGCTGCTCAACCCCGCCGACTCGGTGGGTGTCGAAACGGCGGTGCTGGCCGCTGAGGAAGCCGGCGTCACCACGGTTGCCATTGACGCTCAGGCCGAGGGACCTGTGGACGGCTTCGTGGGTTCAAAGAACTACGACGCCGGCTATAAAGCCTGTGACTACCTGGCCCAGGAACTCGACGGAGAAGGACAGGTAGCGCTACTGGATGGCATTCCCGTCGTGCCTATCCTTGAACGTATCGAAGGCTGCAACGATGCGCTTGCGGAATACGATGGCATTGAGGTCGTCGACAAGCAGAATGGTCGCCAGGAACGTACCCACGCCATGTCCGTGACCGAGAACATGATTCAGGCCAATCCAGAGCTCGACGGCGTATTCAGCGTCAACGACATCGGCTCCCTGGGTGCCCTGATCGCTATCGAATCAAGCGGCAATGATATCAAACTGGTTAGCGTCGATGGCCACCCCGAGGCTGTCGCCGAGATTGAGAAGGAAGGCTCTCAGTTCATCGCCACCTCGGCACAATACCCCGCCGACATGGTGCGAGTAGGCTTAGGCCTGGCACTGGCCAAGCATTGGGGCGCTGACACCGCACCCGCGGAAATCCCCATCGACGTCGAGCTGATTGACCGAGATAAAGCCTCCGATTTCAGTTGGTAACCCTTATACCACTGACGCTGACAACGTGTGCCGCCTCCAGGCGGCACATGAGGGTATTTCCATGACTCCATTACTTTCCCTGAGACACATCTCAAAGTCGTTTCCCGGGGTGAAGGCCCTGCAAGATGTGTCGCTCGATCTCCAAACTGGCGAGGTGCATGCCCTGCTTGGCGAGAACGGCGCCGGCAAGTCGACGCTGATGAAGATTCTCTGCGGCATCTACCGTCAAGATGAAGGGGAGATCATCATTGATGGCAAGACCTGCGATTTTCACGGTTATCAAGATGCTCTCGACGCTGGCATCGGCATTATCTTCCAAGAGTTCAGCCTGATTCCCGATTTGGACGCAGTAGACAATATTTTCCTGGGACGTGAAAAACGCAACCGATTAGGACTGCGTGACAGACGTGGCATGGTCGCCGAAGCTCAGCGCTTGTTCGAGCGCCTCAAGGTTAGTATCCCCCTGGACTGTCCTATCGTTGAGCTTAGCGTCGCCGACCAGCAATTTATCGAGATTGCCAAAGCGCTATCGCTGGATGCACGCATTCTCGTACTTGACGAGCCAACAGCCACCTTAACGCCTAGCGAAGCCGATCACCTGTTCAGCATCATGCGCGAATTGCGCAAGCAAAAGGTTGGCATGGTATTTATCTCTCACCATATGGAAGAAATCTTCACCATCTGCGATCACGTCACCGTGATGCGTGATGGTGAGAAGGTCTATGACTGTGATACCGCCTCGACCACCCCCGATGATCTGATCGAAAGGATGGTCGGACGGCGTGTGGAGAACCTATTTCCCGAATACCGTTGCGATGCCGACCACACCGACGTAGTGCTGGACATTGAGGCCCTGCGCCTCAATCCCGAGGGTCCCGAGTATTCATTGAAACTTCACCGTGGGGAGATTCTTGGCTTCGCTGGATTGGTGGGTTCAGGTCGCACGGAGCTGGCCATGGGACTTATCGGTGCGACGCGTCCCGTGCATGCGAAGGTCAGCATGGAAGGCAAGCCGATCAAGCTCCGTCACCCAGCAACCGCTCTCAAGCATGGAATCGGGTTGTTACCAGAAAGCCGCAAGACCCAAGGCTTGGTCCTGCCATTTTCTTGCCGCGATAACATCTCCCTGAATAACCTAGCGCAATTCCAGGGTGCCCTGCCTTTTATCAAACGCCGCGAGGAGTCAAGTACTGCCGCCGACCTGATGGCCTCGGTGCGGGTTAAAGCCCCTAGCCCCGAAACGCCGGTCGACAACCTTAGCGGCGGCAATCAACAAAAGGTGGTTATCGCCCGCTGGCTAGGCCACCAGTGCAAGGTGTTGATCTTCGATGAACCTACCCGCGGCATCGATGTTGGCGCCAAGTCGGAAATCTATGCCTTGATGAAGGAGCTCACCGCACAAGGTGTGTCGATCATCATGATCTCCTCAGAACTGCCCGAAGTCCTCGGTTTGTGTGACCGAGTCGCGGTCTTCTATCAAGGCCGGATCGCTGCCGAACTCAAAGGCGAAAATCTCAGCTCACAATCTATCATGCACCATGCCACGGGGGGCCTCAGCTCATGAGCCAACTCGCATCTACTCCCGGCACCGCCCGTCAGTCACTCAAGATGCGACTGGCCCGCTGGCGCCGCACTCCAGTTTTCTACCCGTTGATCGGTTTCATCGTCGTTTTCATCGCTATGGCGTTGATCAATGACAACTTCCTATCAGGAAGCAATATGGCCAACCTGGCTCGCCAGTCGTCGATCATCGCGATCATTGCGGTAGGCATGAGCCTGGCCATCCTCACCGGCGGTATCGACTTATCGGTCGGCCCGGTGATGGCCCTATCGGGAACGCTCATGGCCGGTATGATGGTGGCCGGGTTGCCGCCGTCTCTGGCGATCGTGCTCGGACTGTTGGTAGGTGCCGCTTTCGGGGCTTTCAATGGCGTCTTCGTCGCCTTCGTCGGTATGCCCCCGATCATCGTTACCTTGGCGACCATGGGCATCGCCCGGGGCCTAGGGTTGATTTACACCGGTGGCTATCCGATCTCTGGGCTGCCGGAGGGCTTCGCCTTCTTCGGACGCGGCAGCCTAGTCGGCATCGAGACGCCGATTCTGATCATGATCGCCGTTTATGCCGTTGGTTATGTACTGCTCAGCCATACCGCCACCGGTCGCTACCTGTATGCCATCGGCGGCAACGAGGAGGCGACCCGACTGTCCGGCATCCGAGTCTCGCGCTACAAGCTACTCGTCTACACCCTGAGCGGCACGACGGCAGCTATCGCCGGGCTGATTTTGACCTCGCGACTGATGAGCGGTCAGCCCAATGCCGGGGTTGGCTTTGAGCTCGATGCGATCGCCGCTGTGGTGCTGGGTGGCGCCGCCATCACCGGCGGGCGCGGCATGATCCTCGGTACGTTAGTCGGCGCCTTGCTGCTGGGTGTGCTCAACAACGGCCTCAACCTGATGGGCGTGTCGCCCTACCTCCAGACCGTCATCAAAGGTTTGATCATCCTGCTGGCGATCTATATCAGCCGCAAGCGCACGCTTTGAATCCCGACATACGCTTTGGCGAGGTTCAGCCCCGCGCTGGGAAAAGGAGAGCTGCATGGAAACTGTGATCGGTATCGATATCGGCACTCAGAGCACCAAGGCTCTCGTGCTCGATGGCAAGGGCCAGATCCTCGCCGAACATAGCCGAGGTTATCGCGTTGACACTCCGCACCCACTCTGGGCTGAACAGTGGGCAGATGTGTGGTGGGAGGCGGTGCTCGACTGCCTTCGCGACTGCCTGGGTGACCCGAGGGTCGACCCTCAGCATGTCAAAGGACTATGCGTCAGCAGCCTCTACGGCGGTTCGGGCATCCCGGTCGACGCTGAAATCCGACCCGTATATCCCTGCTTGATATGGATGGACCGTCGGGCTGAGGCTCAGGTGCAGTGGGTGAAGGAGCACCTCGACCTGAGCCGGTTGGGGGATATCACCGGCAACGGCGTGGACAGCTACTACGGGTTCACCAAGATGATGTGGCTCAAGGCCGAGCGCCCGGAGGTCTGGGAGCGGACCCGTTATTTGCTGCCGCCCAACAGCTACATCAACTACCGCCTGAGTGGCGAAATCGCAATCGATCACAGTTCAGCCGGTAATATCGGTGGCATCTACGACCTGGAGAAACGCGCATGGTCGTCGGAAATGCTCGATGCGCTGGGTCTCGATCGGGACAAACTGCCGGACCGGCTGGTTGATTCGGGAGCGTCGGTCGGCGGCTTGATACCATCGCTGGCCGAATCACTAGGCCTGCGCGCCGGTATCTCCGTGGTCGCCGGTGGCGTCGATGCGGCGATGGCCACGCTGGCGGCAGGGGCGACCCGCCCAGGCAACCACGTCGCCATGATAGGCACTAGCATGTGTTGGGGGGTGATCAATCGACGCGTCGATGCCCGGGAGGGGCTCATCAGCATGCCGCATGTGCTGAACGGCGATCGGGATATTTACACCTTCGGCGGTGCCCTTACTGCGGGTGCTTCCGTTAGTTGGTACGTCGATACCTTCTGTGGTGATGACAAGGCCGCCGCCGGTGAGAGCGGGAGTGCCTTTGAACGTCTCGAGCCGCCCGCGCGCGAACTTCCCCCAGGGGCCAATGGCCTGCTCTTCCTGCCCTACTTGATGGGCGAGCGCAGTCCCGTATGGGATGCCCATGCCAGCGCAGGTTTCATCGGGCTCAGCCTTTATCACCAGCGCCATCATCTTTACCGAGCCGTGCTGGAAGGCGTGACCTTCGCTCTACGGCACAACATGGAGGCGGGCACGCGGCAGGGAGTGACCCTCGACGACCACCTGATCGTGGTCGGCGGTGCCGCGCAGTCAGATCTATGGATGCAAATCATCGCCGACGTTACCCGCATGCCAGTCCACACCTACCGCGAGAGCGTTGAGGCAGCGCTAGGTGCTGGACTGCTGGCCGGTCAGGCTTGCGGTTTGCTCGACCTCGCCAAGCCTCTACAGCATGGCACCCTGGTTGAGCGCGCCACGCCATGCGAGACGGCAGCGTGTCGATACGATGAACTCTTCACACTTTATTGCCAGCTCTATCCAACGCTCAAGCCGATCATGCATCGGCTCAATACCAACCACACACTGAGCGAGTGAACGTATTCCATGAATTTCGAACTGCAGAATCAACGCATTCTCGTCACGGGCGCTACCAGCGGCATCGGTCTCGACATTGCCCGGGCCCTCGCCGAGCTGGGCGCTGACCTAGTGCTGATAGGCCGCAATCAAGACATTCTCGACGAACTGGAGCAATCGCTCGGGGCGATTACACTAGCCGTCGATATTACCGATGAAGCGGCGGTCAATGCGGCCTTCGCTGAGATGCCTGTTCTTGATGGCCTGGTCAACTGTGCGGGTATCTCGATCCTCGACAGCGTTCTTGACGTTAAAGCAAAAGACCTTGAGCAAATCATGGCCACTAATGTCACCGCCAGTGCCGTGGTAGCCCGGGAAGCCGCACGTCACATGATTGCCAATGGTTGCCAGGGCAGCATCGTCAATGTCTCCAGCCAAGCGGCCATGGCTGCCCTGCCGGGGCATCTTGGCTACTGCGCATCCAAGGCGGCCATGGATGCCATGACGCGCGTGTTGTGTCTCGAACTAGGCCCTAAGGGCATACGCGTCAACAGCGTCAACCCGACGGTGACACTGACCCCGATGGCCGAACGCGCCTGGGCAGACCCCGCCAAGCGCGACCCGATGTTGGCAGCCATTCCATTGGGACGCTTTGCCACCCCTCGTGACGTTGCGCTACCGGTGGCCTTCCTGCTGAGCTCAGCAGCGTCAATGATCAGCGGTGTTAGCCTGCCGATCGATGGCGGTTTCACGTCTCACTAGTGCCAAGTTTTGAGTTCTACATAAATGAAATTGAAGGAAACTCAATGACCTATCAGCTCGACGCGCTTCGTCAGCACTCCATGGTGGTCGCCGACACCGGTGACCTGGAGGCCATTCAGCGCTATCAACCTCACGACGCCACGACCAACCCGTCACTACTGCTCAAGGCCTTTGAGTTACCAGGCTACCAAGCGTTAATTGATCAGGAACTCGCTGCCGTCAAAGCCGATACCCGTGATCAGCAGGCAGAACATGCCGTGGATCGCCTCGCCGTGGCCATGGGCAGCGAGATTGCCAAGCTTATCCCTGGTCGCGTATCAACCGAAGTGGCCGCGAAGCTCTCTTTCGACACCGAGGCCAGCATCCGCAAGGCGCACGAGCTGGTTGCGCTCTACGAGAAGCGAGGGGTGGCCAAAGAGCGGATATTGATAAAGTTAGCCTCGACCTGGGAGGGCATTCGCGCCGCAGAAGTGTTGGAGAAAGAAGGCATCAACTGCAACCTGACCCTTCTGTTCAGCGATGCTCAGACCCAGGCTTGTTTCGATGCTGGCGTGTTCCTGGTGTCTCCCTTCGTCGGCCGTGTCACCGACTGGTATAAGAAAGAGACCGGGCAAAATTTCACCCCCGAAAACGACCCCGGCGTACAGTTCGTGCGTGGCGTCTGCGAGCGGGTCAGTCAAGGCGGTTACGATACCGTGGTGATGGGCGCAAGCTTCCGCACCGCCGACCAGGTGCTAGCACTCGCCGGCTGCCCACGGTTGACCATCTCGCCGGTATTGCTCGAAGAACTGGCGACGACATTGGGCGAAGTGAAGCCCAACGTGCTTCTGACACGCAATGGCGGGCCACGGCCAACACCTCTCAACGAGCCTGCTTTTCGTTGGGGACACAATCAAGACGCTATGGCCAATGACAAGCTGGCCGAGGGTATCCGCCGTTTCGCCGATGACCAGGCACGCCTTGAAGAACAGATTGCCGAACGCTTGGCCACCCTGTGATGTTAAGTTCCCGTGCGGATTACTGAATCAGCGTGGCAGAAATCGTGAGCTCACGGCCATCGGCCGTGGGGTCATTTATTTGCTCGAAGAGCAGTCGAAATGCTTCATGCCCTAACTGGTAGGTGTCGTGCACCGCACAGGGGATCGATACATCGAAAATATCGGCATAGGGAAGTCGATCGATGCCTACGACAAGGACATCATCCCGTGATACATGTGCATCGTGCAGGGCCCGCATCGCGCCCAGCGTGATCAACTGATTGAAACCGAATACCGCGTCGGGGAGCTCACCTTGGCGAAGATGGGCGGCCATGTCACGATAGGCTGGCTGTAAGGTGTAGTCTCCTGGACGTTGCTCCAGTGACAGAGGAACGCCCCCTTCCTCATAAGCCTCTTTGAGGCCAGCTAGCCGATGCCGCGTGATTTGTGAGCCACTTGGTCCTGTTAATGTCAGCACCCGTTCGATGTTCTTCTTCACCAACAACTCGCCAAGCAATCTCCCGGCAAGACGGTTGTCCAGTACCACACGACTGAAGTCCGTCACATCCAGGGTTCGATCCAGCATCACCACCGGCAAGTTGGCATTACGCAGGCGTTCAAGATAAACAGGGCGATAACTGGCATCGTCAGAGACGGGCGACAGAATGATACCCGCCACCTGATAACTGAGCAGGGTATCGATCGCCACTTCTTCGAGCTCTGGCGAACCATCGGTGTCAATCAGCATGATGGTGTAGTCATGCTCCTTAGCCGCACGTGAAATTGCCTTGATCACCTCACTGTAAAAGGGATTGTCCACGCTGGCTGTCACCAGCCCAATGAGCCGGTTCTTGCGACTTCGGAGATGGCTGGCAAAAGCATTGGGTACGTAGCCCAGCTCGTTTGCCGCAGCAAGTATTTTCTCACGCGTTTCTGGCCTGACCTTCTCAGGCTTTTTCAATGCACGCGACACCGTCATGTTGGTCATGCCCACATGTTTAGCGATATCGGTGATCGTTACTTGGCTGCGTTTAGTCATGTACTACTCGTATATCAACATTCCAGGTACATAGAATAATCAAGACGTTAGAGCATATTGATCTATAGACCCTTCACGTATGCAAACAGAAGGCACAGTGGGCGTAAGGAACAACCACGAACGTTTATCCATTCTACAGTATGCTCAGCAATTGTTTTGGTGGAAGAGACTGGATACCAATACAGAGTCTTATTCCAAAGAATGACAACGAGCCCCGTTCTACCGCCTGCCTGACGGCTTTGATTTTGAATGCTCCAGTGTAACAGGGATAACTAATAGTTGGCGGCGACCCACGTCTGATTCGGCCGGCGGCTGGAAAGTTCTGCTCCAGTCAATTGGGCAACACCGCCAAGTCGTGATTGTTGTCGTTGGTGGCTTTTGGTTTCGTAGGAGCGCAATTCATTGCGCGATCAGCAATGATCAAGCCGCCGAAAGTTATCGCCCGACAGTTCAGACGCCTACAGGGACTGGCAGCTTGCACAAAAGCTGATGCTGGTGGGCTTCGTAGATACTCTTGCGCCGAAGAGCTTTATGCCTTCGGTCTGAACATCCACCACCAAGTGATGCGGGAGCCTGGCGCCATTGAGCGTAGCTACCACGAACACCAGTATATTGTGGTACCAGCCATCACCAAGGCTGATTTAACTCACCTCAGCAACAAAGCGCAGACGCCATGTAATGCAGCCATCAAACAAGACCACTGCACCAGGTCAGCGTTGCCTAGCTCCATGCCCACACGCCACTACGTGCTCTTTCAATGACACTGGGATAGGCCTATGTAATGACCCCCTGGTTTTTGCACACCCTACGCAGCTATTGCAGGGTGTGCTCGGGGCGCCACATAGCCTAGTGACTGATGTGGCCGTTCTTCGTTGTAGTACCGTATCCAGCGCCCGAGAACAGC
>Ga0208979_100354_pt1 | contig 37952 bp, 34 predicted proteins | sample HotLakConsUCCSLE_FD_184738 | JGI IMG/M metagenome (GOLD analysis project Ga0208979, IMG submission 184738) | Hypersaline microbial mat communities from Hot Lake, Washington, USA - Hot Lake Consortium UCC-SLE (SPAdes) | ecosystem: Environmental > Aquatic > Non-marine Saline and Alkaline >... | reverse complement strand
GAGACTTTCAAAGTCCGGCTCATCGCCTCAACCAGAAGCAATATCATCCCCATTGGTTACACAATCTACAAGTTTGCGCTTCTTGTCAGGGCCATAGACTGCTGACATAGAAAACGTTAGTGTCAGGGATGATACTTGGGCACAGCTAACAGCAATGGTGAGTTAGGTCGAAACAGAGAGGCTTGCCTATCAGCGACAGGGGCAGGCAATTACGTTGCTTGCTGAGTGTTTGCAGGTAGCCTAGATTGAAACGCATGAGGACTTGGTACAATTGAGCAAAGCAGCGGTAACAAGGCTATGTCCGAAGAAAGGCTAGACAGACTAGAAACGTTGATTGGTGGACTCACAAACACCATTGATTTTTTGGTGACTGAATTTATCAGGCCTGCTACTCAACAAGCTTTTGCCAATTACGAACGGCTAGAACGGCTAGAAGCGGCTTTAGATTCCCTGGTAACTCAGTCCTTAGTTAACTCAGAACAAATAGAAGCTAATCAAAGTCAGATTGCTAGTAATACGGTGAACATATCCCGTAACACTGAAACCATTACCAGACTAGAAGCACTGGTAGAGGATACCTTTAGGCGGTTAGATGATCGGTTAGACGAACAATCGAATCAGATACAGATACTCATTGAAGAAGGCAGAGCCGATAGGCAAGCTCAGAGGGAAGCTTTAGCAAGCATTATGAATAACGCTAATAGAATCAACATCTTGGAGCAAAGGGCAAGCTAAAACCTACAAAACAGGGTGCTAAAAAATCTTTTAGCGCTGAACTGTATAGTATTCAATACTGGTGATATTTAAATATTCATCAGCGTGTCCTGTATGAAAATCTGATCGTCCAAATCGTTGTTTGCCTCCATGAGCTGGCTCTGGATTTTATTGTGCCATCATCCCCTTCTCAACCATCAGCAGCAACAGAAACTCGACTATCAACGGGCATTAAAGGATTAGATAGTGTTCTTTCAGGTGGCCTAATTCCTAATCAGACGTATTTACTTCGCGGTGGTCCCGGCCACGGAAAAACCACTTTGGGGCTACACTTTTTATCACAAGCAACCCAAAAAAAACCTGCTTTATTTATTACGCTGGGTGAGGTTGAATCTAAAATTCGTCGTAACGCAGAAAAGTTAGGGTTTAATCTTGAGTTTGTTCATTTTTTGGATCTGAGTCCTTCTGCTGATTTTTTCACTGAAGATAAATCCTATGACATTTTTTCGCCTGCCGATGTCGAGCGTGAATCGATAACAAATAAAATTTTGACTAGCATTCAAAACTTTCAGCCCAAACGCGTTTTCGTCGATTCAATTACGCAGTTTCGTTACCTTTCTCGCGATACCTATCAGTTCCATCAACAGGTGCTTTCCTTCGTACGCTACTTAACCGATCAAGATGCAACAACTATTTTCACTTCAGAAGACAGTGTGACCAATCCCGATGACGACCTGCAATTCTTAAGTGATAGCGTCATTACCCTTACAGCCACCCCTGCGGGACGAACGATTCAGGTTGAAAAATTTAGAGGGTCGGGCTTTATTGAGGGCGTTCATTCACTAAAGATAGGGTCGTCGGGCATTGTTGTCTTTCCTAAGCTAAAGCCTGAGACATTTAGTCGGAGCTACTCGCCTGATAGCATTTCTTCCGGGATTCCTGAGCTAGATGAACTACTCCATGGTGGTATTGAACGGGGGACTGTCACTATTGTGACAGGGCCAACAGGTGTTGGTAAAACCACCTTTGGCGCGCAGTTTATGAAAGAGGCCGCAGGACGCGGGGAGCGTTCGGTCATTTATTCTTTTGAGGAAGCGACGGATACGATTTTGCATCGCTGTGAAAGCATCAATATGCCGGTAAGAGCAATGATAGAAAATAAAAAGCTCAAAATTAATGCAGTCGAGGCACTATCTTTGACGCCGGATGAATTTGCGCAAATGGTACGACACGAAGTGGAAGTACAGGGGACACAAATCGTGATGATTGATAGTCTCTCGGGCTATCGCTTGGCGATGCGTGGGGAAGATATGACAACCCATGTCCATGCCCTCTGTCGCTACTTACAAAATATGGGGGTGACGACAATATTAGTAAATGAGGTAGATAGCATAATGGGCGATTTTCAGGCAACAGGGCAAGGTCTGAGCTACCTAGCGGACAATATTATTTTTCTACGTTATTTGGAGATTGACGGTCAGTTGCGTAAGGCCATTGGAGTGCTCAAAAAGCGGTTGTCTAATTTTGAGACGACGCTGCGTGAGTTTAAAATTTCACGCTATGGCTTGCAGGTAGGTGCGCCCTTATCCAACTTACGCGGTATTCTCAGCGGTGTTCCAGAGTGGGTAACGCCACCAAAGAGGTTTGAGTAAGAGATGGAATCAGATAGTTGTATTTTGTGGGGGGGACGTAACCGGCGCAATCGGGAACTGCTGAGTGAGTTTTTAAGCAAAGCGGGCTACATGGTTGAGATGGCTTCAAGCTATGAAGAGATAATACTTTCAATTGAAATCATCCCGATTAGGCTCGTACTATTGGGTATTACCGGTTTTGATGAGAGGGTTTGGCCAGTCTGTCAGATATTTAAATCTCACAATATTCCCTTTTTTGTCATCACTGCGCCTAGTCGAGCATATATCCCTTCTTTATACAAAGCCATCGACTGTTTCTCCGTCCCTCTCATTAAACCTCTCTCGATTCGCCCATTACTTGCTTTAATTGCCAATAGCCTCAGTAATAGCCATGAGTAAACCGCGACTTTTATTGATGCTCAATCCAAGCGAGAACAGACGCTTACTGATCGAAAGACTTTCTTCTGATTTTGAGATTGTTTTTCTAGATGAACAGGCCGTGTTAGAGAGGAGTCTAGATAGCACTATCGCCACTGTAAAAGATATAGAAGTTGACTTAATTATTTGCAACTTAGTAGAACTAGGGCGTTGGCGTACACAGATTACCCGATGGCGGAAGAAAGCTGAACCTGTATTGCTACCGGTTTTAGCACTCTTGCCGAAAAATATAGTCGGCACTTTGCCTGCGGATGTGCGTTATCAAATTGATGAGCTGGTAACGGTGCCGATAGATCCCGATGAGCTAGATGTGCGAATTTCGCTGTTGATGAGGTCTCGCCACCTCACTACCCAGCTTGCTCAACAAAACAAAATGTTAGAAGAACTCAATACGCTCAAAACGCGATTCGTTTCTATGGTTTCCCATGAGTTTCGCGCCCCGCTATCTGTCATCTCTGGCATTATTCAATTGCTGCAAAAGCAAGAGAGTCAATATAGCTCTGAAAAGAAACAGGATCTATTTCAGCGCATGCAGAGCGTAGTTACAAAGCTAACGACCCTCTTAGACGACCTGTTGATACTCTCTCGAAATACGTCCTCGAAGGTCATCTTCAAACCCAAACCTGTTGATATTCAAAGTCACTGCAAAAATCTAATCAACAATTTTCAGCTGAGTACTGCCAAAAATCGAAAGATTCATTTGCACGCTCAAGGAGAACTCTCTTTAGTCAACTTAGATATTTCCCTCGTAGAAACTATTTTGAGTAATCTGCTCTCTAATGCGATTAAGTATTCTCCAGAGACCGCTCCGGTTAACCTTCGGATAGAACGACGAGACGATCAGATCATCTTGCAGGTCAGTGATCAAGGCCAAGGCATTCCCCTTGAAGACCAGGCTGCTTTATTTGATCCTTTTTTTCGCGCTCACAACGTAGGTACTATTCCTGGAACTGGTTTAGGGCTCAGCATATTGAAGGAATGCGTCGAGCTACATCGCGGGATTGTAAAAGTCGATAGTGTCGTTGAACGCGGCACGACCTTCGTCGTCACACTGCCCTGCAATTTAGATGGAACTGACGGCCTCTAAAATCTGATTCACACTACAGAGATGCACTTAGTGATACGTAACCCTATGTGTAGTATTGTAATGAAAGTAGCTGTCTTTGCCGAATTTTGTCTTTTGATTCGATGATTTTGGTCTTTAAAGCCCTATTCACTTGATTTAAGAGAGTCTCTTACTCAAAGGTAAGAAAAATTAGGAGATCGCCGATCAGAGGATAATGGGTTACCTATAGCCTCAGTCCTTTAGCTCATCCACAAGAAGTCATGTCTAACTACTCTGAGCACGAACATTTTCTCCTTGCTGAGTTATCAGATACTCTAGAGCCAGATAGTTCTGCCTCAAATTTGGCGGTAGGCATGGTGTTTCAACTATCGGAGGGTACGATTCAAGCATGTAATTCAGCAGCAGAGACCTTGCTGGGATTTACCTTAGTGCAGATGCAAAACAGTACATCTTGCAGCCAACTGTGGCAAACCATTCGGGCAGATGGATCTCCCTTCCCAGGAAACGATCATCCAGCTATGAAGGCGCTGAAAACAGGTCAGCCTATTGTCGGCGTCGTGATGGGGATATATCGACCAGACGGCAGGTTATTGTGGATTAAAATAGATGCGCAGCCTCTGTTTCAGGACGCCAATCCAACCCCTTGGGCAGTAGTGACGACTTTTTGGCAAATCCCAAGGCCCGAACGTGCTCTTCTGCCATCAGTTAACTCTAAACCATTATTTGAGGGTGACTCAAACCGCTTAACTCTATTGTTGGTAGAAGATTGCCATGCAGATCAAGTAGCAATTTGTCGTTATTTAGAACACAATTCAGATCACGCTTATGAAGTGCTGGTAGCGAATACGGGTGCAGAAGGTCTAGAGATTTGCCGAACGACCCCAGTGGATTTAGTGTTGCTGGATCACTGCCTGCCCGATTTGAAGGCGACCGCCTTTCTCAAAGCGCTGCATAATCTCTCGAACCAGCCCGCTTCGCCCGTCATTGTAATTACGGGGCAAGATAACGAAACAACAGCTGTTCAGCTGTTAAAGGCCGGTGTAAAAGACTACTTAGTTAAGGGACAGTTCAATGCGCAAAGCTTGCAGTCATCCGTTAGGAATGTGCTGCGTCAAGCCCAATTCACCGAGAAAATTCAGCGCTCTAACCAAAAAGAACGCCTCATCACCCAAATTGGTCAGAAAATTCATCGCAGCTTGGAACTCGACAAAGTTCTTGAAGCAACAGTGCAAGAAGTTCGTCAGTTTCTCCAAACCGATCGCGTGCTGGTGTTTAAACTAGAGCCTAACTCAGCTATTGGCCATGTCGTCGCTGAGGCAGTTGAAGCACCTTGGCAGTCCTTGCTCGCGAACTCATTTGAAGATCCTTGTTTGATTCAGGCCTATGCCCAAACTTATCGTCAGGGTAAGGTAACGGCGATTTCCGACCTAGATCGCGAACCCGTCACACCTTGTTATCAAGCGTTCTTAAATCACCTTGAGGTGCGGGCCACTTTAGTGGTGCCAATTCTGCGAGAAGATATTTTATGGGGACTGCTCATTGCCCACCATTGTCAGGGTCCACGACTATGGAACCCAACTGAAATTGACTTGCTCAAACAACTGTCAACTCACGTGGGTGTTGCGCTGCACAGGGTTGAACTGTATCTCCAAATCCAACAACAATTAGCTGAACAACAACAGACGGCACAATGCTTACTAGAATCGCAAGAAAGACTACAGCTAGGTGTACAGGTCGCTGGAGTGGGACTAGCGAAGTTTGACTATACTACCAACACCGTCGAGCTATCGCCAGAAGCGGCGCACTTGTATGGATTACCTGCCGATGAACTGGTGGTACCACGAGATCTGGTTCATGCTACCTTTCACCCTGATGAGCGCAACGAATTAGATGAAATCATTCGACAAGTGCTTGATCCCACAGGAACCGGATGGTTTGCACGTGAGCACCGCGTTTTATGGCCAACTGGCGAAACCCGGTGGCTCAGCGTCCGCAAACAAGTTTTTTTCAATGGCTCAGGGTCATCGGCGCAACCAGCCTATGCAATGTTAGCGGCTGTTGACATTACCGATCGCAAACAGATTGATATCGAAAGAGAACAACTCCTCGCTAGAGAACAAGCAGCCCGTAGTCAAGCAGAACGCGCGAACCGCCTCAAAGACGAGTTCTTAGCGGTGCTCTCACACGAATTACGCTCTCCTTTGAATCCTATTTTGGGCTGGACCAATCTCTTACAACAGAAAAAACTGGATGAAAATCGCACTCGGCAGGCCTTGGCCACCATTGAGCGCAATGCCAAACTACAGGCACAGCTGATCGACGACTTGCTCGATATTTCTCGCATCATGCATGGCAAGCTCACGCTCAATACCAGTGCTGTCAATTTAGAGTTTGTTATTCGCGCTGCGTCAGAAACTGTTCAGCTCGCTGCCAGCACTAAAAACATTCAGATTAACCTTGACTTTCCACCCCATTGCATTCAAGTATGTGGCGATGCAGGACGATTACAGCAGGTAATTTGGAACTTGCTCTCTAATGCCGTCAAGTTCACGCCCTCTGGAGGACAAGTGCGGATTTTGCTGACTCAACGCGAGCAGCAAGCAGAGGTTCAGGTCACTGATACGGGCAAAGGGATCGCACCGGATTTTTTGCCTTATGTTTTTGAACATTTCCGTCAGGAAGACGGGGCTACTACTCGAAAGTTTGGCGGGTTGGGGTTGGGACTAGCGATTACCCGTCAAGTCGTCGAGTTACATGGCGGTACGATTCGCGTTGATAGCCCTGGAGAAAATCAGGGCGCAACTTTTACAGTTCACTTTCCTTTGTTGCTGTCAGCACAATCTGATTCAAACTCAACCGACGAAATTGTTACGCTCCTTGGGCTAGAATCGGCACCGCTCTCTGATATTCAAGTGCTGATCGTAGAAGATGATTTTGATACATGTGAATTCTTATCACTTTTACTAGCAGACGCCGCAGTCGTCACGACTGCGGCGTCTGCTAGCCAAGCCTTACAAGCGCTAGAACGAAACTACTTTGATGTGCTCTTAAGTGATATTGGTATGGCCGAAATGGATGGCTACATGCTGATGCGCCACATTCGAGAAGGCAGTCAACAACATAATGCTTCTATTCGAGCGATCGCTTTGACCGCCTATGTAGGAGAGTTTGACCAGCAGCAGGCGCAAGCTGCTGGGTTCCAACAGCATTTGGCAAAACCGATTGATTCCGAACAACTCATCACTGTAATAACAGACCTCATTCACCCTAGTTGACGAGGGCGGGCGGGTCTTTGTGAGGAGGCTCGCCTAGCTAGCTACCGAATCCCAGATCAGCGGGCGGCGGCGGCAGAACCAATCGCAAGAACCGCTGAACAAACCATTGGACATGCCGCCCTCGATCACCCATTTTGACCTGCGCGATTGACTTCGCGCAGGTCAAAATGGGTGCGTTAGGTCGCTTGCGCGATTGAGCGGGTTCTGAGCCAACTTCTGCCTAGAGTCGGCTAGTGCTCTGCCCATACCTATAGGGTTAAGGGGAGGGCGTGAACTATCTGTATGATGATGATGAGTCAGCTGGCCTGTTGCTCAAGTCGGTCGATCCTGCGACCATTGCCGATAATTGCTGCTAGCTGAGACTGCTGTGATTCTCTAAATGCTCGGTTTTCCTCGATCAATGCATTGATTTGGTTATCTGTTCGTTCTAACCGCGTATCTAACCGCTCAAACATTTGCTCGTGTCTGGTACCCATTTGAGCAATGTCGCTAGCGTTCTTTGCTACGAGCTGGCGCGTTTCTTCTAACCTCGTATCGAACTGCTCTAGCCTATCGCCTAGGGCTGCAATTTGCTCTGCATTTGCGTTTATCTGTTGAATGCTTGCCTCTAGCCTTTCGTCAATTTGCACAATCGCCTGAGCATGGCGATCCATTAACTCAACTATCTGAGCAACAGAGCGCTGATTCTCCAAAGCCTGCTGAGCGTTAGGCCGGATGAATTGAGTGACTAAAGCGTCGATAGCGACTGTGTTCGCGGCTATTGCCTGTCGTAGTTCGTCGTTGGTCATGGCGATCGTCGCTGGGAGTATCCGAACAAAGTATGGAGATGTAGCAAGTGCATTGTACCTCATAGACTATTCGAGCAGATTCTATGTCTGTCATACCTATCTCTAAAGTCTGCCGTGTATCAGCTTCAAATTGAGCGTATCTTAGACAAGGGTCTATTCAATACCCTCCGTTTTAGCATTGACTTCACTACTAGATACGTTTTTGAATGCTATTCACGGGTGAACAAGTGCAACCAGGCCGTCTACGTCGAGGCGGTTGTAAGCAGACTCTTTAACGATTGATTAACTTGACAGCACCCCGTTAGCTTCATGACAGTTTTTCCGTCCGGACTAGGGGAGAGAGAACTGGATAAGGAAAGATAGCTTTATGCGGGTTGCTAACTCTTTTGAGATGTCAGTTTGTGGGTGATTGCTCGTGTTAAGTAGGGATCGCATTTTTGGAGAGTTTGATCTATGCCTCGTTATCCTATGCGTCATCATCGAGCCCATTGGCTGAGATTTTGCTTGCTGTTTTTAGTGACAGCGGTTATCACCATTATTTCCTTCTCCCACAGCGTTGCTTTTGCTTCAGTAGAACCAGCGGCAGAGCTGGTAAGACTTCAGGGTAGGCTTGAAAGCCTCACCGGATATCGCCTGACAAAGCGCGTTGTAGAAACGCATCGAGATGCTGACCAACTCTACTTTTTAGGCCCTGCAGACGGTCGCCCCCATCCCTATGCCAGGGCAAATGCTGTTGTGGGAAATCCTGACGATTTAGATTCGCTTACGGATGCGTCTGGGACTGGCGGTGGCCCGATTGAAGCCTGGGATGTTTGCCTGATTGTGCTAGGCGATGATTACTTTGATGGTGCTCTGGATGGGAATGACCAAAAACAGGTTCTAGCCCATGAGCTAGCTCACTGCTATCAATTCGACCGCATGGGGGGCGTGGTGAATACGCCCGAAGATTGGTTGCGAGAGGGCACGGCTGACTGGATAGGGCATCAGTTGGTGAATCCGACGCATATTGGGCAGCGGCGATGGCGTGACTATTTACAGTCGTTGCGATCGCTCTCGGATCGCTCTTATGAGTCCACCATTTTCTTTAGTCACCTGGCCTATCAGGGCGTAGACGTGTGGAATCTGTTTGATCGGTTCTATGCCAATCGGGCGGCAGAACTGTCTTCGCTAGGGGCTGAAGATAAGTTTGAATTGCTAATGCGGTTAACCGGTGATCGCGATCGCCTGCTAGAAACCTGGCCGATGGGGCTAGAGGGTGACCCATCGGCGGGGCGTGATTGGGATACGGATGATCCGAATATCACCGATGAGGGGCGGGGGTCGCGACCGCTTTCAGTACCTGGCAACACAGCCATTGCACCCACTACTCAATACCTGTGGGACGTAACCCTCCCACCGAATAAAATTGTGACGCTGACGGTGACGAATGGCTATGGTGGCATCCGGTTTGGTCGTGACACGGAAAGATTCAGCCGCAGTTTTACGAAGCGTTATTGCGTGGAAGGGACCTGTGAATGTGAAGGGCGTCCGATTGGGGGCGTAACCTATGTGCCCACGAGTGAGGCGCTGCTGGCGGTAACGGCAGACTTTACGCCTGGAGAGATTAATGTACAGGTGGAGGATGTGCCCTGTGAAGAGGAGGCTGATACTGCAGCGACTAGACCGCCTGCGACTAGACCGCCTGCGACTAGTGGTGATGGAGCAAGGGGAAGCAGCTACGGCGATCCGCATATTGTGACGTACGATGGCTATCGCTATAGCTTTCAAACAGTGGGCGAGTTTGTATTGAGCAAATCGCAGGATGCTCACTTTGAGGTGCAGGCTCGGCAAAGTCAAGTTCCGTCGAATTCTCACCTGTCTTTGAATACGGCAGCGGCAATGAAGGTCGCCGGGCATCAGGTGGCTATTTACGCTCAGGATTTTCCTGATGGGGTGACGCCCCTATGGGTGGATGGTGTGCCGACTAAGATGACTGAGGGCGAGCTAACGTTGCCTGGTGGTGGTTCGGTGATGGCAACGGGCGATCGCCACTACAGCATTCGATGGCCAAGTGGCGAGCGGGTAGAAATCAAAGGCATTCGGGCAGGCGGTGAGGACTTTATTAATATCACGCCCTATGTGCCCCGAGCGGATGCAGGCACCCTGAGCGGTCTGTTGGGTGATTTTGATGGAACTCTAAATAATGATTTGCGAGTTCAGGGAGGGGCAGTGGTGCCAGCTCAGGATGCCTATGCATCAGTCACGCAATTGATCAATCGAGTGATTGATGTGCCCATTTCGTTAAACCAGGTTCAGCGAGCCTTTTTTGAGCAGCTATATCGTCAGTTTGGTGATAGCTGGCGGATAACCCCAGCGACGTCTTTGTTTGACTACGGGCCAGGGCAATCGACAGAGACATTCACCAATCGGGCGTTTCCTGATCGATTTCCGTCATTAGCGGGGGTCGCACCTGCTCAAATTCGAGAGGCAACACAGCTTTGCCAAGAGGCGGAAATTGGGGCAGTGTTTATGGAAGGTTGTGTATTTGATATTGCAGCAACGGGTGAGACAGGGTTCTTAGCGGCGGCGGTGAATGCGGTGGCCGATACCGTGGTTCAAGAAGTGACCGATAGAGTTGTTGACGCAATTCGAGACGAAGTTCAAAATGCAATTCCGATCCGCTTACCTAGATGGCCCTTTTAGCTACGGCTGCTCAGGTAACAGCGATGGTGAGCTAGGCCGAAACAGAGAGGCTTGCCATCCAGGCTGGACGGCTATAGATCCCCGCCATTAGCTCATTAACTCGAAACACTTGCTCTATCAATTCCCAAATTTTCCGGCGCTTGTTAACGGTATGGGCTGTCTGCTGGTGAGCCAGCACCGTTCGTCCAGATGTCGTCGGGGATTGAGCGATCGCGATGACAGACTCGATCGTGGTCTGGATAGGTAATTTGGTCGGTCGCTGCCCTAGTACCAACGACCAGGCATCGAGTTATCGCAGGACTGCGGTTCTCAAGGTAGTGTCCAATGGGCACACCCGCGCGAAACGTCGCGGCATCTCCCGGACGAAGTAGCGTTTCCGTATCGCCCTCAATCAGCGTGATCTCGCCCTCTAGAACATAGACCATCTCGTCCTCATTACTGTGCCAATGCTTGATGGACGAACGAGAACCCGGTTGCAGGATCTCGATGAATGCGCCGAACTGTTTAAGACCGTCAACTTCGCTGATCCAAAGGGTTCGGTTTGGCTCGCTCGCTCCGTCAGCAAGGCTTTTTTCTTCAACGAAACGAGCAGGGGTGATGGCAGTCATGTTGATCTCTCCATTGACTTTAGCAGAGGTGCGAGAGCAGAGGTGCGGGCAACGTAAATGAGAGTAAAATCAAGTGACTTTAGCCAGTCCGAGCCGTGATAGGGCTCTCCGAGTGCAGCACCTTTATGAAGAAGACGGGCCGATGTTATGCCTCACAAATCTCCTTTTGATAAATTTAAGCGCCCTCACCTAGCATTGCAGGTACATCAATCTCCTTAACACAAGTCGCTCGTGACAAAGAGAGAATGCAGTCAACGATGGAAAGAAGATCGCTGAGCGGAATGGCTTCACCGCCCGTCAACTTGGCTGCTGCGAGATCTGCCAAAACTTCCGGTGTGCCAACATTGCCAGGGTTAATCACCGTTACACTTATCTGTTGCGATCGCAGTTCCTCCCGTAAGGAATGTACCACTCCCCGCAACCCGAACTTCGATGCACTGTTAGCAACCTCCCTTCCTGGGAAATTGTCTCGACCGGAAAGCGCCCCCATAAAAATGATTTTTGGATTATTTGATCGCCGTAAGGCAGGCAGTAACGCTTTCACCAGTCGAATAGGCGCAACCAGATTGACGGCAAGCACGCGAACAATATCCTCATCAGAACACTCTTCGAAACGATACTGGGGGGTAAATGCGTGGGTTTCCCAGGCTCCACCCATATATAGCAATGCATCTAAGGCATCATCCCCGATCGCGTTGACCACCGTTTCTATCCCTGCTAAATCAGACAAATCTGCCTGCACCCATTCGCCCACCGGAGCCCCGGTTCGAGACACTGCTAAGAGGCGATCGCACTGATCCATCAAATGTTTTGCAACCGCAAGTCCAATGCCACGACTTGCCCCTGCAACCAAAATCGTCTTAAAAGACATTGCCGTTCTCCTGTTAATTAAAACGCATTAATTAAGACGCAGACCAAACTTCGTCACTCCCGGAAACTCAATATTGAATTGTTGTGAGAAGTAATCTGCGTGGAAGGTTTGATAGGGCTTAAATCCAATGAATTCATAGGTATGGCGAGCGATATCATTGCCGTTGATCACCATAATTCCGGCAAAGTCATGCTGCTGCGATCGCCCTTCTTCCAACAACGCTTGGATTAATACTTTGCCAAAGCCTCGTCCCCTTGCCTCCGGTAACACAGCAACATTCTCAATAATCCAAGTTGCTTGGGGGGTTAGGAAAAATGGTCGCAAATCCCCTCCCCAAAGTGCCAAATAGCGATCATGAAAGGCGGTTAGGTTTTCCCTAGACCACTTCAATTCCTGTGCGATCGCCTCCAAACGCGACAAGCGCAACGGGCAGTAGTCTTCTGTATCAGGCACATAGCCTGCTGCGGCTGCAATAGGCTTACTTTCAACCTCTAAGATCAAAAAATCTTCCACCTTGCCCCAATTAGAAGCATCTGTCCTCAGTTCTGCCTCAATAAACTGCAAGGCAGTGGCTCCAGTCCCGTCCAACAGATCTTCCCAAAAGCAATGATTCAATGGCGGCAAAGAAGCCTCATACTCAATTCTGGCAAGGAATGAAATATCCGCAGTTGTTGCCTTGCGAGTACTTAGGGTGGCTAACATAAAACTCCTGTGAGGGCTTTCCCCAAACAAAGATACAATCTGTATGTATCCTAAAGTAGCGAGAGTGAACCCTCTTGTCAAGATACATACTGTCTGAATGTTTAATTCGAGCCCTTCACTATGCCTGCCAAGTTGACCAAAGCAGAACAAACTCGTCGCACTCGTCGCGCCATTCTCGACCGAGCGCGTCACTTATTTGCCACCAAGGGGTTTGCCGCCACGGGAACGGAGGAAATCATCAGCGAATTAGGGATTACACGGGGGGCCTTATATCACCAATTCAACGACAAGTTGGGCGTATTTAAGGCTGTCATCGTTGAAGCCTATGGCGAGATCACAGACTACATCCAAACTAAAGTTCAGCCCCTACACACCAACTGGCAGCAGCTCATCGTCGGCTGTCAGGCATTTCTCGAAGTAGCTCATCAAGACAAACTGCGGCGGTTGGTTTTCATTGAGGCTCCAGCTGTTTTGGCAGCAGATGATCTAGCTGAAATAGATCAGTATGGCTTTGCCTTGCTCCGTGAGTCTATTCAGATTGCGGTCACTGAGGGTGAGCTAAGCACGATTGATGCAGAGGGGTTTGCTCACCTAGTGAATGGTTCGCTCAATGATTTAGCGGCTTGGGTTGCACAGTCGGATGATCCTCAACGGCTTAAAACAGCACAATCTTTGGTCGAGACATTGCTGATGCGGCACCGCAGTTGATTTTACGGCTTGATTTGGCGATCGCAGTCATCTCTGCACAGGTTACTTCTCAAAAGTCCCTTGTCGGGGAGATACAAACATAGCTGTAGCAAGTGCCATAAGCCTGTAAGCATCTCTCCACAAGGTTTTTGGAACAGTAGCCTGTTTATCAACGACGCATCCGTAATGCTTTACTGCGCCTGCTGTGCAGATAGAGCTAAAGCCTTTGGTTCGGACTCAGGAGCCTCTCTCACTCCGTCTGGAGAATCCTGCAAAACCGGTATGATGACGACAAATTTTGTCATCTCACCAGGAATAGAGTGACACTCTAGCCGACCATTATGTCTATCCGTCACTATTTGGTAGCTAATAGATAACCCTAAGCCAGTTCCCTTGCCCACTTCTTTCGAGGTGAAAAAGGGATCGAAAATACGATTTTTGATGTTTTCAGGGATGCCACCCCCATTATCAGAGATTTCTATGCTCACACAGCTCTCATCAATGTGCCTGGTCCGAATTGTAATCTGACCGGGCGAGGCTTCTATTTCTGCCTGAGTTCGACTGGCATTCACTTCTTCAATCGCATCAATCGCATTGGCTAGCAGATTTAGAAATACTTGATTCAGCTGGCTGGCGTAGCATGTAATCAGCGGAAAATTGCCATATTCACGGATAACCTGAATAGATGGGTGGTCTTTTGTAGCTTTTAGACGGTGCTGCAAAATTAATAAAGTGCTATCGATACCCTCGTGAATGTTCACAGCCTTATAGGCGGCTTCGTCTTTTCGTGAAAAGTTTCTAAGCCCCAAAATGATCTCGCGAATACGTGCTGTTCCCATTTTCATAGAATTCAACATATTAGGCAGATCGGCCCGAATAAACGCGATGTCAGCCTCTTCGGCAGCCAATTCAATTTCAGCGACGGGTTGTGGATAATGCTTTTGATAAAGCGCCATGAGGCTTAAAATATCGGCAATAGATTCCGCAACATGACTAAGATTTGCATGAATGAAGTTAACCGGGTTATTGATCTCATGGGCGATACCGGCCACCATCTGACCCAAACTGGTCATCTTCTCTGCCTGAATCAATTGGGATTGAGTTTTTTTGAGCTTTAACAGCGCATCTTGCAAAGAGATGTTTTCAGACTCTAACTCAACGTTGGCTGCCGCAATTTGACCAATTTGGGCTAGCACACCAAAACTTTCGTAGTAGGTCACAAATCGAATCGCAACAATAACCGTCAGTAGATCAAATACTGTTTGTGTCCTGACCCACTCACCAAACCCCAGCATCCCCAAACTATGCATTCCATGGCCTAATGCACAGCTAGAAAAAATCATAGCAATCGTTACAATGACTGGATTAATGCCTGCTTTTCGGTTTTTCCAGATACCGTAAGTAATACCACTTGCAATCATGGTGTAGCAGCCAGCGATGACGAAATTCTCGAAAATCATCAAGAAGGGAAGATACGTCGAAAAGGGAATAAAAAACGAGAACATAATTCAGCTGGATAATGAGTAAGAAGAAAATCGCTTATTACTAAAGTGCCGATTCTGCTCGGTGAGATAACAAATTTAGGAAACAGGTAATACGCCAGAGTATTTTTATCAAGGTCAAAGAGAGGTTAAGAGCGCTCTTCGACAGCTGGTAAACGCTGCGTTCAGTCAGAATAGCCACACATGGAAAAAGAATAGTTTGACGAAAGCACACTTAGAACTATCCGAAATAATGACTATATATTGCGTTGTAGCCGTTGAGCAGAGCAGAGCTTGGGCATTCTCTAGCTAAGTTCTTAAGTCATCTCTGTATGTATGATCTCGCCCGGCTGAGCTTACAAGACGTCACAGAAATTGGGATTGCGCTTCGAAGTTTAGGCAAAAACTCTGACAGCTTAGAAACAGTCGCAAATCGCTGCGTACAATATTTCTATCAAAACCTAATTGATCCCATCACTGGCCAGTCGGCTTGCACGCTGGTTCGACTATTTAAAACCCATGCGTACGCAGATCTCCCAGCAGAATTACAAAGCTGTGAGACCAGATTAGACGATGCTGACCAATCGACTGATGAGCTAAAGTGTCTGACGCTGCTAGGTACAGCTGGAGATCAATTTGAATGGCAAAATCGTCGTCGATCAAAAGGGCATCAAGTGATTCCGCTAACCAGTGAAGAAGCCGTTCAGAAAATTCCGATGATCTCTCAACTCATCACAGCATTTGGGTTTAAGACCCGCTATGTTTTAGCGCCTGACCCTGAGTTGCTCACTGAGTTAGCGCAAAAGACCTGTAATGTTTTCTACGTTCCTAAGGCGCTGGGCAGTCCATTCATTCCTGCGCAATCTGAGTTTGTTGAGCCCTTCGGGGTTCAGTCCGTTTTGGGCTTTGGCGGAATGCTTCCTTCAGGCAATTTGTTTACTGTCATTCTGTTCTCGAAGGTCATTATTCCTAAGTCTACTGCGCAACTGTTTAAGACACTGCCACTCAATATCAAAATGTCTATTCTCCCATTCGACAAGAAACAAATTTTTCAAGTCTTACAGTCTGCTTAGCGTCGGTTTAACCCTTTACGACTTACCGTTCGGGCAGACTGACTGACCCAAAGTGGTAAAAACACAATGCAATCTATCAACATAACGCAAGAAGATTTGGTACAGCTGCAAACGAGAGAAGATGTAGCGCAGCTACAGGCCCAGGTCGCAACGCTGGAAGAACTACTGCAAATCTACGAGCAGTCTGCTACTGAACAGGAGCAGCGTTTGCAAAAAACACTACAGACACTAGAAGAGAAAGCTAAACAGCTAGAGCATGCTCAGTCGGCGCTGCAAACGTTGGAGGCAATGCTCGATAGTATGGGCGACGCTGTATTAGTGGTCGATAAAGCCGGACAGACTGTATTTAGCAACCGGGCGGCAAAATGTCTGTTAGAGAATTCGCCCTTGGTGCGATCGCCTCGACCTGACACAACCTGTTGCGATGTCACTCATGCTAAAGAAAGGAGTAGTTTTCACCGCTCAAAAGCGAAATTTCTCCTTCGGGCAACCTCAGGGGAAGCTTTTGACGATGCAAAAATTCAGTTTACTAACCGAAACACGAAGAAAATTTGCTGGCTTAGCGTGAATGCGAGACCCTTAAAAGTAGACTGCCAGATAACCGGGGCCGTTGCGGTCTTTCGAGATGTGACTCAGCAAAAACAGTTTGAGCAAGCGCTAGAGCAATCGAATCGGGAGTTTCAGCAGCAGTCGCAAGTCCTTGAGGAAACATTAACCGAGCTACAGCACACACAGGCAAGGCTAATCCATGAAGAGAAAATGGTAGGACTGGCTCAAACGGTTGCGGGCGTTGCCCACGAAATTAACAATCCTATTAACTTCATCCACGGAAACATCAAACCCGTGAGCGGAGCACTGCAAGATTTACTGGGCTTAATCGATCTCTTTAGGCAAACATATCCCGAGTTAACGCCAGAAATTATGGAGGAGATAGAATCGATTGACCTGGATTTTTTGGCTTCCGATTTGCCTAACGTGTTTGTCTCTATGGCAGCGGGTACCCGGCGCATTCGCGAAATTGTTGAATCACTGCGTGTTTTCTCTCGACTAGACGAAGCCGATGTTAAAGCCGTAGATATTCATCAGGGTATTGACAGTGCCCTGATGATTCTCACAAGGCGAATAGTGAGCGCGTCAGAAAAAGGACAAGACAAACAGTTAAGTCAAAAAAACATAGAAATTCGAAAAGATTACGGCGATTTGCCACTGCTAGAGTGCCATGCGAGCCAGCTTAATCAAGTATTCGTTCATCTGCTTAATAATGCTATTGATGCGCTCAGCGACCGAACCGTATCGCCAGAGATTTCCATCTGCACTCAGGCTCTCGATAATCAAATCGCCATCACAGTATCGGATAATGGCTTGGGTATTCCTAAAGCGATTCAGAGTAGAGTCTTCGAGCCATTTTTTACCACTAAACCGGTTGGGAGTGGAACTGGACTAGGGCTATCGGTTTGTCATCAGGTCGTGGTTGACCTGCATCACGGATCGATTACGCTGACGTCTGAAGAAGGTAAAGGGACTAAAGTTACGATCTTACTTCCCTGCACCAAGGCTAAATTTTTGGGTTGAACTTGCCGCTATACCTAACGCAGGCAAACGAGCAGCAACAGGATATTCAACTCGTCAGTGGATCTTGTCTTTACAGGGTGGCAACGCGCTATCAATTAGCAACCACAAATCTGACTGAGCCGTCATTTCGTTCTGGGACGAACTTCGCGCGATCGCGCGAAAGGCAAGATGGCTCAATCAGAGAGAAATCACCATCCTTACGCGGATAAGCCACATAGTGTTCAACCTCGTCATCACTGGCAAAAACCAAAACCGTAATACTGTCGTTGCTGTGAATATTTGTCTTATTTTCAGCATCCCACTCAAATCCTAGTATGCTCTTGGCCGTTTCATTAGTAGAATACGGCGTTAAGATACACAGCTGAGACCAGGAAGAAGACCCCACCTGCGACAAGTCAATTGTTTCTGAGGTTGATGTCGTCAAAGCGGCTATCTGATTGCGGATAAAAGTCCGTTCTTTAGCATCGCTACCGCATCCTAACAAGGCCCCTGTCAAACAAAGCGAAAATACAATCGATTGGCGGCTTACAAAAGTCATATGTCAAGATCTTGCTTAGCCAAATCTTGGTAGAAAATAGTTTGGAACTGTTCGGGGGAAATAAAGCTTCTGCCCAAAGCTTCATCGTAGTCGGCGGTGGGGTTGCTAGCGATAAATTCTTCGAGAGTAAGGCCTTGGGCGATCGCACTTTCTGTTCTTAGCCTAACATCAACTAGCATACGGAGATAGGCTTCTAGCTCGGCTCGGTTAGAGAGAGGGCCATGCCCTGGAATGATTTTAGTATCTTCGTCAGCAAGGGCCAATAGTCTTTCGGTGGCTGCAATCATTCCAGTGACAGAGCCGCCGCTACTATCGCTGTCAATAAAGGGATAAATACCGTTGAAGTAGATATCGCCCGCGTGAATGACGTCAGCTTCCACAAAGTGAACAATACTATCACCGTCGGTGTGGGCCGGTTCTACATGGAAGATGTTGATGGTTTGGCCATTGAGGCGAAAGGTGACAGTGTCATTAAAGGTGATGACAGGGAGGGCAGCCGGTGGCGAGGCGGGAAATGCTAACTGAAAGGCTTGAATGAACTGATCGGTACTCATGCGAGCATAGACTTCGTCGTGAGCGACAATGACGGTGCCTGCGTTGCCGAAGTTTTCGTTGCCACCAGTATGGTCAAAATGCCAATGGGTATTGACTAAAAAACGGATGGGCTCCGGGGTAATCGCGGCGATCACATCTGTAATCTTCTCAGTCAGTGGCGCGAACTGGTTATCAACCATAAAAACCCCCTCTTCGCCCGCCAAGATCCCAATGTTTCCGCCTTCGCCCACGAGCATATAGATGTCCTCGGCAACAGGAATTGTTTCAATCTCTACATGGCTGAAGTCATCGTCTTGGGCATGGCTAGCAGCACTCGTTCCCAAGACAATGACTAAGCTAGCAACGGAAAGAAGAGACTGTTTGAAATCTTTCATCATCAAGGATCTCTAGGTTTAGAAATACAAAGCATTAGGGACCAAACAAATGTATAGATCGCAATTAGGGAGCTGCGCACCCATAAAATACCGGTCATATCGGAGATATAGTAACACTTCACTAAGTAACATTTTGTGGTTAAAAATTAGCGCTGTGCAGCACTACCGAGTCGGTAGTGCTGCCGAGTATTTTGGCCATCTGAGTTATCTGATAAGACCTCGGCCTAGTTGAACAGGTCACCTTTTAGTACTCTGTCTTTAAACCTATAGATATCATCGGAGATTCCTATTTCACGAACTCGTAACTAGGCAGCCGCCGCAGCCACTGCCTAGTTACGAGTCTCTACAAGTATTTTCGAGAACTGTGCGCCCCACGGCTCTATTTTTAATTACTATCGCGCTGGCAATATCACGCCGCGTGGACAAACCACACTCGCAAGTAGGCCATTGGCCTGTTATTTTTTCAGTTCACCCTATCTGTTTTCCTTTAAACCTGTGTTGGCCATTCTGAAGGAAAGAGAAAAAACGTTGATCAATCCACCTTGCAACTACCACTAGTTGGTTGTCCTTCCCCGTTATGAGTTCCCGGCACGTATGTCCCACCGCCACCCACACAGATCGCAATAAAGTTGTTGCAGTCATTGACCCCATTACAACTTCCTGCATTAGCAGTCGGAGAAGGTTCCTCGTTGCCAGTGGTGAGTCTCATCATTGGCGATCGCGTTGGCGTGGTGGAACGAGGTGGCTGGGTACGTTCCATCCCTTGGGGTTGAGCGGGTCTTAACGTTTGAGCTTGAGCTGGAAATATGATCACTACCGGTGCAAGCAAAGAAGCCAAAGAAAGTCCCATAGCTGCCTTGTGAACAAGCTGCATAGGAGAAAGAGTTGTCTGAGCCATGATGTATTACCTAATCACTACACTCATTACTAGGATGGATGCTCTGGAAGTATGCAGTCTGACTCAAAAACTTTTTTTGGCTTAAGAATCGCCGATACAACGGCAGGTCTCGTGCGATCGCAGTTGCCCTAAAGCCGCAGAAACCCCAAAAAAAACTGATGCACATGGGTTTCAGCGCTTCTTTAAGCAAAAAAGGCCCTGCTGACCAATCCATGGCGAAGGATCATCTTCACTGATTACTTAGTTGCCCTAATTTCCAAAAAAGCAAAAGAGAAACTTATGATTCCGATTTGACATTACTTAGTCTAAGTAATGGTCAAGAACGCAATTTTTCATTCTTTTCAAGATAGACTTAAGCGTATAGAGATTCAGGTCTCGATAGAGCTTTATCTATATACGGTGTTGCTAGCCAGCTTTACTGCCTAGCTTTGTTCGGAAAGCAGCACCCTATCAACATCTTGTTGATAGGGTGCTGCTTAACACCTTTTCTGTAGAGGTGAATCGCTTTACCTCTATTGGCTTCGGCTCTTAACTGGTCGCAGCCACAACTCCTCAAACAAGGAAATGGAAAGAGGTAGTCATGGCCAATGTCTTTCCATGACTTGTCGGAATTTTCTGCACCGCTGGGCTTCCGCAGCCATATCTCTCTTTATCTCTCCTGATCCCTCTTTATCTCTTTGGTTGGCTGTGTTTCTCGCAGCCTGCATGTCAACGCATTCCCTGAATATGCGCCATCATCCATTGCTGCTAGCGATGGAGACCGCTCCCCGTCTAAGTGGGTACTCGAAAACGCTTTCCCAAAGTGAGGAATTATAATATGGATTTCTGGTCAGATTTCATGATGAAATTCGGGGCACAGTTGCAGTCCCCGACGCTCGGCTTTCTGATGGGGGGCATAATCATTGCCGCCCTCGGTAGCCGACTAACCATTCCAGATGCAATTTACAAGTTCATCGTCTTCATGCTGCTCATCAAAGTTGGCCTGATGGGCGGCATTGCGATCCGCGAGTCCAATCTGTCAGAGATGCTGTTGCCCGCGCTATTCGCCATGGCAATAGGGATTCTTGTCGTATTCATCGCACAATACACATTGGGCAAGCTGCCAGGCGTCAAAACCACGGATGCACTGGCGACCGGAGGTTTGTTCGGTGCTGTCAGTGGCTCTACTCTCGCCGCCGGCATAACGGTACTAGAATCGCAAGGCGTAGAATACGAGGCCTGGGCTGGTGCACTCTATCCCTTTATGGACATCCCAGCACTCGTGACTGCGATCGTTTTGGCCAGCATTTATGCCAACAAACAAAAGCGCGAGAAGTATCTTAAAAATGAACAGTATCTCGGTAAGGAAGATTATCTCGGCAAGCAGCCGGTTCCCGCAGGCGGCGCTTCCCTCGATCAGCCCATTCCCGCAGCTGCCGTAGGCGGGTATGCCATAGACCAGCACAGTACTACAGGCGGATATCGCAGCAGGTCGGGCGGTGGCACAGGTGGGAATCCCGGCAGGTCGGGCGGTACCCCAAACAATCGAGTCAAGATCTGGCCCATTGTGCAGGAGAGTCTCCAAGGCTCTGCGCTATCGGCACTACTGCTTGGTCTCGCGCTAGGCCTGCTAACCCGACCAGAGAGTGTCGTTGAAAGCTTCTATGAGCCCCTCTTCCGCGGGCTGCTTTCCATCTTGATGCTGGTGATGGGTATGGAGGCATGGTCAAGGATTCACGAACTGCGTAAGGTGGGCCACTGGTACGCCCTGTATGCCTTCGTGGCACCACTACTGCATGGATTCATTGGCTTTGGGCTTGGCATGATTGCCCACTACGCTACGGGATTTACTCCTGGCGGTGTTGCTCTCCTAGCCGTCATTGCCGCCTCCAGTTCAGACATCTCTGGGCCTCCTACTTTACGAGCTGGTATCCCGTCGGCCAATCCCTCTGCTTACATCGGTGCATCTACAGCCGTCGGTACGCCAGTTGCGATCGCAATAGGAATACCCCTCTTCGTCGGCCTGGCCCAAGCGATGACAGGTGGCTAATTCTAGCCGGGTCGCGGTCTGCCGGTACTCCCTAGCCTGCCGACCAACGCGGCGGCAATACGGCGGCAACGCGGCGGCAACGCGGCGGCTAGGATATTAGCGAGATAGCATGCGGCGCTGCCGTTTTCCCAAGTTTTTACGTAGTTTAATGAATACACATATCAAGAGGTAACCCATATGGCCAAGCCAGCCAATAAGCTCGTCATCGTCACGGAAAAGATGCTGCTGAAAAAGATTGCCCGAATTATTGAGGAAGCCGGGGCAACCGGGTATACGGTGGTAGACGCTGGAGGTAAAGGCAGTCGCAACGTACGCTCGTCGGGACAACCCAGTGTTTCCGACACCCAATTGAATGTAAAAATAGAGGTGCTCACCGAAAATCGGGATATTGCCCTAAAGATCTCGGATAAGGTTGCACTGGAGTTCTTTGACAATTATTCGGGCATCGCCTACATCTGTGAGGCAGAGGTACTGTACGCGCATAAGTTCTGTGGTCCAGACGGCTGTTGAATCGAAACAGAAGAGGCATCACTGTCAGGATTGAGCGACTCAGCCTCTTTCCTTAAAACTCTCCTATTCATGAGTGAATTTTCTGTAGGTGTTTCCATCAGTGGCGGGCATTTTCTCGCCACTATCACACATATTTAATCACTATGAAGCCAACACCATGAACAAGTTTGACTCATCTAAACTGCGGACTAAATCTGACAATCTCAGCGAAGGCTGGCTAGTGCAGGTATATAGCGGCGATCGCCGCCTGCTCTGCGTGATCGAGTCATCTCACGCCTGGACTTTTTTGTTGGGCTGTGGGTTGGGTCTGCTGCTGGCAGTGGGATGGGTTAACCTCGCTAGGGACAGTCCATCTAAAACTTATGAGCCAGCAACCACTCCTCCCGAACTGTGGGTTGATTAGATCAGTTGATTGCTCAGTTATTACTAAAATCCCCTTAGCCGTACCTCGCGCAGAGAACGCTAAAAGAGAACTAAAGGATTTAGGAGCTGTATATCTTCAAATCAGTCAAGTTGTTGAATCCGGAGGAGTGTTGCTGGTTGGCGGTGCTGGCACTAATGAGACTAATACTTTGTCAACTCGGGTCCCGTCCATATCTATCACCTCAAACCTCAAGCCACTCCATTCAAAATATTCGCTAGATTGAGGGATATGTCCTAAGAAGTACATGACAAAGCCACCGATCGTATAGAAGCCATTTGTTTCTTCGTTGGGCAATCGATCTCTGTCAATCAATGCCTTTAACTCGTAGAGGTCTAGCGAACCATCTAATAGCCAGGAGCCATCTTCTCGTTGAATAATGAGGGGCTCTTCTTGGTTCTCCGTAGACGGTAAGTCGCCTACAATGGCTTCCATTAGGTTGTTGAGAGTCACCAAGCCTTCAATACCACCATATTCATCGGTTACTAAAGCAATATGAATGCCGGTTTGCTTGAACTGTTCAATAACAGTTAGAGCGCGATCGCTTTCTGCTAAATACAGCGATGATTGCAGCAACGCCTCTAAATTGACAGACTGACCTGATAGTTGGGCTCTTAGCAAATTGCTTCCTCGAATCACGCCCACACAATTATCTAAGCTGCCTCGTCCGACTGGAAAGCGAGCATGATTGCTGCTCATCACAGTCTCTAAGTTTTGCTCTAAGGAACCCTCAATATCTAACCAGTCAATTTCAGTTCGAGGCGTCATAATTGCTTTGATGGGGCGATCGCCTAGTCGAAAAACTCGTTCAACCATCTCATGTTCTGCTTCTTCAAACATCCCTGCTTCAGCACCTTGCCGAATCAGTACTTTGATTTCTTCCTCGGTAATATCAGGCTCGTTTGAAGTCCTAACACCTAGTAAATTGATCAAAATATCCGTTGAGACATCCAAAATATGAACGAGCAGTGCTGTTAGGCGAGCAAGAAACCGCATCGGCCGAGCGATGATGCAGGCAATCTGTTCTGGATTATTTAGAGCAATCCGTTTTGGTCCTAATTCACCCATCACCAACGATAAATAGGTAATGATTGTGACCACAATTGTTACGCTGATGCCTTCACTGTATGCCTTCAGGAGAGGAATGCCATCAAACACTGGCTTTAATCGTTGAGCGATGGTAGCACCTCCTAGCGCACCGCTCAAAATGCCGATCAGCGTAATCCCAATCTGCACCGTTGCCAAAAAACTATTAGGGGCATTGGCTAACTTCAGGGCTATTCGTGCTCTACGGTTACCTTGATCTGCGAGCTGTTCTAGCCGAACTTTGCGGGCAGAGACGACAGCAATCTCGGAGCCTGAAAAAATCCCATTAGCGATGATTAGCAAAAGAACTACTAGAATTTCAAAAAAAATTGAGGACATGTTGAGCTCTCACCAACAAAATAGATACACTGACGATTTGAGACCCTTTAAGCAACCATCTAAAAAATTAATCATCGCAGGGGACGACCCAGTGAATACCCATAACCCCTGTCAAAATTAATTCACCGTCTTTCTAGCCCTCACAATCTGATAAAACGATCCCCTCATTCATCTGTCTTTAGCGACAATTCCATCTAACAAAAAGCCCTCCGCACAATGTACGGAGGGCTTTTTGTTAATCTTCAGAAGCTGTCTAGAGAATCGTCAGATGAACTATGCGTTGATAGAAGGTGCGCTCAAAGCAACAGGAGCCGCTTCGCCAGCAGCTAAGTCAAGCGGGAAGTTGTGAGCATTGCGCTCATGCATCACTTCCATACCCAAGTTGGCACGGTTCAACACATCTGCCCAAGAACCAATCACACGACCCTGTGAGTCAATGATGGACTGGTTGAAGTTGAAGCCATTCAGGTTGAATGCCATCGTGCTGATGCCCAAGGCTGTGAACCAGATGCCGACAACAGGCCAAGCGCCAAGCAAGAAGTGCAAAGAGCGGCTGTTGTTGAAGGAAGCGTACTGGAAAATCAAACGTCCGAAGTAGCCATGGGCTGCAACGATGTTGTAAGTCTCTTCTTCTTGACCAAACTTGTATCCGTAGTTCTGTGACTCAGTTTCAGTCGTCTCACGAACCAATGAGGAAGTTACCAATGAACCGTGCATTGCACTGAACAAAGAACCGCCGAACACACCGGCTACACCCAACATGTGGAAGGGGTGCATCAAGATGTTGTGCTCTGCTTGGAATACCAACATGAAGTTGAAGGTACCTGAGATACCCAAAGGCATCCCGTCAGAGAAAGAACCTTGACCCAAGGGGTAGATCAAGAACACTGCGGTTGCTGCGGCGACAGGCGCAGAGTAAGCAACACAGATCCAAGGACGCATACCGAGGCGGTAGGATAGCTCCCACTCACGACCCATGTAGCAGAAAACGCCGATGAGGAAGTGGAAGATTACCAACTGGTAAGGGCCACCGTTGTACAACCACTCATCCAAGGAAGCAGCTTCCCAGATGGGGTAGAAGTGAAGACCGATAGCGTTTGATGAAGGCACAACCGCACCAGAGATGATGTTGTTGCCGTACATCAAAGAACCTGCAACAGGCTCACGGATGCCGTCGATGTCAACCGGAGGGGCTGCGATGAAGGCGATTACGAAACAGGCAGTGGCAGCCAGCAGAGTCGGAATCATCAACACGCCGAACCAACCTACATAGAGGCGGTTTTCGGTGCTGGTAACCCACTGGCAGAAATTCTCCCAGAGAGAAGCGCTTTGGCGCTGTTGAAGAGTAGTAGTCATTATTTAAGATTGCGATAGTGAAAAGGTAAATATGTAACGAGCAAGGATTCAAAACTGAAGCGTTTGCTTGTGTATACCTATTGTAACACTATGTAACGGATTGTAAAGGTCGTTTTAACAATTCCCACCTATTGATTCATTCAAGGAGCCAGATTATGAAACGCCCCTTCTTCGCCGCCGAAACCTAAGTCGTCGAAAACATTCAATCGACACGGTTAGAGTTCATCAACAATTAAGCCAAAGCAGTTGATGATATCCCAGCCACTCACTCATTGGCCACATCGGTATCGGCAATCATCTCCTGCAAAGCTGTGGCTACTTTGTAGTTGGCGGCCGGGATAAAATGTCCATCATCAATAAAATTGGCCGGATTGTCAGAAGGCACCAGTTCGTGTGTGCTAAGCGACAAGGTATCTAACGATTGAAGATGAGGGCTGAGAACTTTGTAGAGGCTGTCACCATAGCCGCTATCGCTAATCAGCAAGATAATGGGCAATTGGTCATTATCTCGGGCCGTGGCGACAAAGTCTGAGAGCATGACCTTGAGCGTTTTGATTTCTACCGCTTCTGCGTTAAAACCGGTCACCGCATCGTAAAGCCCGTAATCGCTGCGCTGACGAACGCGGTTAGCCCATCCCCGACGGATGAGCCTTAAAAGCGCAGAGTTGTCCACCCAACTTTCATTAAAAACAACCGCATCAAACGCCACATCATACTGTGTCATCTGCGCTAAGAAGCGTTGCCACTGCGGCCCTTTACGATTGAATTCAGACACAAATTCTGAGGCACTGGAAATGACCGGTTCTACCGCTACCAAATTGCCAGATGAATTGAGCTGATAGTAAGGATAACTGTAGGGTGCTGGGTGCTCATAACTCCAGCTCATACCTGACAAGCTGCGCATACGCTTGACGCTGGAAGTGAGCACACCTATAAGCGCCACATCAGCATTTCGGCCTGCTTCATCAGCCATGTAAGCTGCGTAAGAATGGTTTGGGGGGGCAGAAGGACCACCAATACCACGCAGCGTAATGTCATCATCCAACTCGCCTAAAGCGAGGCTGATATCCTCTGCAAAAGACATGCCGTAATAAGCCAAGAGCAAGTCGTTGTCATCTTTTGGTACACTCGGCAGCGATCGCCAAGATTGAGGATCAATCCACCCCGCCGCAATAATTGGATCGCTGCTGTCTACAGTGTTGTTCACCATCCGGCTGACCTTGCCCTCAATCGAGCGGCCATAGTCAAAATATCTGTCTAAGCTGCTCGGATATTGATCGAGCACATCAGGATAAGCAAATAGCCAATTGATACAAATATCGACCAGTGTTAGCCAAAACAACATCCACAGGCTCAGCTTTACCAAAGATCCCCACGGCGTTGGCCGTTTTTTCCCGAACGGATTTTCTGTTGATGTTTGCGATCGCAGACCTTGAGAATTCTCTTGGGCGCGATCTGTTGATGGTGTTGCTGCCTGGGCTGCTAAAGATGATTGAGGTTGTGGAGAATCGTTGAGGAATTGCATTTTCGATAAATCGCCTGATCTGAACTTGAACCTTCGGAATGAACTCAGTGCATCAGAACTGAACTTAGGGCCAAGTCAGCATTAGGGCCAAGTCAGCGTGAATAAGTCAGTACCTATTTAAAACTGGAAATAAATAAAGGTATTGCCAGTGTTAGAAAGACCCATCAACAACACGACCAGCAGAGCCGCGTAAAGGGCTGCTCGCCGATAAATAGGCCAAATTCGATAAAAAACGGACGTACCAGAAAGATAGTGAGCTAAATCTACAACCAGAACGAGAACGATACCTGCTAATGCTGCCAATGAAGGGGTTGGGATCGTAGGTGTGCTCCAGGTAGGGTGAAAAAACAGGCGATCGCTAAAGGCAACAATTTGGGACCAAGAGGACGCGCGAAAGAGCAGCCAGCCGTAACAGGTAATTTGAAAAAATCCAACAATCATGCAGGCCCTACGAATTTTGTCGGTGAGGGTAACTGCTGGGCGAATCGAGGGCTTAGCACCGGCCACCCAACGATGCACGCAAAGAATGCCGCCTTGGTACAGCCCCCAGTAAACAAAATTCCAAGCTGCGCCGTGCCATAGCCCACCCAGCGCCATGGTCAAAATCAAGTTTCGGTAGGTGGTGCGCTCATCCTTACGGTTACCCCCTAGCGGAATATACAAATAATCGCGCAGCCAGGTAGAAAGCGAAATGTGCCACCGCCGCCAAAAGTCGCTGGGATTAACGGCAAAATAAGGCGTATCAAAATTCACCATCAGATCAAACCCCAGCAGCTTGGCCAAGCCTCTGGCAATATCGGAATATCCTGAAAAGTCGCAGTAAACTTGGATGGCAAATAGATAAGTTGCCAAAATAATATCTAGCGTACCGACGGTTCCTGCTGCCGAAACGTTATAAATCGCATTTACAGATTGGGCCAGCCCATCAGCGATCGCAACCTTTTTAAACAAACCCAGCAGAATGAGAAAACTTCCCCGGCTCATTTGCTCAAATGTTAGCCGCCGTGAGGACATCAACTGCGGTAAAAAGTGGCTAGCTCGTTCAATCGGACCGGCCACCAGCTGCGGGAAAAAGGACACAAATAGGGCAAAATCTTCCAGCTTATCGGTAGGGGCTAACTTTCTTCGATAAATATCGATGGTATAGCTCAGGGTTTGAAACGTATAAAAAGAGATGCCTACCGGAAGCACAATATTGAGCAATGGCCAGCCAGGCTGTAGACCCAAAGGTGTCAAAAGACTGACTAGAGATCCGGCAAAGAAATTAAAATACTTAAAAACTCCCAGCATCCCCAGATTGATGATTAAAGAGACCAGCAAAAGAGATTTTCTACGCTTGGGATCTGAGGCTGCATACATCTGCTTTCCCAGGAAAAAGTCAAGGATCGTGGAAAGGCCAATTAAGCCCAGAAATTTCCAGTCCCACGCGCCGTAAAAAATATAGCTAGCCACAAGCAGCAACCGGTTTTGCCAAGGGCGAGACAATGCCCAATAAAGTCCATAAACCGTAATAAAAAAGGCAAAAAACGCTATAGAGGCAAAGTTCATGAATAAACGACTGCAATCTCGTCAAGATTACGGTGGAGGAAGGCAAGTAACCTCAAAACCTGACGCAATCCAATCGAAAATTGCTCCCCAAGCATCATTTTTCTTTATTCAGGCGAAATCTATGTCTGTAAGTTGGAACTTAGAATTGCGGGGACTAAGCCGCAGCCGATTTCAGTTCTGCGATCGCACAAACTTCTGAAACGTCTCAGTAACACCCCCTAGGGTTGTATAAAAGAAGGTAGTGGCAGAGTGATTTTACAGGAGAAAAGGTGTCTTTCTGGGAAAGCTAACTACAGCGGTACTTTAGAAATGGCTTATTTTATGCGCTGCACTAAACATGTAAAATCGTTCACCATTAGAGTCCCTTCGATCGAAAAAGCACCGAATGCCAATCTTAGTGATATCGCTGAGTATTTCGCCCCGGAAAAGCGAGACAAGCTGATAGGGATAATGCGCTCGGGTTCTGGTATTCGTAACATTGCCTACTATCATCAAGCCGCGCTGAATCAAATGACGGCAAAGTTAGTGGCTGAGGCTAAGCTGAAAGACCAGGGACAACAGCAGCCTGCTCAAGCCAATAAAAAAGGCCGCCATTTTTTCTTCCGTTTCTGGCAAAAGTAATAGACCTGATTGGATGCCATGTTTCTATGTCAAGTAAGTCAATTAACTTGTCAAGTAAATTTGGCCAAAACAGGTATCCTTTGATTGTCTGCTGGTTCGCCGCAAGAATATAGGCAAAGCCTGAAACAACGTAAATTCGTTGAGCGATCAGAGAAAATCTTAATTTTCAGGAAAATTACAGTTCAAAAGGCTTGCTTCAAAACCTTTGTATAGCAGCGCTTACAAGCTTATGACACTTGCTTAAAGCGATGCTGGTATCCCCCCTTCAAGAACGTCAGCCGGTATCGGAGGAGACGTAGCAATGGGTAGACGGGCGTGCGATCGCATAAGACCTTCAGCGGCGGCGCTTTTCTTGATACATAAGCCGATCTGCTTGCAGAACGGCCTCACTCAGCCCATCCTCATGCTTTCGAACAGCCACTCCGACGCTGGCCATCACCTTTGCGTTCTCTAGGTCTTTGCGCACTCGTTGTGCGATGGCTTCTGCACCTACTTGATCACATTCGACTGCCATTATGGCGAACTCGTCGCCACCGAGTCGGGCGACAACATCCACATCGCGTACTGCATAACGAAGGACAGTAGCGGCACGGACGATTTGTTCGTCACCGGCCTTGTGCCCAAGCGTGTCGTTTACATGTTTGAGACCGTCAAGATCAATAATCAGCACGGCAGATGAATGGCCGTAGCGGCGGCATCTTGCTTCCTCCTTCGCCAACAGTTGATCCCAGGCTCTCCTGTTGAAAAGTCCTGTCATCGAATCAGTTTGGGCTTCAACTTCAAGCCGCTCGGTCTCGCGCCTTGCCTCAATTGCTTGCAGGTCGGACTGGAGCATGGCACTCAGGAGTTCTGCGAGCAACTCAACGAGGTCTTGCTCCTTAGCAATGCCTTGCGGTTGTGGGACTGGGTCGATCGCGCATAGCGTGCCGAATAGGTCCCCATTGGCGTTTTTTAGTGGAATCCCGATATACGCACCAATGTCAACTTGGCTACCAATCGGTGCCGCAGCATAAGCTGGAACACAGGCTGAGTTTGGGGCGAATCGAGGCCCGTTTCCCCTGACCATCTCGGAGCAGAAGGACTCTGACCAGCGGAATACGGTGCCAGGGGCAACACCGTACCCATGGTCTTCACTCTGCAATACGATCCAGTCGTCGTCTTGTACGCGCGTGACCATCCAGAGTCCAAAACCGAGACGCTTGTGCAGGAAGGACAGGACTGCGCGCCCGGCAGACTCGAAATCGTAGACTTGCGGTTGGGTCATGATGGTGGAGTTGGTTTACGCCGCCTAATATCGAGCTGAGCCGCGAACGCCGCCGAGTACGGCATCGTTGGGCTAGCAAGGATCGTCGGCTCCAGCGAAGTTGTTATTTGTATCCGTTAAGTGTTCCCATCCGATGACATTGTGAATGTGGGCGTGGTTTAATCTTGTGCTCTTTGCCTCTCTCTCTCTATGAGATGAATTCAGAGGTGCTTGTGTTTTTGAAACGTTGAATAGCTAGGTTTAATCACGTCTGTTTTCCATCACTGGGCAGTTATCGCAGCGAGTGTTTTTGTTTGATTGGAAAACGCCTGCCCTTCTAGTACCGCCACGGCTTTTGAAATACGTCGAATGGTGTCTCTTTGTCGGTCTTCATTGCAGGAGAGACGTTGCTTCTTTCTCCATTGATATTGCTTCTGCCGTTAGTTGTTTGTGAGTACCGGCTTCTTCATGATTTGTCATGATTTGTCATGATTTGAGAGTTCTGTTTTGCTGAGACTCTCTCAGAGCCATAGCATCTGCAACCGTTGTCTGTGGGTTTCAGATGCCGTATCTGTATTAAGGTCTTTTTCCCGGTCATGCGGTGATAACAAACCCCTGCCTAGCCGCCGAGAGAAATTCATTTAGGCTTCTATCAATCAGCGTCTATTCGAGGCTTATGGGGGTCTAGCTCGGATAAGTCATGTATAAAGACATTGGCCTAATGTTATGATGGCGCTTGGAAAACGGCTAGAATATCGAGAAATTTGCCGTCCAACGCTGTCTTCTATGGAAATCGTCCCTATACCAACAACATTACTATCGCTGTTTATGCTTCATTTGCTAAAGCTGGGTCAACCGATAGCAGAGGAATCGGAAAAACAATTGGGGACAAAATTAGGAGACGGTACATGGAAAACGACCAAAACAGCCTGGGCAAAACTATCACCCAAAGTAAACAGGAAACTGATGGCGCAAAGGGCTCCAGTGGTTTTGTCAGAAGATGCCGAAGATGCGGAAGCGCAAACGATTCTCACTAATCAGTTAGAGACTAATCAGTTAGAGAAGACTCACCGCAGTTCTCGGCCTGTCTCAGAGCCTGTCAGCCTTGCTCTCGCGTGAGTCAGGAGCGGTGGCTCAAATGCCAAGAGTGAGTCAAACCGTCACCGATGACAACAATATTGTGATTGGGACGTCGAGTGGCTCAGTTAGCATTGCCGAGGCTAAGTGGTGAAACAACGCAGGTCCTCTTGGTTAACGCGCTGGGTAAAACGCCTATTGAACTGGCTATCTCGTGTGTTCTCACGACCGGCGCAACCGGTTCCGCCCGCTGCGCCGCCATCGGTTCAAAGTGTCGAGCAAAGCGTTACGGGCGATCGCAATGGGGCGATCATCACCGTTGGCGACAATTCGCAAGTCACAGACAGCGTTACCGCCCCACCTCCATCCGGAGAAATCAATTCGTTTGGCGTGCCCTACCTTCGCAACCGCTACTTTGCCGGACGAGAGGTCGCGCTATCGCAGATCCATCAGCAGCTGACGCAATCCGGTGCGGCAGCCATAACGCAGGTTCAAGCCATTAGCGGTTTAGGCGGGATAGGCAAAACCCAAACAGCGGTGGAATATGCCTATCGCTACCACTATGACCAACCTATCTATGAAAAGATCTTTTGGGTAAATGCCGATACTGAGGTGATCCTAGCCAGCGACTTTGCAGGCATCGCCGAGCAAGTTGGTTTGCCGGGTGCTCAGACCCTCCTGCAAAATGACAAAATCAGAGCCGTACGTAGCTGGCTCAGCACCCATGACGCCTGGCTGTTGATATTCGATAACGCCGATCACCCCGATTGGTTACCCGCCTGGATACCGCCGAACCCAAAGGGAAAAGTCCTGATCATATCCCGAGCGAGCGGGTTCGATCAGCTCGGCATTGAGACCCCGATTGCCCTAGATAGGCTCTTGGAATCAGAAGCGCTGACGCTGCTGTTTGAGCGCACAGGTATTCCCCGCACGCCAGAGGCGGAGGCCAAGGCAAAAGTGCTCAATGAAACGCTAGATGGTCTACCGCTAGCCTTAGATCAAGCCTGCGCCTACATCCAGCGCCAACAGATCGGCTTTGGTGCCTATATACGCGCCTATCAAAACCAGGGGCTCACACAGCTAGAAACAGAAAAAGCCCGATCGGGGCGCTATCCCTCCTCTGTGCTGAAGATCTGGAAACTCAACATAGCGGCAGTCACCCACAAAAATTCAGCGGCTACCGCCCTGCTAGAGCTGAGCGCATTCCTGGCACAGGATGATATTCCCGATCGTATCCTGATAGCAGGTACGGCGCACCTCGATGCTAGCTTAGGTGACTATTTGCAGGGCGCCACGCAGGCTCATGAGCCTGCTACCGAGGCCCATGATGAAGCCGTGTCATTAGCGATCCGAGAGTTACTGTTGCTCTTAAGTCAGTATTCACTGGTGCAGTGGTCGGCAGAGCCGTCAACCTATCGCGTCCATCGTCTGGTGCAGGCGGTTGTACGTGACCAAATAAAACCGAGCAAGGTAGCTAGCTGGCTCGTCCAGGCAACAGTTGCAATCGCTGATGCCTATCCAGGACAGGACTTTAAGTATTGGCCGCAGTGTCGTCAACTGCTGCCGCACTGGTTGTGGATAGTGGAACAATCTCAGGCGATCGCGCACCGCTCGGTAGCACTCGGATTCGTGTGCAATCAGGCCGGGTTCTTTTTGGCCTCCCAGGGCCGGTATGAGGAAGCGGAACCGTTGTACGTCAAAGCGTTGGAAATCCGAAAAGCGGAACTGGGCGAACGCCATCCCGACACTGCCCGCAGTCTGGATAACTTAGCGGGGCTGTATCGTTCCCATGGCCGGTATGGAGAAGCGGAACCGTTATATATCAAAGCGTTGGAAATCCGCAAAACGGAACTGGGTGAACGCCATCCCGACACCGGACTCGGTCTAAATAACTTGGCGGCCCTGTACGAGTCGCAAGGCCGATGTGCGGAAGCGGAACTGTTGTATATCGAAGCGCTCGAAATCAGTAAAACGAAACTGGGCGATCACAATCCCGCTACCGCTACAGGACTAAACAACTTGGCGGCCCTATACAAGTCGCAGGGTCGATATGTGGCAGCGGAGCCGTTGTATGTCGAAGTGTTGAAAATCAAGAAAACGGAACTGGGTGAACACCATCCCGATACCACTACCAGTCTGAATAACTTGGCGGCCCTGTACGAATCGCAGGGCCGGTATGGAGAAGCAGAACAGTTGTATGTTGAAGCCTTGGAAATCCGCAAAGCCGAACTGGGTGATCACCATCCCGACACCACTATTAGTCTGAATAACTTGGCGGGGCTATATCGTTGCCAGGGCCGGTATGGAGAAGCGGAACCGTTGTATGTCGAAGCGCTAGAAATCTGGATAACGGAACTGGGTGAACGCCACCCCTACACCGCCACAGTTCTGAGTAACTTGGCGGCCCTGTACGAATCGCAAGGCCGCTATGGGGAAGCGGAACCGTTATATGGGGAAGCGTTGGAAATCAGGAAAACGGAACTGGGCGATCGCCATCCCGACACCGCCACAGTTGTAAATAACTTGGCAGGACTGTATCGTTGCCAGGGCCGGTATGGAGAAGCGGAACCGTTGTATGTCAAAGCGTTGGAAATCCGCAAAGCCGAACTGAGCGATCGCCATCCCCACATCGCCAGCAGTCTGTTCAATCTAGCCGCGCTTTACCATCAAACCCAACGTTTCAAGCAAGCTCAGGACTATATCAAACAAGCCTTAGCCATCTATATTACAATTCTGGAGCACGACCATCCCACAACACGATCGGCTCATAGCTGGCTTCAGGCCATTGAGAAATCGCTGGCAGAGAACTCAATTGAAGACTGAGAGCAGCCTACCTATTTTTTGTCAGGTTACGAGTCGGTTGTAATTAACGGCAATTTACCTATATGCCTTTGTCTAGAACACTGTTGGCGGTGCGATGTATACTCTCGACGGCTAACGACTGGACTTTTGAAAGGCCAGAATCCTACTCCTGAAAGCTTTAACGACACGACTGGGAAGGTTATTTTGAAATCAATGCCAAATAAGGCTTTCAGGCGCTGGAGATTTTGGGTCTGATAACGAGGATGCTAGGTTTCAGCCCTTTTTGAAGTGCTAACCTTCCAAGTCGTGTGAGTTAGGCCGAAACAGAGAGGCTTGCCATCCAGGCTGGACAGCCATAGATCCATAGATCCCCGCCATCAGCTCATCGACTCGAAACACTTGCTCTATCGGTTCCCAGTAAATGGCCGAACCCCCTCCACACACCTTCACCTCGCTCAGTCAATCATCTATTGAATTAGCAATTTAGACAAAGGCTGTAGGCGTGCTTTCCACCATTTCAAGCCTGTCAACAGGAATCAGGTAGCGCGAGCCGTCATTACTTCGCTTATTTATAGGACACTGTTGGCAAACTAAACTCTAGATGTTGCACCAACGCAAACTCATCAGTTCAGCTAAAGAACCAGGAACGAAATTACGGGGTTATAATCGCTGCTACGGAGTTTGCCAACAGCATCCTACATACGGCCCCACGAGGACGGATGTGCGATCATCTTGCCTCGCCTGCGAAGAATCGCACGATAAAAATTGACGATTTGAGACAATTTCCAATAGACTCTAATAAGAACCCTATAAAGTTTTTAAAAGGGGCTACGCCTGTGACCTTTTCATTAGAGAACATCCGCTCGCTTACTGATTTTCGTCGGCATACCAAGGACTATGTAGGCAAGCTACGGGAGTCAAATGCCCCCCTAGTACTCACTGTTAATGGTGAAGCAGCTCTGGTGGTTCAAAACGCAAAGGCTTTTCAAGACGGACAAGACCGTCTTCAGCAAGTTGAAGTTGAGCTTCAGACACTGAAATTAGAAGCACTTAAGCAAAATATTCAACTTGGCATCAATCAACTGGAGTCCGGAGAACATACAACCTACACCGAGGAAACCTCTGCAACACTAATTGAGAAAATAAAGGAGAAGGGACGATCACAGAAGGTGAACGCATAGGTCAAAAATGCAGAACTTTCGCATTTCAACTGCCGCTGAGTCAGACTTGACACACATCTGGATATACAGAGCTGAGTCTGGAGAAACGCAAGCTGATGAGCTGATTGAAAAGTTAGTAGAGCAATTTACGGTGCTTGTGACTTTTCCAGAAGCTGGCCGCAACCGTCCTGAAATCAAAGAAGGATTAAGAAGCTTCGTTGTCGAGCATCATGTCATTTTTTATAGACCGATTGATCGGGGTATTGAAGTTGTGCGGATTCTGTATGGAACACGAGATATTGAAAGCGTATTTTCAGACAACGCATCCAAGTGAAACGCGGCTTTCCAAGTATGATTCTTGCATTTATGACCAGATTAGGTAACCGCACACAATGAGTCTCTTCAAAATTGCTGTCTGTGGCCGAAAAGGAGGTGTTGGGAAAACGACCACTGCTGCTTCGCTGGCATCGTACTTTGCATTTCACGGACTTAAGGTATTAGTTATCGACCTTGACCCGCAAAGTAACACTGGATTTGTTTTAGGTGTCGATCCGATAGCACCAGGTGCTGCTGAGCTGATCTTAGAGCAAAAACCCCAACCATTGGAAGCCTCTGAGAACCTTTTTGTCTTGCCCGGTGGAGCGTCACTGCAAGGACGAGATATCGAGATGGCCGATCCCGCAGAACTATCCTACGCAGTCCAATCATTAAGTGAGTTCAAGGTAATCATATTCGATTGCCCACCAGGCAGCGATCATCTAGAAAGGCTCGGTCTAGTCGCGGCTAATATCGCATTAGTGTGTACAAATGCTCATCCTCTAGGCATTATCGGAGCGGAAAGAGTCCTTGCTGAAATCAGACGGCGTCACGAACGTCATCAAACTGGCCCTGAGCACTGTGCCTTCGTACTGACACAAATCAATAAATCGAGGGTTTTCGACAAAGAACTACCAGAGCAGCTCGCGACAAAGTACTCTGATATACCACAACTCTCCATAAGGCAAAACTCTGATTTAGCATGGGCAACTGCGCAACGAATTCCCTTAATGGACAATAGCCCATCGAAGAAGGCTATTGAAGATATTGAGCAGGTTGCTAGGTGGATAGTAGAAGATACGGTAGTCAGCGAGCAAAACAATGGCAAGAAGGTCTAAAAAAGTCGATTTCCTAGAAAACTTGTCAGCAGTTACAGAGCAGATGCAGGATAAAGATCGGGAAGCAAATCTTCGCCGAGAAAAGGAAAGGGGCGAGCTTAGTACACTACCGCTAGAACGCATCAGGAATAGGGAGAGTAACACTCGTGCCCTCAACATGGAGCACGTTAAAAGCTTAAAGGAATCAATTTCTACACTCGGATTGATTGAACCTCTGGTAGTAGATCAGGAAAAGGTTTTACTAGCAGGCGGTCATCGCTTGGCTGCAATCGCTTTACTACTAGACACAGAACCAGACACCTTTGAGAAACATTTTCAAAACAGCGCAATTCCGGTACGCGTCATGCCGTTTACGGCTGAAGATGAGCCGAACAGAGCACTACAGGTAGAAGTTGCAGAAAACGAATATCGACGCGACTACACGCCAGCAGAAGTGAAAGGAATTGCAGAGCGTCTTATCGAAGCTGGATACAAAGACGTAAAAGGCAGACCGAAAAAAGGGGAGAAAGTTTTGATGCCAGCACTGAGCACTGTAGTTGGCAAGAACAGACGGACAATTCAGCGATATTTACACGGTGAATCACCAAAAAGTCGGACAGATGTCCACCTTTTCTTGAAAAAGGCAAAGAAGTCTTTAGAGTCCTGGCAGAAACAGCACAATCAAAACACGCTTGCCAACCAAGAGCTCAGCAAAGAATTACCACAAATCCTAAGCCTGCTCGATGATGCAATAAAGCAGGATTCTGCGTCTGAATGAAATTCAGTCTGAATCTTTTCGTCAAATTGAGTGCAAAAAGGTGGACAGATGTCCGACTTTTCTATGTATGGAAAAAAGGTGGACAGATGTCCGACTTTCTCAAAGTAAACGATTCGGATCAACGACAATACTCTCCAATTCATCAGCAATTCCAAATTCCAGACTACGGACATTTTGTCATAGCTTCCAAATTGATAGTCAAAATCTAGGGCAACAGCCAGTATAGTCAGCATAGTCAGCAACAGTTCAAGGCATCCTGCAGATGACAGCACTATCGCTCAGTTTCGACGGTCTACTGAGCACCCTTCAATCCAGTATAGGAACTCTATCAGACCCGAGAAAGCCGAGCAATGGCAGGATTTATAGTCTGA
>Ga0208979_100351_pt1 | contig 38285 bp, 28 predicted proteins | sample HotLakConsUCCSLE_FD_184738 | JGI IMG/M metagenome (GOLD analysis project Ga0208979, IMG submission 184738) | Hypersaline microbial mat communities from Hot Lake, Washington, USA - Hot Lake Consortium UCC-SLE (SPAdes) | ecosystem: Environmental > Aquatic > Non-marine Saline and Alkaline >... | reverse complement strand
AGTCGACGCTTCCAGTTGGCGAACGTGCTGAGCGCCAATCGCTGGTGCTTGCAGAAAGCCTCCTGGCTCATTCCGCTATTGGCCTGCTCGGCAATCAGCGTTCGCCATTGGTCGGCAGTGCGGCGGATACGGGTGACTTTGGACATGTGATCTGCTCCTGGTTGAGTTCGGGAGCAGATTACTCAGCTAGCCTGGCCTGGGGAAGAACGGTCCGGAATGACCGCTTACGCCAAGAATGCTACTTCGGTTGCACCATTGAGAGGGTCAGCACAGCTTAAAGGTGGATTCTCGCCGGAATTCGCCGCGCCGGAATCGTCGCAAGCCTCAAAAACATCTCGTTGGCGAATTTCTGGCATGCCAAGCCGCCAAGCCTGGCGAATGGTCGCAATTTCCGAGCGTGAGCGCTATTCGATCTGAGACTTGAGAATCTTCCAAGCGCGTTCACCGCTGACACCCTTCATCCAGCGCTGGCCGATGTCAGCAGCTTTTGCCATGAGCGCCTCGGCAGAGCCGATGGCGCGATAGTAGATTCGTTCAGTGCCTTGTACCTGCCGGGTCCATTGCTTCGGGTGTTTGGCCAGTGACCACAGGATCTCTGGTGGCCGATCGGCTGCTGGCTCCTTGCTGGGGTTGAGTTTCCCGCGCTTCATTGGATGCGCCTGTTCACCGGTCCACTGGACCAGATCCAGGTAGCTGGCTTCGGTCATGCCGAGTAGGGCAACGGCGTCCAGACCGGCGACGGGTTTGAGCGCCTTGCCGAGCAGTTTCTCACAGGACAGTCCGGATTCCGAACGTGCTTTCAACCGGGACTGAGCCGATGTGTAATCGGAGTCTTCCAGCGTGTCGCTCATGGCTGCCCTGACCGGATTAAGATCGACGTAGGCCATAACACTGACGACGGCTTGTTCTTCCAACAGCGCCTGGGACTTGAACCGACCTTCCCAGAACCGTCCCGTACAACCATCCTCCTCATTGGCCCAGCGGGCAATCGGTTCGTTCAACGCCCGCATGAACCAGCTCAAGGATCCCAGTCGAGCGCGGATTTCCTTCATGCGTTCCGGATCGCTGCGAAGGCCAAGAACGATGTATTCCTTCTGTTCCTCGCTCTGAGCATTACTGAGCGCGCCCGGAAAGACTGCCAGCCAACGACGAGCGACTTCCTCGTCAGGCCAGGCCTGAGCCTCGTTGGGGTCGACATGCAGAACGATATGCGTGTGATTGCTCACGCGCTATTCGACACTTCGCATGGTCTTCTTGCCTTCGGCAAACCAACCATGCTGCGTTGTCGGCGCTACCGCATACGAATGCACCGACACCGCAAAAGACTCGGCCAACAACCGGATTCGATCTTCTATCCACTGTCGCCGATGATCGAAATTCTTCCCGGAGAATTCGTCATCACCGCAGAGAAAGGCCCGCCGCACACAGCATAGGCAATGAAGCCGTGGCGGTTTGCATGCGCAGCGTGCAAGAAGCTGCGGCAGAATGCCGTCATGCGTGGCTAACAACATGAAAGAACCCGGGCTCATCTGGAGGAGCGATCTGGCGCCGTGCATAGGTCATGACGCAAGTATTGCCGAGGTCAGGGTGACAGGAAATAGGAAAATCGCTCGGCGTCACTTAGGAAATTTGCTCGGGTTTGCTGGGTGTCCAAGATCGCACCACCGGCCTCAAGCTGGCCCGACGGCGTTATACACATCCATACCCAACCATATCACCACTTTCAAAAACCTGAAGGCTGCAGTGGAACGTATTCCTACGGCCCAAGCCCCGCAGATAGAAGCCATATCCAATGGTTGAGGAATACATTTGGGAAATCAGATGTGATGGGAATCGTCATAGACAAAGATATGATCTTCAAGTATGGTGAAACTACCTCTGAAGGCACAGAAGCACATCAGCGTTGTGGGTACTAAAGACTCCTAACAGGAAGTTTGTGATGAACATTTTTCTAATAGCAATTGCCGGTACTCTGCTTCTATCTTCAAGCGCAAACTCCTTTAGCGGTGAAGCGAGCTTTGAGGACTTTCACCGTGAAGACGAGTGCCCAACGCTCTCTGCCCTGAATAGAACGTCTCAGTATTGGCACACTTATTTAATTGAGCATTTAGATGAAACTAGCACTGCTAAGGGAGAGCTGAGTATCATCTCCAGCTCGATCGACCTTGAAGAACTTCGGATATTGGAAGATCATCAAGATGAGGCGATTTGTCGTTCCATCAATTCGCACTTCTGGGGACTTCATACAGACGTTGCTCAGGATAGAGAACTGAATCGAGTCGTTCCGGCCTACTACCAAATCTACTATGAAAGCGGTGGCTACTACATCGCGCTCTCTCTACCGTATTCGGCAGGAGAGTCGGACCCGGATATGATCGGCGGCCCTTCTGGGGGCTTCGTAAATCTTACCGTCTTCGACAGCAAGCTGAACCTCGTGGCTCGAATCTCTCTGTAAAGTACCGAACATGGGGTTTCGACTATCAATGGGAGGGACCGACGCGGGACACCCAGACAATCGAGCCGTTATCCTGGCCGAAGCCGGGCATTTTTCCTGTGGCCAAAGTCGGGCCCGCCTGCCCCCATGACCGGGTTCATTTGTCATCCGGAAGTTGCAGGAGACGTTCGCTTCGCCATACACGTACGACTCGAACCAAGCGAGCTTCACGCTTGTACACGATGCGGAACGGGGGATGGATTAGCTCGCGCAGCCGGGGTTGTCCGAACTCCGGAACTTCTCGGCCCAGATCAGAGTACGCGGCCAGCGACTCGACATGCTCGAAAATTTCGGTCACCAGGCGCTCTCCGATTGCTGCGACCTGCTGCTCCCGGTACCACGCTCTGACTGCCAGAAGGTCCCCGATAACCGACTCGGAAAATTCGACCCGAATCGTGGTCATTCAACTAACTCAGGCGTTTGCGGGCTTCGGCCAACGAAACGGTCTGACCGGATTCCAGATCATTCAGACCCGAAACAACTGCCTTCATGAATTGACGCTCTTCCTCGCCTGCCTCGAAATCCTGCAAGGACTGCATGACCGCAACGCCTCGGCCCCGACTGGTCAGAAGCGCGGGTCGGTGCGCCTGGCTGACCTGCTTGATGATACGACCCGGGTTGACCTTAAGATCACTGAGTGGAACTACATCTTCGGAGAACTTGGTGTTCATGGACAAATGGATCCGTGCCTGGATTTTTCGAGTATAGCACCTGTTTATGGACCTGTAGACCGCACCAGCTTCAAGTCCTTCAGGGTGACGAGCTGACACGGCCCTGCGTCTGGAAAGATACTTCGGCATGGAAGCTCGCTTCTGGATCAATTTGCAAGCTGCCTTTGATGTGTCCAAAGCACGGAACGACGGCAACTACAAGGACATTCGACCACGCGAAGCCGCTTGAATCAGGGCACTGACGCGCCCTCGAAGCGGTCCTGGAAGATGAGCGGGCCTGGCGGCTCGCTGGTACAGACTCTGAGCGACCAGGCCTCGAGGCTGCCGCCGTCCAGGTTGAAGCCATCGGCCACGGTGAGCTGCCAGGTGCCGTCAGCGGCTTCGCCGTCGAAGGTCGACAGCGGGTTCTCGGGCTGGTAGCTGCCACCATCGACCGGTGGGCAGGGCCAGGTCCCCGCGCCGGCCTCGTCATCGAAGCTGATCAGCATGTTGTTCTCGTCATTGCAGGTCTGTTCCACCAGAACGATGCTGGTGCCCGTTGGGCTGGCCAGACTGATGGTCAGATCGCTGACGTAGGTGTGCTGGATGTTCAACCCGACCAGGTCGACGTCCACGATCGCCCCGCTGGTCGGGAAGATCAGATCCGAGGTCACCGTCGGCGTGCCGGAGGCGCTGATGGCCACCGGTACGTCGCTGCTGGCGACCGTCTGGCAGCTGATCTCGGCTGTGGTGAACTCGCGCGCCAGGCTGGTTTGTTGGCCACAGTCGTTCCCGGCGGTGACGCGCCAGTAATAGAGGGTGCCGGATTGAAGGGCTTCTGCGTCAACGTCGAGGCTGGTGCCCGCTACCGTCTGACTCAGCACCGGCGAGCTGAAGTCCGATTGATCATCGATCTCCACCAGGTAATCCGTGGCGCCGCTTACCGCCGACCACTGGAGCTGCGGCGAGACTGTCTCGAGCGATTCGCCGTCGGCCGGCGCAATCAGGCCGGGTGCCGCCGACGGCTCATCGAGGACCGTCAGTTCGGCGCTGTCCTGCCGACTGCCGCTGGTGGCCGTGCCCGTGACTGTCACCGTGTAGTCTCCCGGCGTCAGGTTACCGAGCTGCAGCTCGCTGGCGAACGCCGGTGACTGATTGTTCTCGGAAAACACCGTGCTGCCGCCATGACCGCTGGCCGACAGGGACACGGTTTCGGTGAACGCGCCGATCTGGCCTACGGTGACATCGAACACGGCGGTATCCCCCACGCAGGCGTCCAGCGCGCCCTGCACAACGTCCACGCTGAAATCATCGCTGCCCGCTTCGATCGTGAAATCGCTGTTGCCGACATCGAAGAAGATATTGTTGCTGCAACTCACGCGCACGCGAGCCTGGGTCGTGATCACGCCGGGAACGGTCACCTGGGCCGAGCCGTTGTTGCTCACGCCGCTGGCCAGGCTGACGTCGAAGGTCTGGCCGCCATCGCTGGACAGATCAATGTCCACCGCGGCACACGAGACCGGTGCGGTGTCGGTGCCGGCCACATCCCAGGTCACGCTTTCGGTCTCTCCGCTGGTCCAGGTTACGGCCGTGTTCGGCTCGATGACCAGGAACGGGCCGGCGTTGCCGTCGACGCCGAAGCTGATTTCGTCGTAGTCCACGCCCCCGCCGGTGGCGTTGTTGTCGAGCGCGGTCAGGCGGAAGCTCATTGTGCGCGAACTGGTCGGCAGGCTCTCGCCGATGTTCTGGGTGTTGTTCAACAGGTCACTGAGGCGCGGAAAGATCCGAATCGGTTCGCTGGTGGCCGGAAACGACCGGAACAGCGGCGGACCGTTGTCGCTGGTCAGGTCGTGTTGCTCCCAGCGAAAGCGCAAGGCATCGCCGTCCGGATCGGTGGCACTGCCGATGAGCATGAACGGTGTCTCGGCCGGAATGGTCATGCCGCCAGTGCCGGCGTCGACGGTGGGTGGATCGTTGTCCAGGTTGGTCACGCTGCCGCAGCTGGCCCCGCCAGCCTGCAGGAAGGCGCTGATTTCATCGAAGTTGCCGGTGTGGAAATGGGCATCCGAGTTGTTCTGCAAGTTCTGAGAGCAGATGCCGGCATAGGCCATGATGGTCGAGCCGCTGAACGGCTCATAGGGAATCGGCCCGGCGCTGTTGGAGCAGTTGTTGAAGGTATGGTTGCCGCCAAACTGGTGGCCGATTTCGTGCGAGACGTAGTCGACATCGAAAGGGTCACCGACGGGGGATCCGAGGCCGGTCACACCGCGTGCCTTGCCGCTCGACGAGCAGACTGATCGCAGCTGGGCAATGCCGCCTCCGCCGGTCGAGAACACGTGACCGATGTCGTAATTGCCAGAGCCGATAACGCTGTCGAGATTGGCCTGGTTCTCGTTGAGCATGGTGGAGCCGCTATTGTTGGTGTAGGGGTCGGTAGCACCATTGGTGTAGATCACCTGGTCGGTGTTGCCGATCAAGGTGAAACTGACCGACAACTCGTCTTCGTAAATACCGGTGACCCGGTTCATGGTGGTGACGATGGCCGACAGTCCATCGCTGACCGTGCCGCCGTGGAACTGGGTGTACTCACCGGTGGCGGCCATGGCCAGACGGTAGGTGCGCAGTTCGTCGCCGCGTGCCTGCAGTCCGGCCGCGCGCTGCAATGCCTCGGCTGAGAACGGTTCGCCGACCGGCGGCTGCAGGTTTGGCAGATCGTCGGGGCGTGGCAGGTCGGCGCGCCAGTAGCTGACGTAGCGGTCGGTTGCTTCTCGCCAGTACGGGTCGATGAACCAGCTCCCTTCCGCGCCGCGCACCATCGCGTGAAACCCTTTGGTCGTCACATCCAGCCAGACCCGCTCGCCGCCGTCGACGGCAACACCGCGATAGGTGCGAAGCTGCGGATAGCGCCTGGCCAGATCGGGTGCAAGCAGATCGCTGCGCCAGACCTGAAAATCAACAAAACGGCCAGCGGGGTGCGGCAAGGAGACGATGATCCCGCCAGCCTTGCCGTCACCCGGGGTCCGCTGGGCCGGCGCACCAGCCAGTCGATTGACCATGGCCGGCAGATCAAGCGAGAGAGCACGGTAGCGTGTGGGTTCGACCGTACGCTCGCCGGCGGCAGCCAGCCCCGCGTCGTCGAATTCGGTCCACAGGTCGTCGGCGGAGGTCTGGGCCTGCGCGGTGGCCAGGAAAGAAGCTATGGCCAAAGCCATCGTCAAGGCCATTGTCAAGGCCATCGGCGGAATCAGTCTGTGCATGGGGGAGTCTCGGGCAGGTCAGCAATCAGGCTGTAAGCTTATACCACCGGCATCAAGAAAGCAGACGCATCATTGAGGGTGATAAAGTGCCGTTGCATTATTTACCGTCCCCGGACCAGAACCGACTTGATTCGCAACTTCCTCTCCCGTTTGTTCGCATCTTCGCGCCGGCATCGGCTGGTCCGACCCCGCGAGCTCCAGAAGCGACTGGAGCATGAGGCGTTACTGGTAGAGGCCTGTCAGCGTCGCGCACCACACATTCCCATCGTCCAGTATCGAACCGGATCGGACGACTCGGCCCTGGGCACCGCGCGTTTCGCCGATCTGGAAGCCAGGCCCCGCCGGATTATCTGGCCCGATGACCCGGCCGTGACCTATGTGGAACTGGAATTCCGGTTCGCAGGAACGGGCGACCGCGTCTACCAGGCCAATCTTGGCAAGACCCGGATCTATGCGCGCATCGAGGATCCGTTATGCCTGAACAGCCGGCGATACACGGTCGAGGAGGTGCGCTCGCGCGACGAACTTCGAAAGCTCTATTTTGAAAAGGTTTTTGCCCTGATGCTCGCCCATAGCGCCTGCAACCGAGCGATGGGCCGGTGGTGGCGCGATTTCTTTCTGCCCGATGCCGGCGGCAGCGACCGTGACCTGCTCGCCACCATCCAGTTCTTCAACCACAACATCGTGACCAACGGCCTGCATTCGCACCTGGGTCGAGACCACTTCTGCAAGGTCATGAGCGGATTCGAGTTTGCTGGCGAAGGTCCCGCGATCGGGCCCGTGTCGCTGCGCCAATCAGTGAGGCCGCATCGACAGGACGATGGCGGCTACACCCAGTCGATCACCAGTCTTCTGGTCGGCAATGCTCGCGGGCCGGCCTTCCGCCAGCCCAACGGAAAGGTTGAGTTTCCGGCGCCGGGCAACGCGTTCGAGAAGCGCTTTCAGAAGTTCATTGCCGCCTCGACCAAGCAACGCCTCGAAGGCCTCAAGCGCCCATCCTGGCGCCGCAATACCGAAGAGCGAACCTGGGGTGGACCCGGCGAATGTGAAGCCTATTTCCACAATCACGATCGTTTTGTGATGAAGGGGCTTGAGTGGACGCTCGAGCGCAACGAGTCGGGCCATCCGCGGGTGATGGGCACGCATCGCAACGTGGCCGCTTTTCGCAGTGGCGAGCATCGGGTGGCCGTCAAGGCGATACCTTTCGAGTCGGCCAGCGACCTGGTTCGTCTGACCCAGGCGCACCAGTACGTGCACGGGGTTCAAGCCCCCGCCCTGTTGGCCATGGCTTCAGCTCATCCGGCCCTGTCCGAAGAAATCATCAAGCGCGCGATCAGCGTGCTGAACGATTCCGACAACCAGCCGCTGGTCGACGCGAAGGCAGCGCATGGGGCTCTGGATCGGAACTGGAGCCGCCTGTTCAAACGCAACATCGGGCCGCTGTTGCATCAGACCACCGTCGATTACGAGCAGAAACTTATCCTTACCGTACTCGACTGGAGCGCCGAGGGAATGCTGGCCGACAGCAACGCGTACCGGCGCCTTCTGGAAGACTGCTCGCTGAGTCATCGCCTGCGCCTGGCCGCCAACCTGTTCCGCAACGGCCACCAGATGCTCGAGGACGACGTGACCCATACCGATCTCAAGCCCGAGAATATCCTCAATCTGCCGGGGGCCGCGTTCGAGGCAATGCAGAAGGCCCGACGCGAGGGGTGGCAGGCGCTCAATGATCGGGATCTCGAACATCTCGATGCCGGAGAGTCGGCCTTCGAGGGTGATTTTTCGGGGATTCACTTTGGCCGCGAAGGTGCCATCGACAACCTGGCCCGTGGCGAGGGCATGCCCACCTCGATTCAGTATTCGAGCTGGAAATTTACCAGCCTGGGTCTGAGCGAGGGTGCTCAGCCCCTTATCCTCAAGAAACAGGGCGGCGAGCTGCCGCGCATTGATTCACTGCTGCTCGAACAGGACATCGCCAACCGCGGGACCACGGCCTGGGAAATCGTCTACGGCTCTCTCGTGGACTGCATTCCGCCAGCTGAGGAAGCGCGGCGGTTCGAGGCCAGGGAAGTGGCGCGCGAACGAGTGGCCCGGCACATCGAAACTGTTATTCGAGCCAAGCGTGAAAAGCGTGAAGAGCCGGAGATGATGAAGAAGCTCGAAGCGGCCATGCAGCAGTGTGACAATCGACTGCTGGATGTCGTCAGCCTGCGCTCGGAGACCATCGACAGCAAGGTTCGCCTCACGCCCCTGTTCCAGCAGGCCAGCGACAACTGTAACGGACTGACCGTATGGATCGATCCGCGGGTCATCGACATGCTTGATCATCTGGCCTGCGATTTTCGACGCTCCGAGTCGTCACGTCACCAGGTTGCCAAGCTCTATCGCACGGCCGAGGCCCTGCTGCGCGCAGAAGCCGGCCGCCTGGAACGCGCAGACCGCAAGACTGCAGGCAACCGCCGGCACAAGATGGTGAGCTATCTCCAGGCTCGCTCACTGCACTTTAATCCCGACTGCGGCTTGCTCGGGTTGCCCGACCTGCCGCGACAACTGGAGCGCATGAGGTGCCTGGTCGAAGAGCTGCGTGATCCGCGTCGGGCCCTGAAAGAATTCACCCAGACCTGGCAACACGCGCGTCAATGGGGTGCAAACGTGCTTGATGCGCTTGATCATCTGCAAACGGCGCTGGACGATGTGCCCGCAGCCGCCGACGACAAGGGGCGAAGCGAACTTCACGAGCTGGTGCGCTCAGCCGTTCTTCAGGAACACGCGACCTTGTCTCGCGATGAATCATGCGCGAGAGAAGACCGCATTCGACCACCGCACCTCGGTGTCTTCGAAGCACGGCAGCTTCGCGTATACAGCCAGGAAGGCAACGATCAACCGCGGTTCGGTTACATTGTCGAGAAGTAGGGAATCTTTGAACAAGTTTACGCGGAGCGCGTTTCAGTCGGAGAAGCCGCAGATCGTGCGGTGCGACACGAGTGACAGTAGCCGTAGCTACGGCCGAGTGGCGCAACGTGCGAGATGCGGCTTCTCCGGCGAAACCCATACGGGACGGGCCTTTGCGGGGTCTCCGCCTCGTTTGGGCTCGCTCATTTGGAATGACCAAACCACGCTCACCCAAGCCAAGCCGGAGACTCCCGCAAAGGCACCGTCGCGCCCGCGTATACTTGTTCAGAGGTTCCCTAGCAAACCTCTGATGATGTCGATGCCACGAAATTTCGCGAAGATTCTGCCCGGCCTTCTGCTTGTGCTGGTTTTGCCGTTGCGGGCCGAATTGCGTCCGCTGGAGTTGCCCGCGGAGTCCGGTAGCCTGGCACCGACCTGGACGTCGCTTGCCGATGGCCGGGTCGTGCTGACCTGGCTTCAGCGGATGGATCAGGGTCATGCTTTTCGCTTCAGCGTTCTGGATGACGAAGGTTTCGGCGGTGCCGGTGAAATCGCACGAGGTGCCGACTGGTTCGCCAACTGGGCCGACATGCCGGGATTGGTGGAAATGCCCGGCGGTCAATGGCTGGCCCACTGGCTGGTGAAATCCGGGGCGGGCACCTATTCCTACGACGTGGTCATGGCGATTTCCAGTGATCAGGGTGCGTCCTGGTCGGAGCCATTCAGTCCGCATGATGACGGGACCCCGACCGAGCATGGTTTTGTCAGCTATTTTTCCGACGATGGTGAGGGTGCTGGCGTGGTCTGGCTGGATGGGCGCGAGACCGGCGGAGCCAGTCACGACGACCACGATCACAGCAGCAGCAGCGGCGCCATGACCTTGCGTAGCGCGACCGTCGACAAACGCGGCCAGGTGCTGCAACCCCACCTGCTCGATGCGCGAGTGTGCGACTGCTGCCAGACCGCCTCTGTACTCACCGACCTTGGTCCGTTGGTGATCTATCGTGGACGCAGCAGCGAAGAGGTACGCGATATTCGTGTAGTGCGTCGCCTGAATGGCCAATGGACCGAACCTCGTACGCTGCATCAAGATGACTGGACCATTGCCGCGTGCCCGGTCAACGGACCGGCCCTGATCGGGAGAAATAATCGAGTGGTCGCTGCCTGGTTCACGATGGCGCAGAATCAGCCGCGAGTGCAGGTGGCGATTTCAATGGATTCGGGCGCCAGCTTTTCACTGACTGCCACGCTCGGCCAGGACCAGGCACTGGGGCGGGTCGATCTGGCCTGGTGGCAGGATGGCTTCGCCCTGGTCTGGCTGGACCAGGTGGGCGGGCAGACGATGGCACGCCTGGCCCGGTTCAATGCGGATGCCGAGCTTTTGTGGCAGCGCGATCTGGTCAGCGTGGATGGCAGTCGCATCAGCGGCTTTCCGCGGCTGGCCAGCCCGGATGGCGAACGTCTGCTGTTGAGCTGGACCGAACCTGATTCGGACAACCTCCCGCGCATCCGTGTGGCTGAGTTCAAGGCGGACCTTGAGCAGAGTACTCAATAGTTGCTCCTGGTTTATTGCTGGTATGGTATTGCCCGAATGCATTTCGGAGTTCAGATCGTGGTAATTCGGTGGTTTGTTGTGGTCGCCATTTTCTGGCTGGCGGCTGGTTCAACGGTTTGGGCCAATCAGCCGCGCGGGCCCTTGTGCGACTATCCTGACCTGACGGGCATGACGCCCGTGACGCTTGTTGACGGTGCCGCACCCGCCGCGGGAACGGGTGGTGACGTGCCGGGTGGACGCTGGGAACTGGTAGCCGTTCGCTACGCCAATTCGCCGCTTCCGATTACCGGTGACGCCGTTGGTGCGCTGGAACTCGATGCCGCCACGGCCACCACTGGCGCCGGCAGCCTGGCGCTGGATGTGACCATCACGGCACCGGTTGCCGAACAGATCAACGAGACCGGTGCCGGGCCGTATTCGGCGACTGGCACGGTGCTGGATTTCCAGAACGACTGCGGCGCAGAATCGCTGCTGGGCGAAGCCGAGTACAGCGTCGAAAACGACGGTCCGGACCCGGTGATGACGCTCTGGGGCGAGACAGTGTTGGACACCGGCCTGGGCCCGATCACGATCCTGCTCGAAGCCGAGTTTGTTCTGGTCGAACCTCAATCAGGCGTCGACCCGGTGTTTGACGACCGATTCGAAACGCCTTGATCCACGACAATTCAGTACCCATCCGGAGAGAGGATCATGTCCAGACGCAGGCAACGCCGATACTCTTTGATATCCCGTCTGATCGGGATGATGGCCTGCATGGCGCTCGTGGTCATCGGGCTGACCTGGTGGCTGGCAGGCTTCAGTCTGTACCTGGGCCTGGCCACGGTTGCGGCAGTCGGTGGCTTGCTGGGACCGGCCGCAGTGGAGTCCGGCGGCGGCCTGATGGACTTTCTATCCGGTATTCTCGAGCTGATTGGTGAAGCATTGACCACGATACTGGAAGCTATCGAAGGCCTGTTTTCAGGTTTTGGTTAAGGGATGACTGAAAACCCGGATTGGCGGAAGTGAATAGTCGCCCTGGACGCTGGTCGGGTTCCTGGGGACGGCTGCGCCAGGCGCTGGCGGGGGCGGATGTGGATCCGGAGGCGCTGGACAAGGCGCTGAAGTCAGCGGCGCTTGATCAGTCGGTTCCGGTGCTCTGGTTGCTGGGCACGGCCCAGTCCGGCAAGACCTCGATCGTGCGGGTGCTGACCCAGAGTCCGGAGGCCGATATCGGTAATGGCTTTGAACCCTGTACGCGAACCGCTCGCCTGTATGACTTTCCTGCCGACGCGCCGGTGGTGCGATTCCTGGATACCCGCGGCCTCGGTGAGGTCGACTATGACCCGAGCGAAGACCTGGCCCAGTGCGAGAACCGGTCGCACCTGGTCATTGCCGTGGTCAGGGTTCGCGATGCGCGGCCCCAGGCCCTGCTCAAGGTGCTGAAAGCTATCCGTCGTCGGCATCCGGACTGGCCGCTGCTGGTCGCCCAGACGACGCTGCACGATGCCTATCCCGATGACACTGATCACCTTCAGCCCTATCCCTACGACAAGCAGGATTGGGAACAGCGCGTCCCGGATGAAGTGCGCCGACTGATTCTTGCCCAGCGCGCCTATCTTGGCAAGGCGTTGCCCGGCAACGGCCCGCTGTTCTGGACACCCATCGATTTCACCCTGCCGGACGATGGATTCGAACCGGCTGATTACGGCGTCGAGGCGCTGTGGGCGGCCATCGAGCAGGCCAGCTCGCTAGGCCTGGAAGCGCGCATGCGGGCCGATCCGGCAGTGGTCGATGTTTTCGGGCGCGCCGCTCATCCGCAGATTGTCGGCTACAGCCTGGCCGCTGCCACGGTCGGTGCCCTGCCGCTGGTCGATCTGGCCCTGGTGCCGGCGGTTCATGCGAAGATGCTCCACAGCCTGGGTGCGCTGTATCAGCGGCCCTGGGATCGCCGGCGCACCACCGAGTTTCTTGGCCTGCTGGGCGGGGGTATTGCCGCCGCCTATGGCTTGCGTATGGCCGGGCGCAACCTGGTCAAGCTGCTCCCGGTCTGGGGGCAGACCGTCGGCGCGGTCTGGGGAGCGACCAGCAGTGGTGCGATCACCTACGCGCTGGGCAAGGCGGCCGGTTTTTACCTGTACCGCAGTCGTTCCGGTCATCCGGTCGAGGCAAAGGTTTTGCGCGAGGTCTATGTCAAGGCGCTGTCCCGCGGACGTGAGCTGATCCGGTCGCAGTCAGAGAGACCGGAGTCATGAAGGATATCGTCCGGCGATTCGGCTGGTTCCGACTGGTGGCCGTGGGTCTGACCGTGCTGCCGATGCTGCTGCTTCCCATTCTGGGCACCCTGTGGCTTTGGGAGTCCGGTATGTTGCTGTGGTGGTTGATGGCAGCGGCTGCGGCCAGTCTGATCGGCTTTGGGTTCACCCGAGTTGCCATATTTCGCGAGCAACGTGCCCTTCCCGCACAGACCACATCGCCCGGGGCCCACTGGTCGGTTGACGCCGAGCGCTGCTTTGATCAGATCAATGCGCTTGCCGATCGCGCCACGCTCCTGGAGTGGCCACTGAACGATGGCACCCGATTGCTCCAGCTGACCCGTCAGATTCTCGATCTCACCGCCGGGCATCTTCATCCCCACTCGCGTCAGCCGCTGCTGGAGATGACCCTGCCGCATACGCTGGTGATCATTGAACGGGCGGCCCGCGCATTGCGCCAGGATATTGTTGAACAGATTCCCTTCAGTCATCAGTTGAGCCTGGGCGGCCTGGTTCGGGCGCGCAGCTGGCAGACCTGGTTCAAGCGCCACGAAAGCTGGTTCCGTGCCGGACGCGTCCTGCTGACACCGCAGTCGGCCATCGTCGCCGAGTTGCGCCGAGCCGTTGGCAATCAGGCCTTTCAACATGGCTCCGAGCGTATCCAGCTGTGGATCCTGCAGGAATTCATTCGCAAACTGGGCTTTCATGCGATCGAGTTGTATGGCGGCTACGCCCGCCTGGACAGCGAAACACCGGTGGATGCGCCGATTCGACAACGCCGGGCAGAACGACTATCAACCGCCGCCGCGAACGACCTGGCCACCGAGCCGTTGCGCCTGCTGGTCCTGGGCCGAACCAATGCCGGCAAGTCCAGCCTGATCAATGCGCTGTTTGGTGACGTCAAAGCCGCAGCCGATGTACTGCCGGATACCACCGCTGCGATCACCGCCTATCACCTGGCCGACGATGACCGGGCCGATGCCGGGCTGGCCAATGCGCTGATTTTCGATACGCCGGGTTTCGATGGCGCATTGTTCCGGCATCGTGATTTTATTCGCACCGCGCGCGAGGCCGACCTGATCCTGTGGGTGAGCGCGGCCAACCGGCCGGATCGGTCGGAAGAGCGTGAGCGCCTGGATGAATTGCGCGAAATTCTGGCTGATCCGGGCCGACGTTCGCCCCCGATCCTGCTGGTAATGAGCCATATTGACCGCTTGCGACCACCACGCGAGTGGTCCCCGCCTTATCAACTGGATCCGGCCGAAGGTATCAAGGCGCAATCCATCGTGGCCGCAATCAGGGCGTTGGGCGCGGATCTGGCGATACCCGCCGAGCGGATTGTTCCCGTCTGCCTGGCACCGGATCGGCTTTACAACGTTGATGATGCGCTCCCGGCCGCAATGATTCTGAATCAGGACGATGCCCGACGCGTCCACCTGATGCGCTGTTTGAAAGCACGTCGGAGCGAAGAAGACTGGACCTTGCTCTGGCGCCAGCTGGCCAACAGCGGACGCCTGATCAAGACCGCCGCCAAAGCGCTGGGCTGAGTTTCTCGCCTGCTTCCTGTGCCTGACGGGATACCTGAAAATCTTCCTGCCGCGATGCCGCAAAACAACAATGAAATCGCAAGATCCGGCCCATGGACCTGTCAAAACCCCTCGAATCTGTCGGCGAAGATCCTGTCGATGTCTTCGACCTGCAGGGTGATGCCATCGAACCAGCCGGTCACGGTCGGCGGAAAGGTGACGCCATTGTCGACGACCACCAGGAACACGGTGATTGAGCTCGTTTGCGTCCAGTCAGCTTCGGAGACGACGATCTGCGCCGGCGTGGCCGGCTGTACCCAGTTGGTACTGGTGGTCAAAAAGTGATCGCCGGTCAGAACCGCCGGACCGACGTTGCATTCCTCGCCGCCGTTGTAACGCAGATGCCAATGCAGCATCACAGTGTCTCGGGTGGCGGTCGCACCGGCCGAGCGGCCCCAGCCATTGAGCAGGTAACGCCCCGGGCCCGGCAGGTGAACGCATTGACTGCGCGCGGTGATCCGCGGCTGGATTATGTTGCTCTGGTTGACCAGGATCGAACCGGAGCCGGCGGCGCCGACGATGTTCTGCGCTGCGGTCCACGATGACGCTCCCGCGGTCGTCTCCGGCCACAGCGCCGTATCGCCGGTGACATCGAACTCGCCGAACAGCACCAGCGGCTGCACAGCCGGCCGTTCATAGGCACCGAGGTCGGCAGAGCCCATCAGGTTCGCCACGATCGACAGGTCATTGGCCCTTTGGGTGCCGACCAGGTCCGAACCACCGCCGGTGCCGGCGAAGTCGATTGCCGGGGACGCCGCTTGCAGGCGGTAGTCGCTGCGCGCCGGATCGACGAAGCGCGGCGCGGCCTCAACGACGACCGGTGAGCTGCCGCCATCGAGCGAGTTGCGTTCGTGACTGAGCACGTTTTCCACGAACTTGGTGCCGCCGGCATGGACCAGCGAGGTCTTGCCCGGCTGCCAAAGCACCGAGCGCTGCAAGCGGAAAATTCCATTTGCATTGATCACGTTCGCCGCGCCGATGACGTTGCCGGCAAAGGTACTGTTCTCCAATAGCAGGTCGGTATCATCGGTGACCCGGATCAGCTCCTGGCTGACCGTGTTGCCGGACCACAGCGTATTGACCGCCTCGATATCCGTGTCGCTGCCGACCGCGCGCAGCACCCGGCCACCGCGGTTGCCCAGCAACTCGGTGCGTCCCAGGTACAGACTGTTCTCCTCACCTACCAGCAGCACGGCGCCCCCGGTTGGCTGGCCGTTCACGTCCTGGTCCATGTTGCCGCTGATGGTTGAGCAGGCTCGCCCGGCCGGACAGGGCAGAGCTTCCACCGCAAGCTCGCAGAAAAATCCGGACCGATTGATGTCAAGGCTGGCCGAAGCCCGAAACAGCGTCGCGTCGGAGGTTCGTACGTAGGCCGCAGCGCCGTCCGGCGCGGCATTATCGATCAGGCTGGCGTTTCTCAGGACCGCCCTGCTGAAAGAACCGGCGGTGGCAGTCCCGAATTCACCCCTGGCCCAGACGAAGATACCGCCGCCGCCGATGCTGGCATAGTTGTCGCGAATGGCCGTCTGGCGGCTCGCATCGGTGCTGTACAGGCCCAGACTTGCCGTGTTATCCGTGTCGTTGGCACCGATCAAGGAAATACCGCCGCCGTAGCGCGCCTGGTTGGCGTAGATCGGACCGGCGCCGCCGACGCCGGGACTGCCAATGTTGGCGCAACTCTCGCGGGCACCACCAACGATCTGCAGTCCGCCGCCAAAGCCGCCGTCGTCGTCGACACCTGACGCTTCGTTGAAGGCGATCCAGCTGTCCGGGGCGTTCATGGTCAGGGTTCCACCATCCAGGTAAATGCCGCCGCCGGAGTATAGGGCGCCGTTTACCTGGATCAACACGTTGTTGCTGATCAGCAGTTCGGCATCGGGTCCGAGACCTTCAGCATAGATGCCGCCGCCGTAGTGGGCCGTGTTGTTGCTGATCGTGCTCTCGATGACTTCAAGCAGGCCTTCGCCCCGGAAGTAGATTCCGCCACCGTAGTTGTTGTTCGCCACAACGGCGTCGCCGCCACGGATCGTCAGGTGGCGCAGCTTGACAATGCCGCCGGCGCCGACAGTCATGCGCAACACCGGCGCAAACGTTCCCCCGGTACCGTCCAGGGTTGTGTAGCTGTTGTCGCTCGTCCCCTGGGGACAGGTGGCAAAGCCGCCGACAATGTTGAGATGCTGGCTGGTATTGACCACCAGCGCCTGCTGAGTCCAGGTCGCGCTGCGGGTGATGCGGATGGTGTCGGCGCCGCTGCTGGCCTCGGCGGCATCGATCGCCGCCTGGATATTGGTGTGGTTGCAGCCACTGCCGGGCGCGCCGACGGTCAGGATGGCGGCGGCAGAATCAGTACTCGCCAATGCCAGCAGGAGAGCAAACAGGATTAGGGAGCGAACGGACATGATCAAGAGTTCTCGCGTTGATGCCAAAGCGGCATTGACGGGAAACGCTGTTTTGAGCGGACTTGCGACATTCAGTCGCACGAAAATCTGCTGACGAGGCAACTCGGGCACTTCCGGGTTGCCGTCGTCTCAGGCCTCGTCGCGTTCGAGCTGCCGCTGCAGATGCTGGAGTCGGGACTGCCAGGGATGTGAGTCAGGCAGTTCGACAAAGCTGTTCCGGATCTGTTGCAGAACAGGCCGCGATACGACGGCGCCACCTTCTTCAAGCTGAATCTCGGCCAGCACAAGGCGTAGTTCTCCGAGCGCGTAGTGGGTGGACGAAAGCCGGTTACTGGCGACGACCAGCCACGACTGAAGCATGGCTTTGGCGGGTTCGGACAATCCGAGCCGATGCTGCCATTGAGCCCATGACGCAACCGCAGATAACACCAGCGGATCGGCGCTGTCGGGCGGTGCCTGTTCCACCGCGTCGCGCCAGGCGGCAGCCGCTTGCTCCTGGTCACCCCGGGCGCTCAAAGCCTGGGCGAGTGCATTGCGAGCCTCCAGGACGCCGCGTTCCCGAAACTGCTGCAGTTGATCGGGGGCGTCGAGAAGGTTCCGGGCCAGTTCTTCCAGATCGCCCGCGTGAACGGGGTCTATCAGCGTCTCCAGGCGCCAGCGCTGAAGGGCCAATCCCCGGCTTCGGGCATGGTCGGAGCCGACCAGGCGTTCGCTCAACGCCTGCGCCTCACGCACCTGCCGCAACGCCAAAGCCTGATCGCCCAGCACCTCGTGACAACGGGCCATATTGCCAAGCACAAAGGTCTGGCCCATCGACTGATCCAGTCCGGCACCACGATTGAGCGCGTCGATTTCCTCGAGCAGCCCGAGCGAATCGCGCACCCGCCCCAACCTTAAATGGATAGCGGCCAGGTTGTTCAAGCCGTTGCCGCGGTCCGGGTGGGCCGGGGGGTACAAGTCGCGTTCGATGGCTACCGCCTGTTCCATCAGCGGTGCGGCCTGTTCAAGGTGGCCGGTGTAAACCAGGTTGGAAGCATAGTTTTTCAGGTAATGCGCGGTCTTGACATGAGCATTACCCAGCCGGGTCTGTGCCCCGGCCACCGCCCTCTGAAGATAGTCGGTAGCCAGTTCACTCTGGCCGGCCCGATCGTGGGCCGTACCCAGCGCATTGAAACTGTTGAGGATTTCGGGATGGTCGGGGAGCAGAACGACTTGGCGAATCGCCAAAGCACGACGGTAGTCCGCAATCGCGGCGGTGTGGTCGCCGGATCGGCTGCGCGCCAGGGCCCGCCGATCCAGGCTCAGCGCCAGGCCCAGTCCAGCCGGATTGCTGCTCTCCTGGAGTTCGATGGCGCGCTCCAGGTGGCCGATGGCATCGACGTAACGATCACGCGACAGATCCAGCGCCCCGCGTTCGCTCAAGGCTGAGGCCAGCAATTGCGGATCCGGCGGCTGAACAAGACCAGCGGCCTGGATGGCCTGCTCAAGCAGCGGCAAGGCACGGTCGCCATAGGCCAGATGGTCATAAACGCGGGCGAGCGCGACCAGCAGATGACTTTGCAGGGCCGGTGACTGATCCAGTCCGGTCATGGCCCGCGCCACGCCGCGTTCCAGCAGTTCGTCCGTTCCGGGCGTTTCCGACCCCGGTCGCTGCGGAATCTGCGCGTCGAAGATGCCGACCAGGAAATCCCGGACTTCCTCGGCATGCCGGGTCTGTTCCGTGGCGATCCTGGCCTGGTCGCGCGCCACGCTGGCCTGCCACAAGGCCAGCGCCAGGCTGGCCACCAGGCCCACCGCGAAGACGCAGCTGAGCACAACGCCGCCGCGGTGACGACGCACGAATTTGCGGGTGCGATACCAGGTCGAAGGCGGATGGGCGCGCACCGGCTGGGCATTCAGATGCCGCTGGATATCATCGCCCAGGTCAGCGGCACCGGCGTAGCGGCGCCCCGGCTCCTCGGCCAGGGCTTTCAGCACGATGGTATCCAGATCGCCGCGCAGGGACGCGCGCAAGGACGCGCGTGATCCGGGCAGGTGCGACGGGTCGGTGACCGTGGCGGTGACACGAACCGAGGGGCGGACCGGGTCGCCGCCGTCAGGACGCTCGCCGACCAGCAGCTCGTGCATGACCACACCCAGCGCGTAGACATCGGTGGCGGTCGAGATCAGCCCGCCGTCGTACTGCTCGGGTGCGGCATAACCGGGAGTGAGTGGGGAAAAGCCAGTGCGAGTGGCATCGACGGGCTCGCCCAGCCCCTCCCCCAGCAACTTGGCGATACCGAAGTCCAGTAGCTTCACGGAGCCGTCGGAATCCACCAAGATGTTGTTCGGTTTCAGATCCCGGTGCACGATCAGGTTCTGGTGGGCGGCGGCAACCGCACGGCAAACCACAACCATCAGGCGCAGGCGAGCGCTTATGTCCAGCTGCCGATCGCAGGCATGGTCCGTGATCGGCTGGCCGTCGACGTACTCCATGACCAGGTAGGGTTGGCCACTGTCGGTCACGCCACCGTCGATCAGGTGCGCGATATTGGGGTGCGCCAGCGAAGCCAGGGCCTGCCGCTCGCGCCGGAACAGCCGTTGCCCTTCCGGGGAATACAGACCGCGGTGCAAGAGTTTCAGCGCCACCTTCTGGCGCACACCGGCAAGGTCACGCTCGGCCCTGAACACCATCGCCGAGCCGCCCTCACCAAGCACCTCGCACAGTTCGAAGGCGCCGATGCGCTGCCCTGGGTTCCAGATGGGAGCGGGATCGATATCGCCTATGGCCTGGGCCAACTCCTCGAACGGGAGCTCGGACAAAGGCTCGTCCGCGTTGGCGTCGGCCGCCAGCAAGCGGTCCAACCGGGCACGATCGGCGGGATCGCGGCAATGTTCGTCCAGGAAGCGGCCGCGCTGATCTGGCGCTGTCGCCAGCGCGCGGTCGAACAGTTCTCGCAATGAGAGCGATGGAATGGCGGTCATGTCGGGTTCAGTCAACGCCGGAAACGACGCGAATGCGACATCAGCGGCCGTCCGAATCGAGCTCGGACTTCAGGTAAGCGCGGGCAAAGCGCCAGTCGCGGTCGATCGTCCGACGGGCCAGGCCGAGGGTATCGGCAGTCTGTTCCAGGGTCAGGCCGGTGAAGTAGCGCAGTTCCACCACCTGAGCGGCACGGGCATCGACTGCTTCCAGATTGCGCAGGATTTCGTCCAGGGCAAGCGCCTGCTCGGCGCTGTCAATCGCCAGTTTGAAATCCAAACCGGTCAGGGTGACCCGCAGCCAGGCACCACCCGCGCGCTGACGCAACCGATCGCGAGCCCGGTCCGCCAGCAGGTGGCGCATGGCCCGGGCCGCATAGGTGAAGAACTGCGCCGGATGGCCGAAGCGCAAGCCGTCCTTGTCGTTCAGACGCAGGTACAGCTCGTGAACCAGGGCAGTTGTATCCAGTGTACCGCGGGCGCCCGCAGCCAGGCGCCGGCCAGCCATGGCCTTCAGACGATCGTAGACAGCCGTGAACATGGCGTCCTTATCGGAGCCCGCATCCGGGACGGCTTCTGTCGTTGTAATAGTGGCCACCCGGCTAGTATGAGCTGAATCCGCCCTTTGTGCTCAGCGTTTATCAACAGCGAAAAACAGCCATTCCGGTAGACCCAACGGATCGTCCTCGCATTGGGGTCAACCTGCTCGGCTGGCAGTAGGAGCCGCCTACTTTTCGTTTGCCAGCAGAGTCCGCAGTCTGCGCCCGATCACTCGACGTGCATCGAAAACGCGGATCCCCAGTACCAGTGCGCTCAGCCAGAAGACGCCTTCGGTGCTGAGGGCGGCAAGCGTGACCAGCACGACTTTGGTCGTGGTATCCATGCCCAGGAACAAGCCTGTTCCCAATGCAATCCAGCTCAACGCGCAGACCACGGCGGCGGCACCGATCAACCACCCGCGAAGGCCTCCGGTTGTTCGGTTCTTGCTCGGAGCGTGGGGTTCGGAGTTGCTCATGGTGTTTCGGCAAGGGTTTGGGCGGACAGATAGTGGCCTTTGAGAACCACGGCATGAATTGCCCGGGTATTGGCGATGTCGGCCAACGGATTCCGGTCGAGCACCAGAAGGTCGGCTTCGAAGCCCGGTTCGATGCGGCCCAGACGTTGACCAGCACCCAGGGCATCGGCGGCATTGACGGTGGCGGCGGCGAGGATGCGTCCGTTGGGGACACCGGCGTCGGCCAGTAGCTGCATCTCGCGGTGCAGGCTGATACCCGGCGCGATCCAGGGATTGCCCATGTCCGTTCCCAGGGTCATGCGGGCATCACTGGTATAGAGGCGGTAGGCCATGCGCTGCACTTTCGGCCAGATCGCGCGGGCGCGCTCGAAATCCTCCGTCGCCCAGCCAAGCGCAAAGGTGAACCAGTCTTCCCAGTTGGCCAGCAGGCGCGGGTGAGCGTATTGCCGAGCATCGGCCTTGTAGGGATTGTCCTGGTCCTGGACGAAGGCGGCGTGGAATACGATCAGGGTGGCGTCAAACACCGGGCGGTGGCGATCAAACGCGGCCACCAGTTCATCGGCTGCCGGACCATCGGGGTCGAAATGCTCCCACCATTCGAAGAATGCGAAGGTGCCGGGCCGGGCGCCAGCTCGCCATGCCTCAAGACCGGCTGGGTCTAGCAGATCCGGACTGATTGGCATCAGGTGAACCAGGCCATCCAGACCCATCGCCAGCGCATCCGGCCATGACACCTCCTCAAGGTGGGCGACCGCCGGACGGTCGTGGGCGTGGGCTGCGTCGATGCCGGCCCGAAGCAATTCCGGCGACAGGCCGGTGTACAGCTTGATCCAGTCGGCACCGGCCTGAACCTGGGCGGCCACGGCGGCCTGCACTTCGTCAACGCTTTGCACTGCCGTGGCCAGGCCTGGCATGTCGGCGTTGTTGAGCACCGGACCGGCATTGAAGCTTTCCGGGCCAATCAGATCACCGGCTTCCAGCCGGGCCTTGTAGCGTGCGGCTGCCTCCAGGTCTCCGCCAGGGTTGCGGATCGTCGTGACGCCGAACGCAACCAGGTGGCGGGCGTTGTGTTCGGCGATCTCATCATCGGGCAAGGCAATCATGACTGGACCTTCGCTCTGCCGGCGAATTTCCAGTGGTCCCAGCGTATGGTGGGCATGCATGTCGATCAGGCCTGGCAGCAGGTAACGCCCGCCCAAATCGTGGACCTGGGCATCGCGGGAACAGCGTCTGCTGCCGGGCCGGCTGATGCTGGTGATATGGTCACCTTCAATGCGCACGCACCGCAAGTCGCTGCTTTCGCCTTGATCCGGGTAGATCAAGTGAACGTTGTCGAGCGCCACTGGAGAAGTGGCTTTCATAGCCTGGTTGGCCATGCTCTGGGGGTTGAACAAGAGCAGCGCAAGTGCGGCGAATAGAGAGTGGAGTGATCGGCGGGTCATGGATGTTGGGCTCTGGTGGGTGTGTGCCGAGGTAGTAGTCCTGAGCCGGCGATTTCTTACGCTGAAAAAATATATTTTCAACGCTGTAAGAAACGGGCTACTCAAGACGACTGCATACTGATACTTCCTAAAATTTTCTGGCGACCGGTGCAATCACTTTGGCCCAACGTTGAGACCTGTCTGCCGCAGCTGTGGCGAGCGGTGTGCGGCTATGAGCTCAATCCAGCCTTGCGCGAAGAGTTGCTGCAGGAAGTGCTCCTGACCGTTTGGGAAGCCTTGCCGACACTTCGCGACCCTGAACGTCTGCTTCCTTTTGCGCTGCGAATTGCCCACAACCTTGGGGCCAGCCATGTGCGTAGCGCTGTGCGCACACCTGACCCGCTGCCTTTTGACGAACAAATTGCCGCGCACACTGATGTCTCCGTTCATGACGATGGCCGCAGTCGCTGGCTGTTCGAGGCACTGGCAACACTTCCGGTCAATCTTCGCCAGGTGCTGATGCTGCAACTGGAGGGCCTTGACTACCAGGAGATCGCCGGCATGCTGGGTATCAGCACGGACAACGTCGGCGTTCGCGCCCACCGGGCACGGGCCCGTCTCAAAACCCTGCTGGGTGAGGAAGATTCCAATGAATTTTGAGTATGGACTTTGACGATGGACTTTGATAATCGCGTTCAGAACGCCTGGCGCACCGAGTTGCCGGCGGCGATGCCGCTGGAAAAGCTTAAGGCTCGCGTTAGCCATCGTCGCCGACGCCAGCGTCTGCGACGCGCCATCGAGATCGCACTGACGATCGTCGTGGTGATCCTTTTTGGCCGCGCCCTGCTGACCGCCGAGATCGGACCGGCGCACTGGTTGTTGCTGCCGTTCTACGCAGTGTTTCTGCCGGTGGCCTGGCTGATCCTGGCCCGCTCCCGGGCTACGACGACGCCCGATGCCAGCACCGACACCAGCACCTATGCCCGGCTGCGAATGGCTCAGCTTCGCACCAGCCTGCGCGACTTGTGGCTGGCCCGCTGGGCGGCCGGTCTGCTGCTGGGCTACGCGTTACTCGCCTGGGGCGGGACCTGGTGGCTGGGCGATGCCGAATGGCGGTCGGCCACAGATTGGCTATTGCTATTCACGCTGTTTTGGGTCTTGGGCACATTCGTCGTCAATCGCAGATTGCGACGGCGCCGAGTGTCCGAGTACCGGACGATGCGTCGGCTGATCACTCCACCAGTTCGATAATGGCCGGTATCGGGTATTGACCAGGGGAACCTCTGAACAAGTCTGCAGGGGTTACACTAATCTCTGATCCATAGCGTTGCAGGAAGCGGGAATGGCTCAGTCTTCGATGGTGTCCTCGGATCGACTGCGATTCATCTTCATGCGTTTCAAGGAACGGCTTTGGGTCAAGCCACTGGCGCTGTGTCTGCTGTCGATCGGTGGAGCGTTTCTCGCCAAGCTGGCTGACGATACGGGTCTTTCCGATGTTTTTCCCGAGGTCAGCCTGGATTCGGTTGAATCGCTGCTGTCCATCATGGCCTCCAGCATGCTGGTGATTGCGACCTTTGCCGTGGGCTCAATGGTCGCTGCCTACGCATCCGCCAGTACCGGTGCAACGCCGCGCTCCTTTACGCTGGTGATTGCTGACGATGTCACCCAGAATGCACTGTCTGCGTTTATTGGGGCCTTTATCTTCAGTCTGGTTTCACTGGTTGCTGTCAAGAATGCTTTCTATGGCCAGGCAGGCCTGTTTGCGATTTTTGTGCTGACCGTTCTGGTTTTCGTCATCATCATTCTCACATTCGTTCGCTGGGTGGATCGGATTGCCCGACTGGGTCGGGTGGTAAACACCATAGCCAAAGTCGAACATGCAGCGTGCGAAGCACTGGATCGCCGCCGCCACGCGCCCACGCTGGGTGGGCTGCCAATCTCGCTTGATCAGGCAAAGGACAAGGGTGTCGCCGTCTGCTCTTCGACGGTGGGCTATGTGCAGCATATTGATATGGAGCAGCTGCAATCCGCGGCCGAACAATCCAATTGCCGCGTTATTGTCATGGCGCTGCCTGGTACATTTGTCAGCAAAAGCCGTCCGCTGCTTCACGTCGAAGGAGTCGTTGAGGAAAGCGAGCCCTCCAGGCAAGAAGATCTTGTCAGCGCCTTCCGCATTGGTCGAAACCGTGCCTTTGAAGATGATCCTCGCTTCGGCTTGCTGGCCCTTTCCGAAATCGCCGACAAGGCGCTGTCACCCGGCATCAATGATCCGGGAACCGCGATCGATGTCACAGGCACCCTGGTTCGGGTATTGACGCTTTGGCAGACTCCACTGGACGAGGATGAAACGCTGGAGATCAAGTATGACCGGGTATCGGTGCCCAAGCTGGATGTCGACGACTTGTTCGATGATGCCTTCACGGCCATCGCCCGCGATGGTGCCGGCATTGTCGAAGTGGCCATTCGTCTGCAAAAGGCCTTTGCCGCACTGGCCGAGTCCGAAGACACGGCGATGAAGTCAGCCGCCAAGAAACACTCCCGGCTGGCATTGGCGAGGTCGGAGCAGGCCATGTCACATCAGCAAGATATCGATTCGACTCGGCTGGCCGCCGCGTTTTCGGCACCGTAGGTGATTGAACAGAAGGCATTCAATCCTTTCACCCGAACATACATCCATGCATGTATACTTGCCCGCCTGTCGATCGGAATGGTCCGGAATCGACCCATTCGAAATCAACGGAGACGTTCAGAATGCCCCCCTTTTTCAGCCGCAGCCTGCGCCACGTTGCCCTGCCGATGACCCTTGCCCTGCTGCTGGCTGCTTGCTCCGGTCCTGATGAATCCCAACAGCCTCCGCCTTCGCCGGTGCGCTACGTCACGATGGCTCCGGTGGATGTGACCATCGAGGAAGACTATGCGGGCCGCGTGCGCGGTTCGCGCGAGGTCGAAGTCCGCTCCCGCGTCGAAGGCATTCTGCTTGAGCGCCTTTACAACGAAGGCCAGATGGTGGCCGAAGGTGATGAGCTGTTTCTGATCGATCCCCGTCCCTACGAGATCGCGGTGCGCCAGGCCGAGGCCGAGCGCGCCAACGCCCGGGCCGTGGTCAGCCAGGCTGAGAGTGAGTGGAATCGCTTGTCCGGGCTGTACGAGCGAAATGCCGTCAGCGAGCGCGACCGCGATCAGGCGCTGTCTAACCTGGAACTGGCCAGAGCCGGTCTGGCCCTGGCCGAAGCCGGTCTGGCTTCGGCCGAGCTCAACCTGAGCTGGACACAGGTGACCGCACCGCTGTCCGGTATCACCGGGCTGGAGACCGTTTCCGAAGGCAGCCTGATCAGCAGCGGCGCCTTGCTGACCTCGATTACCCAGACCAACCCGGTGCACGTGCGCTTCTCCCTGCCCGAACGTGATGCCACCACGCAGCGACGGGCAAGACAGGCCATGACCGGCAGTTCCGACCAGGCCGACGATGCCGAGCAAGTGGCCCATCTGGTGTTGCCCGACGGCAGCGAGTATGCCGTCGACGGCAATATCGACTTCACTGCCGCCACCATCGATTCACGCACCGGCAGCGTGTCGGCCCGGGCCGTGTTTCCCAATGCGGACGGTGAACTGATGCCCGGCCAGTTCGTGCGTATTCGCATGGTGACCGAGGAACTGGACAATGTTTTCAGGGTTCCGCAGCAGGCCGTAACCCAGGGACCTGAAGGGCCACGGGTCTTCATTGTCGACAACGACAACCAGGTTCGATCGAGCAATCTCGAGCTCGGCGCTACCCTGGGCAGTGAACAGGTGGTGCTGTCAGGACTCGAAGACGGTGATCGCATCGTTGTCAGCGGCCTCAACAATCTCAACGACGGCATGACGGTCGATCCGGAGCCGACCGAAGCACAAGAAACCGCTGAAGGCGGCGACTGATCATGCTCAGATTCTTTATCGACCGACCGATCTTCGCTTCGGTCATTTCCATCGTCATCGTGCTGGTCGGCGCGGCCGCGCTGCGCGCGCTTCCGATCGAACTCTATCCCAACGTGGTGCCGCCACAGGTGGTGGTTCAGGCTACCTATCCCGGTGCCAGCGCCGAGGTTGTTTCCGACACCGTGGCTGCTCCGCTGGAGCAGGAAATCAACGGTGTCGACGACATGATCTATCTGGAATCGACGGCCACCGATTCAGGCACCCTGCAGATCACCGTTTCTTTCGAGATCGGCACCGATCCGGACCAGGCCACGATCAACGTCAACAACCGGGTTCAGGCGGCCCTGCCGCGCGTGCCCCAGGCCGTGCGCAACCTGGGTGTCCGCGTGCAGTCGCAGTCGACCAATATTCTGATGGTTCCGGTGCTGTATTCGCCCGAAGGCAGTCACGACACGCTGTTCATGTCCAACTACGCCCTGCTCAACGTGCTCGACGAGCTGGTGCGACTGCCCGGCGTGGGCAATGCCTCGCTGTTCGGTGCGCAGGACTACTCCATGCGGGTGTGGCTCAAGCCTGACAAGCTGGCTCGCTTCGAGCTGACACCACAGGACGTGGCCGACGCCATACGTGACCAGAATGCCCAGTACGCCGCGGGCCGACTCGGCGCCGAACCGGCACCCGATGACCAGGTATTCACGATGTCGGTCACGACCAGCGGCCAGCTTGCCGACCCCGAGGCCTTCGAGCGCGTTATCCTGCGCGCCGAATCCGACGGCAGCGTGCTGCGTCTTGGCGATGTCGCCCGGGTCGAACTCGGTGCCCAGGACTACAGCTTTTCGGCCGTCTACAACGGCCAGCCCACCGTGCCGATGGGCATTTATCTGCAGCCTGGCGCCAACGCGCTGGAAACGGCCGAGAGCGTGCGCCAGGCGCTGGAGCAGGCCCAGTCGCGCTTCCCCGACGATATGGCCTACGCGGTGCCGTACGACACGACGGAATTTATCGAGATCTCGATCCGCGAAGTTTTTATCACCCTGATCATCGCCACCGCGCTGGTCGTACTGGTAACGTTCGCCTTTCTGCAGCGTTTTCGCGCCACGCTGATTCCGGTGCTTGCCATCCCGGTATCGCTGGTCGGCACCTTTGCCGGCATGATGGCTTTGGGATTCTCGATCAACCTGCTCACGCTGTTTGGTCTGGTGCTGTCGATCGGCATTGTTGTCGACAACGCCATCATCGTGCTCGAGAACGTCGAGCGCCTGATGCGCGAGAAGGACATGAAGGCGCATGAAGCCTCGGTAGAGACCATGAAACAGGTGGCCGGCGCGGTCATCTCGTCCACCCTGGTGCTGGTGGCCGTGTTCGCCCCGGTGGCGTTCCTCGGCGGCATGACCGGCGAACTCTATCGGCAATTCGCCGTCACCATCGCCGTGTCGGTGGTCGTCTCCGGCGTGGTCGCGCTGACGCTGGCACCGGCAATGTGTGCGCTGCTGCTCGATGGCGAGCGCAAACCGGTTTCCCGACTCTTCCAGTGGTTCAACAATGGCTTTGAGCGACTGACCAGCGGCTTTGTCGCCACCGTTGCGTGGCTGCTGGATCGGCCGCTTGTCGGCGTCATCCTGTTCGCGATGGTTGTTGTGCTGGCCGCACTGGGCATGAATCGCATGGCGCCAGGACTTGTTCCGGCCGAAGATCAAGGTGTGGCCCTTGTGGCCTACCAGCTGCCGCCCACCTCCTCGCTGGGCCGTACTGCCGAATTCCGCGACCAGCTATCGGAAACACTCCTGGCCATGGACGAGATCGACGATTTCACCACCTTCGCCGGCTTCGACATCATTGCCCAGGCCCTGCGCACCAATTCCGGCATCGGGTTTGCCAATCTCGCCCCGTGGGACGAACGTGAAGGACCGGGACAGAACGCCCAAGCGCTGACCGAGCGCATCATGGGCATGGGCATGCAGATGCCCGACGGCTTTGTCATGTCATTCGCGCCACCACCCATCCAGGGTTTGTCGCTGACCGGCGGGGTCGAGGGCTACCTGGAAGTGCGTGGCGATGCGGACATCGATGACATTCAGGCCACCGCCAGCCGCCTGATGAATGCCGCCAACGAACGTCCCGAACTGGCCAATGCCCGCACCACGCTGGATACCTCCATTCCGCGCTACCGGGCCGACGTCGACCGCGACAAGGCGCTGGCCGCCGGGGTGCCCATTGGTCAGATCTTTTCAACCATGCAGGCGACCTTCGGCTCGCTTTACGTCAACGACTTCATGCTGTCGGGCCGCAACTGGCAGGTCAATCTGCAGTCCGAGGGCGAGTTCCGCAGCCGGCCCGAAGATCTGGCCAAGGTGTTTGTTCGCTCCAACAGCGGCGAGCTGTTGCCGCTCAGCTCCCTGGTGAGACTGGAACGGGTCGCGGGTGCGGATGTGATCAACCGCTTCAATGTGAACTCCGCCGCCAAGATCATGGCCGACGCCGCACCCGGCTACACCACCGGACAGGCCAAGCAGGCCCTGGAAGAAGTGATTGCACAGATGCTTGCCGAGACCAGCAATGACGGCAACGTGATGCCGGGCTGGACCGGCGAGGCCTACCAGCTCGACGCCGCCGCCGGCGCCGGGGCACTGGCCTTCGTGCTTGGTCTGATCATGGTGTTTCTGATCCTGGCAGCACAGTATGAACGCTTGACGCTGCCGCTGGCCGTGGCCACCGCGATCCCCTTTGGCGTACTCGGCGGCGCTCTTGCCGCCATGCTGCGCGGCTTTCCCAACGACATCTATTTCCAAGTCGGACTGCTGGTTCTGATTGGTCTGGCGGCCAAGAACGCCATCCTGATCGTCGAGTTCGCCGCCCAGAACCGCGCCGCCGGCATGAGCGTTTTCGAGTCAGCGATTACGGCTGCCCGCCAGCGCTTCCGGGCCATTCTGATGACGGCCCTGACCTTTATCATCGGCACCCTGCCACTGGTGATCGCCAGCGGCGCCGGTGCCAACAGCCGCCAGGAAATCGGCACGGTCGTGGTCGGCGGCATGATCTTCGCCTCTACGCTGGCACTGTTGTTCGTGCCGCTGTTTTACAAGCTGTTCGAAGATTTCTCGGACTGGAACCGCGATCGGGGAGATTCCTGAGTCATGGTGGGACGAACCAGGGCCGAAGCCGAGGCGACCCGCGAGGCCCTGCTTGACGCCGCCGAGATCGTTTTCTACGACAAGGGCGTCGCGCGTGCATCACTGCAGGATATCGCCCGCCAGGCCGGCTTGACCCGCGGAGCGCTGTACTGGCACTTCGAGGGAAAGGCTGATTTGTTTCGCGCACTGCTTGAGCGCGTCCGCATGCCGTTCGAAGAACTGGTTGAAGCCATTCCGGACCATCAGCCTGCCGAAAACGAACTTGACGAGATCCGTCTGGCTTGTCTGCAGGGACTTGAGCGTCTGGAGCGACCGCACTATCGGCGTGTTCACGCGATTCTTTTTCATCGCTGCGAGTTCTTCGCCGACATCAATCCGGTTGCCATGCTGTCAGAGCTTTCGCGCGAATCGATTGCATCGACGCTGCCGCGTTTCCAGGCTGCCGAAGCGGCCGGCGAGCTTCGAAACGGCCTGGCGGCAACGACCGCCAATGAACTCCTGCACAGCACCTTGAGGGGGCTGATCCACGGTTGGCACCTCGACACCGAGGCCTATTCGCTGGTCGAGGTCGGTAGCGACCTGATCAACCAGTGGTTCCGGCTGATTGCCTCGCGAGCCTGAATCACCTCAGAGATTACCGGGGTTGTCCTGTTCTCTGCAAAAGCTTCGTATTGATTCAACAAGGGGTCCTCGGGTACCGGCTGACGCCACCCGACTTGCCTGGTAGGAGATGAATCATGAGAACGATACCGCTTTTTGCCGTGCTGGCAGCAGCCATACTGCTGACCGGATGGACCAACCGGGTGGCCGCCGCGTCTGGCGGTTCCGCCGAGGTTCGGGTTGAAACCACGCCGCCGGCTGGCGCGGGCAGCCTGCGATTCGACGGCTTGCCCGCCGGTGAGGTTTCGCTGTCGCAGGACGGTACGGCCTCTCTATCGGCCGATGTTGCCGACGGACAACATGTCTCCACGCTGGCCTGGATCGACCCGGCTCTGGTCGATGCCGGCTACCGGTTGGCAGCGGTGGAATGCAACGATGTGGCCAGCGAGCGGCGCAGCCATGGCAACGTTTCCCAGGGCACCGCAACCTTCGAGGTCGAAGCCGATGAGAGCGTGGCCTGCACCTTCCAACTGGCAATCGCGTCTGCCTGCACCTGCCCGGAAGAAGGGCGCTGGAGCGTCAACAACCACCGCGGCAGCATGGTTTGCACGGGCGTGATGCCGATGACAATGCCGCTGAGGGCGGACCGCGGACAAGGCACGCTGACCGTCAATGACGATTGCTCGCGGATTCTTGCCGAGGGCATGTCGGACGATGAAGCCGATCTTGACATGGCGCTTCAGTCAGACTGCAGCTGGAAAGGTGCTGTCGGTGGCGAACAGGACGGCATCCCGATGACGATCAACTTTCACTGGAACGTCGAGAACGAGCGTCGCATCACCGGCGACCTGGAGTCGACCGTCACCCAACAGGGCATGACCTGCCGGATGTCGCGAACCTACGAGCTCGATTACGACGGCTGAACAACGAAAAACCCCGGCTTCTTCGGAAGCCGGGGTCCAGTTGCAACAGCTTGTACTGACCGGTGATCAGGTCAGGTCAAAACGATCTGCGTTCATCACCTTGTTCCAGGCGGCCACGAAGTCCCTGGCGAACTTGCCCTTGGCGTCGTTCTGCGCATACGCTTCGGCAAGTGCCCGCAGCTGGGAGTTGGAACCGAAAACCAGATCGACACGGGTCCCGGTCCACTTGAGCTCACCGGAATTGCGATCACGACCCTCGAACTCCTCTTCATCGGAGGAGGTCGCCTTCCACTCGGTCTCGATGTCGGTCAGGTTGACGAAGAAGTCATTGGTCAAGGTACCCGGCTTGTCGGTGAACACGCCGTGCTTCGATCCGCCATGGTTGGCGCCCAGCACTCGCATCCCGCCTACCAGCACGGTCATTTCCGGCGCGCTCAGGCCGAGCAGCTGAGCCTTGTCGAGCAGCATTTCCTCGTCACGAACCGTGAACCGGGTGCGACGGTAGTTGCGGAAACCGTCGGCCTCAGGCTTCATCGGATCAAACGACTCGGCGTCGGTCTGCTCGTCGGTGGCGTCGGTGCGCCCGGGGGCGAACGGTACGACGATATCCTGGCCGGCATGACGGGCCGCCTTTTCCACCGCGGCCGCGCCACCAAGCACGATCAGATCGGCCAGCGAAACTCGCTTGTTGCCGCCCTGGGCTTCGTTGAATTGCTTCTGGACGCCTTCAAGCACGCCAAGTACCCGTGACAGCTTCTGCGGCTCGAACGCTTCCCAGTCCTTTTGCGGTGCCAGACGAATACGTGCGCCGTTGGCGCCGCCGCGATTATCGGAACCCCGGAACGTCGAGGCCGAACACCAGGCGGTCGAAACCAGTTCAGACACCGACAGGCCGGAGGCCAGAATGCTGTCCTTCAGACTGGCGATATCCTGATCGTTGATCAGCTCGTGATCGACCGGCGGTACCGGGTCCTGCCAGATCAGATCTTCGTCCGGCACTTCAGGGCCAAGATAGCGTACCTTCGGGCCCATATCGCGATGGGTCAGCTTGAACCAGGCGCGGGTAAACGCATCGGCAAACTCTTCCGGGTTCTTGTGGAAATGCTCGGAGATCTTGCGGTACTCCGGATCTTCGCGCATGGCCATATCGGCCGTTGACATCATAATGCCAACCCGGATGGACGGATCTTCGACATCGGGGGCCTTGTCTTCCTCGGCCAGACCTTTCGGTACCCACTGCTGAGCACCAGCCGGGCTCTTGGTCAACTCCCATTCGTATTTGAACAACACGTCGAAATAGCTCATGTCCCACTGGGTCGGGGTCGGCGTCCACGACCCTTCCAGGCCCGAGGTAATGGTGTCGCGGCCCTTGCCCTTGCCATAGCTGTTCTTCCAGCCCAGGCCCTGCTGCTCCATCGGAGCGCCTTCCGGCTCCGGGCCGACATGCGAATCGGGTGCCGCGCCGTGAACCTTGCCGAAGGTATGGCCGCCAGCGGTCAGCGCGACCGTTTCGTAATCATTCATGGCCATGCGCGCAAAGGTTTCACGGATATCCCTGGCCGAGGCCAGTGGATCGGGATTGCCGTCAGGCCCTTCAGGATTGACGTAAATCAGACCCATCTGGACGGCGGCCAGTGGCCAGGCCAACTGACGCTCGCCGGAATAACGGCTGTTGTCTTTGTCGCTGGTCGCCAGCCATTCGTCCTCGGCACCCCAGTAAATGTCTTCTTCCGGACCCCAGATGTCAGGACGGCCACCGCCGAAACCGAACGTCGGCAGGCCCATCGACTCAATCGCCACGTTGCCGGCCAGAATGAACAGATCGGCCCAGGAGAGCTTGTTGCCATACTTCTGCTTGATCGGCCACAGCAAGCGCCGCGCCTTGTCCAAATTGGCGTTGTCAGGCCAGCTGTTGAGCGGGGCGAAGCGCTGATTGCCCGTCGAGGCACCACCGCGTCCGTCGGCCGTACGGTAGGTGCCGGCGGCATGCCAGGCCATGCGGATCATGAACGGACCGTAGTGACCATAGTCGGCCGGCCACCATTCCTTGGAGTCGGTCATCAGATCGGTCAGGTCCTTCTTGACCGCCGGCAGATCCAGCTGCTTGAACGCTTCAGCGTAGTTGAAGTCCTCCCCCATCGGATCGGCCTTCTTTGAGTGCTGATGCAGAATGCTCAAATTGAGCTGATCCGGCCACCAGTCGGTGGTCCCGCGACCGCCACTCTTTCGCAACGTCAGACTGCCGTGCATGACGGGACATTTACTTGCGTTATCCATGATCTCTCCTCTTGAATTGGTGCAAAGCACAGATCTCCATTCTAGCCCCAGTCGAGTGATACGTGAAATACATTCTATTCATCAATCTCATAGACATCATCTATGTAAAGACCTGGAGCAGAGGCAACCGTCAGGTATCGAAAGGGTTTCGAACAGTCCCAGTTATGCGTCTATAATCCGGTTTCAAATCGATTTGGGAGCGCGGCATGATCGAACAAGCCTGGTTCTGGCTGATTCTCGGAGCGTTGCTGATCCTGTCCGAGTTCTTTCTGACGGGCATCGTCGCAATTTTCTTCGGCATTGGTGCCTTGCTTGTCGGAATCCTGACCGCCTTCGGACTGTTGTCGGATCTTCCGGAGCAGTTGATCCTGTTTTCGGTCCTGTCAGTAGCCAGCCTGCTGTTCGCGCGTGACCGAATCAAGATCTGGTTCCGCGGCCGGGTTTCGGAACGTTGGGATGGCGACAAGGACCTGATCGCCAGCCGGGGAGAGCGAGTCGTGGTCACCCGTCCGTTCGTCGATGGTGTTGGTCAGGTGCGCCTCAGCGGGGTTGAATGGAACGCTGAAAGCGAGGATGGCGATCACCAGAAGGGTGACACCGTCTGGGTCACTGGTCACCGCGGCATTACCCTGCAGGTAACCAGGACTCGTCCGGAATTGACGCACCACGCGGAAACTTGAACCAGAATTCTGAACCAGAACGATAAACCGGAGCGACTCCATGGACTTTGCAACCATTCTTTCCCTGATCATCCTGGTCATCGTGGTCGTGGCACTTGCCAAGACCGCGCAGATCGTACCGCAGCGTTCGGCCTACGTTGTCGAGCGCCTGGGTCGATTCCATAGCGTACTGGATGCCGGTTTTCATCTGTTGATTCCATTCGTTGACAAGGTTGCCTACAAGCACACGCTCAAGGAAGAAGCAACCGATGTGCCACAACAGGCGTGCGTGACCAAGGACAACATCCAGATTCATGTCGACGGCGTGATTTACATGCAGGTGGTCGATCCCCGGATGGCGTCTTACGGCATTGAAGATTACCGCTATGCCGCCATTCAGCTGGCTCAGACAACGCTTCGCTCGGTCATCGGAAAAATTGACCTGGACAAATCGTTCGAAGAGCGATCAGCCATCAACGAAAAAGTCGTCGAAGTACTTTCCGAGGCGTCCGAACCGTGGGGACTGAAGGTTCTGCGTTACGAAGTCGCCGATATCATTCTTCCGGAAACCATTCGCGATGCATTGGAAAAGCAGATGCGTGCCGAGCGCGAACGGCGTGCGGTGGTTGCCGAATCCGAAGGTGCCCGCCAGGCCAAGATCAATGTGTCCGAAGGTATGAAGCAGGAGATGATCAATGTCTCCGAAGGCGACATGCAAAAGCAGATCAACGAAGCCAAGGGCCGCTCAGAGGAGATTCGGCTGATTGCCGAGGCTACGGCCACCGGGATCGAGCGAATTGCGTCGGCCATAAATCAGCCAGGTGGCAGCGAAGCAGTATCCCTGCGGATCGCTGAACAATACGTCAAGGAATTCGGCAATCTGGCCAAGACCACCAACACGTTGATTCTGCCGGCCGAGCTGTCGGATATCGGCGGGGTGGTCGCCGGCCTGGCCAAAACACTGGATACTGCTGCCAAGCCATCGAGCGGCGGACGGGGTATCGCTTGAGAATCTCGCGCTGATACTTGTTCAGAGGCTTTCTGGCTGCCGGATGCCGTCAGTGGTCCGGCAGAGGAATCCATTCGGGATCGTCAACGACCCGATCAAACCGTCCGTCCTGCCAGTCAGCCTTGGCCTGGTCGATCCGTTCCTTGCGCGACGATACGAAATTCCACCACAGGTGACGCGGGCCATCCAGGGGTTCACCACCCAGCAATGCAACTCGGCTGGCAGTCTCGGCCCTCAGGGTCAGCGCCGCACCCGGCGCAAGCACCAGTAGCTGGCCTGAGGCATAAGATTGACCGTCGATGGATACTGTCCCGGCGGCCAGGTACAGGGCCCGCTCTTCGTGCGGGCTGTCGATCGGAACACTCGCTCCGGGCTCCAGCGTCAGATCCGCATAAATGGTTTCGGTGCGCACGGGCACCGGCGAGTTCTGCCCGTATAGCGATCCGGCCAGCACTCGCACGCTGGCACCGCCATCCTCGATCAGTGGCAAGCTTTCTTCCGGATGATGGGAGAAGTCAGGATCGGATTCCTCCTGGTCCACCGGCAAGGCGACCCAGGCTTGCAGCCCGAACAGATCGCTGTTTCCCTGGCGCAGTTTCTCAGGCGTTCGCTCGGAGTGAACGATGCCCCGTCCGGCGGTCATCCAGTTGACCGCTCCGGGCCGGATCAGCTGCCGGCTTCCCAGGCTGTCCCGGTGCATGATCTGGCCACTGTATAGATAGGTAACGGTTGCCAGGCCGATATGCGGATGCGGACGCACATCCAGGCCCTGGCCGGCCTCGAAATGTCCCAGGCCCATCTGGTCGAAGAAAACAAACGGTCCGACCATGCGCTGCTCGCGCGCCGGCAACACACGGCGTACCTCGAAGCCCCCAATATCGCGGCTGCGCGGAACGATGACCTGGGCAATGGACAACGGATTCTGCTCGCTGGATCGAGCTTCGGCGCCGGGGCATTTGAAGTAGCTCATGGCAATGACTCATGCGGCAAATCACGTTGCCAATGATAGCCGAATCGGCTGCAATCCGAGTGTTGCTGCCCTTTGGTCCAATGGCATCAGTACCTGGCCGGTGGCTATGGTTGAAGACCGGTTCCTGATTGAAGGCTGATCCGACCATGAATATTCGTCTGCGCGCTGCCCTTTCGGGCCTGTTTCTCTTGCTGATGATGACACCGGTACAAGCCGGCTCCTGGCAAACCAACGCTGCCATCGGCGGGTTCAACAACGTCAACATCTACACGCCGGACAGTGTTTCAACGATCGGCGATGGCCGGGCGCTTTTGATCGTTCTCCACGGCTGCACCCAGGCCATCAGCGCCTATCTCACCGCCAACCTGGAAGACGCCGCCGAGCAGCACGGCATGGTGATCGCGGTGCCCGATGCGATGAACAAGGCCGGGTTCAGCTGCTGGTCGTATTGGCAGGGCAGCATTTCCCGGAGTGCCGGCGACTACGCCAACCTGATCAATCTGGCCTCGACACTGTTATCCGATCCAGGGCGCCAGATCGACCCGGACCAGGTCTATATCACCGGGCTTTCCTCCGGCGCGACGTTCGCCGCCCAGACTGCCTGCGTGGCACCGGATATCTTCGCCGGTGTCGCGCCCAGTGCCGGTCCGACCATCGGCACCAGCTCATCGGGAGCGATCGGCAGCTGTGAGACCGTATCCCCGGCCCAGTTCGAAAGCCGCTGCCGCAGCTACGCCGGTTCGTCCTATCAAACCTATCTCGATACCCAGATTGCAGTAGTCGGCCATGGGACAGCCGACACCACCGTCAGCACCTGTTACAACCAGCAGAACGCCAATGGCTACGCCCGTCTGTACGACGTCAGCGCGTTGTCGGGAAGCACCACGGTGAGTGAAGGTTCGGGCACGGCCGAAGTGTCAACCTGGCAGGACGATCGGGTGCAGATGCTGTGGTTCGATGACCTGGCGCATACCTGGTCCGGCGGAGCCGGCGCCAGCGGCAGCTACATCGGCGCGCAAAGCATCAACTTCGCCACCTACCTGGGCGGTTACTTTGCGGACAACAATCTTCGGGTCAATCGCAACCAGGCGCCGGAAATCAGCAGCCTCACCATTGGCGTCAATGCCGACCAACTGTTGATCAACGGCACCGCCGCAGACGTTGATGGCAATGTCGTTGAGGTCGAGGCCGGCATCAGCCGGATTGACAGCGCCAATCCCTTGCTCGTGGAAATCCTGACCGGAACTGTCAATGGAAGTAGTCAATTCAACCTGACCAGTTCTCCGCTGGACGACGGCTTGTATGAAATCGCGGTCAGCGCAACCGACAACGAAAGCCTCCAGGGCCCCTCCGTCACGGCCGTGCAGCGGATCGGGCCCGAGCCGCCGCCGGCACCGCCGCAACTGGATGATCTGGCCGCCACGGTCAACGGTCAGTGCGCGACCGTCAGCGGCAGTGTGGTCGATCCCAATCAGGATCTGGATACGGTCAGCGTCGATTTCGTTCTTGGTGGGCAGATTCGGAACACCGTACCGGCAACCCTGGATGGCACGCTTTTTGCCGCCGCCTTGTGCGACCTGGCTGGCGGCAACTGGACGGCCGAAGTGACGGCTACCGATCTTGCAAACCTGTCGGCGGTCGACAGCATCTCATTCGATATCGATGCCGGACAGACCGGCGACACGACCTGGCACATCGACCAGGGCCACATCAGCTGGGGTTATGGCTATTCAGAGTGCTATCTGGCTTTTGGAACCGCTGAATTCACGATGCGCGAATCGTCAGCAGGCACGGATCAATGTGTCTGGACGGCTGACGATGATGCCAGTTGCCAGGGGCCGGTCCAGGCCTGTTCCAGTCCACCGGGTGGCGGTGATCCCAATCCAGATCCCGATCCAGATCCTGAGCCGGACCCCGATCCCGTGTGCGTCGAGTACACCACGATGAATTATCTGCATCGCTCGGCCGGACGCGCCTACAGCAGCGGCTCTTTCTGGGCTCCCGATTACTATGCCAACGGCAGCGACCAGCCGATGCCGGGATCAACTTACGCCACCCACACCCTGTCAAGCAGCGACGACGGACAATCCTGGAATGTTCAGAACTGTCCCTAGATGTGATCTCTCAGTAGGTTGTCCACACCAAAGATAAAAACGTTCAAGCGTGTGGAATCGGAGAGGTAGAGGGCATCGAGCATCGGGTACTGCCGGGCAGTTCGGGCTGGCCGGGACGATCGGCTTTTTGTGAGTCGGCCAGTTATATGGAGCCGGGTGCCAACGAAAAAGCAGCGATGACGATGGCCCCATTTCGAGGCTTACTGAAAATCTCGTGGATTCTGAA